>OCTV010000927.1_pt1 | contig 11021 bp, 9 predicted proteins | sample 1539101 | NCBI WGS metagenome assembly OCTV01 (sample SAMEA3991422, study PRJEB22521) | metagenome | biome: anthropogenic terrestrial biome; feature: sewage plant; material: sludge | place: Sweden | collected 2012-09-26 | reverse complement strand
CGACCAGCGTATTATTTTTAACTATAAAATATAGGATACAAAGGATAAATGCTGCTCTTTGAGGACCTAAAAATATTTAAATAAACAATAGTAATATATGTATAGTATTGTATATCTGTCATTAACAAAATTATCAAACCTAGATCCTTGCCAACTTAAGTACTATGTATCACACAATACCTGATTTAACCATATATTTGCTACATGGATGGAAATACATTAAACATCGCCAACAGCAAAGCCCAACTTCGAAAAGGAGTTCTGGAGCTTTGTATCCTAGCTATCATCCATGAGCAACCCATCTATCCGTCGGACATCATCAAACGGTTGAAGGAATCACAGCTCATCGTGGTAGAAGGCACATTGTATCCGCTGCTCAACAGGCTCAAGGATGCGGGATATTTGGAATATAACTGGCAAGAGTCCAGATCAGGACCACCAAGAAAATATTACCAAATCACTGAACATGGAAAACAGCTCTACCTGGAGTTGCATGATTCCTGGAATGATTTAGTCCATAGTGTTAATCAAACTACAAATAACAAATAATGAATAAGATTCATACCATAAATTTAGGAGGTCACCCTTTTACGGTCGATGAAGATGCCTTCGAATATTTACAAGCCTATATAAGAAGTCTTCGCAAACATTTCAAAAACTCCGCCGGATGTGAGGAGATCATCGGTGATATCGAATCCCGGCTCGCTGAGTTATTGACAGAGCGTCTTGATGGCAGGACTATTGTGACCCTACGGGAGGTCAAAGAGGTCATCTCTATCATGGGATCCCCGGAAGAATTCGGAGCTGATCCGATTGATGAAACGATCATCGATCCTGACCGGCCCAGAAAAACCCATAAAGGCAAAAAATTGTTTAAAGACCCTGATGACAAGATCATCTCTGGTGTCTGTTCCGGTATAGCTGCCTATTTTGGAATCCAGGATCCTGTGTGGGTACGATTGATCTTTTCTGTATTGATATTTGGTGGAGGCATCGGCTTTCCTGTATATATCATATTGAGTATCATCTTGCCTAAGGCCACCACTGCTGCGGACAGATTGGCCATGAAGGGCGAGCCCATAGATTACAATTCCATTGCTAAAACAGTACAGGAAGAGATAGAGCATTTGTCCAATGAATTCAATAGCAATTTGGATCCTGAGACGAAAAAACAATTTAAAGCCAGCTTTTCTACTGCAGGCAAGGTAGTATCTGCCGGATCCGGCTTGTTAAGTGGTTTATTCCTTTTAATTGGCAATATTCTCCGTAACCTGGTCCCGATCGCATTAAAAGTATTTGCAGTGGTTGCTTTGATTTGTCTGTCACTTTTCATTATCAGCATGATCTTTGGTTGGTCTATGCTCTGGCCTTATGCATCTTTTTTCTTTTCTGGTTCTAAAGCTACTTCGGCTTTGTCTATGATGAATGCATTTTTCCTGGTCTTGATCCCTATGGTTTTTGTGATTTTTATGGGTGCGCGGATGTATAATGGTACACGACTGCCCAAATCCCTGGCTGCCGGACTGGGAGGACTTTGGTTACTCAATCTCATGGGTGGTGCCTTCTTTGGCCTGAATACCGCTCGCCAATTTAGCAACCATGCCCACCAGGATCGAATAGTGTATGAAGGAAAGATCAACAGCGATGTACTCAATGTGCAAGTAGGTGACAAAAAAGACCGCAATGATTTCTTCAAATTATTTGGAGAGGTTTGGATCGAAGACGGCAAAGTAATCTACCCTAAAGTGCCGGTGCATATCTCTGCTTCCAATGATGACCAGTTTCACATACGCCAGGACTTACACGCAGCAGGCTCCAGCAATGCAGAAGCCAGACGACGCGCCCTGAAAATAGATGATGTAGCCAGGATAGATGGCAATACGCTCTATGTAGACAATTATATTGGTATCGATCGCCAGACTAAAATCAGGGATCAGCATACTTCGGTCTTTATCGAAGTGCCTGTTGGAAAAAGTGTCAGGATCAGTGAAGACATGTATCCGGTCGATGGTGACAAAATAGAATCCAACGATTATCCCTGGAATATGAATGGGCTCACCTGGGTCATGACCAAAGATGGATTGATCTGCCCGGAATATGATGCTGCTCATCCCAAAGTGATCGAAGATGCACAGCAATCAGTAGGTGATGCACAAGATGTCAAAGATGAAATAAAAAAAGCCGTCGAAGATGCCCACCAGGCAGTCGATGAAGCAAAGGATGAAGTCAAAAAAGCGGTAAAAGAAGTAAAAGAGGCCGCCAAAGAAGTACAGAAAGAAGTAAAGGAACGCAAAGTGAATTGATTTAGAGTAATACTTATAAGAGCAGTATGAAGCCCTTCCACGACGGAAGGGCTTTTTTTTGCATGGGCTAGTAGGTTTTACTCAGATCTCAGCTTAGTCATTAAAAAAATTTCAACAGGTCAAAGGTTCTTCAAAAAATAGTCGTATATATTGAAGTATCAAACCAGCCAAAGCTCAAAAAATGCTTAAATCAATTCGAATTACACCTTCGTATGTATTGACTCTATCAATAGTGTTAATTTCATCGTTGTCCATTCTACCTGGATCAGGACAGAATTTTTATGATATTAAAACCATTCAAAAAATTGAAATCACCTTTTCACAAAACAATTGGGATTATCAACTCGATACCTCCAAAGCCGGTGCTGAAGGTTACATCATGGCAAAATCCGTAGCGGTCAATGGAGTTGTATTTGATAGTGTCGGTATAAAATATAAAGGCAACAGCACCTATAATGCTAATCAAAAAAAGAACCCTTTCCACATTGAGCTTAATACTTACAAAGAGCAGGACTACCAGGGTTATACTGACATCAAACTAAGCAATAGTGCCAAAGACCCCACTTTTATTAGAGAAGTGCTATCTTATGAAATATTAAGGAACTACATGGATGCGCCTCTTGCCAACTATGCCAATGTGTATATCAACGGCTCCTTGATAGGCCTGTATCCTAATGTTGAATCCATTTCCAAAAAATTTGTAAATAACCACTTCTATTCTAATAACAATGCTTTTATAAAATGTAATCCTATAGCAGGAGCCGGCCAAGGTACCATGGCTAAACCCAATCTTGTATACCTGGGAAAGGATAGCAGCGCTTATGATGCGGCCTACGAATTAAAATCCGATGATGGCTGGAGCGCGTTGATTGCTCTTTGTGATACGCTCGCAAACAATATCAATGGCATAGAAAACATACTGGATGTAGATCGGGTATTGTGGATGTTGGCTTTTGATAATGTTTTTGTCAACCTGGATAGTTATATCGGTGTATTTTCTCAAAACTATTATTTATACCAGGACGACAACGGTTTATTCAATCCAGTAGTCTGGGATCTCAATGAGTCATTAGGCACTTTTAGTCAAACAGGTACGATCAACTTGCAGAATACCATTGCCAAACAGCAAATGACCCATCTGCTCCATCTCAATGATGCTGCATGGCCGTTGATACAAAAACTGCTCGCTATCCCCCGATATAAGCATATGTATATTGCCCATATGAAGACAATGATTTCAGAATTTTTTGCCAGCGGTACCTATTTTACCAGGGCTAACGAATTGCAAACCATCATCAATGCAGCAGTCCAGGCTGACCCAAATAAGTTTTTTAGCTATGCACAATTTCAAAGCAATCTGACTTCTGACATTTCGGGAGGTATGGGCGGGACACCGGGTATTAAAAACCTCATGGACGGGAGAAGTACCTATTTGTTGGCATTGACAGATTTTACAGCGACGGCACCTTCCATCTCCAATGTCAGTGCATCCAATAACGCTCCGGCCATCAATAGCACTTTGTATATTAATGCAACAGTGACCAATGCTAAAGAAGTATTTATCGGATATCGGTTTTCAAAAGAAAGCCCATTCACCAAAGTCAAAATGTTTGATGATGGAGTACACAATGATGGTACGGCAGGCGACCAGGTATTTGGAATAGATATCACCATGAAGACTGCTTTTACGGAGTATTATTTTTACGCCGACAATTCGAACGCCGGTATTTTCTCCCCAGTAAGAGCTGAACATGAGTTTTATAATTTATATGCTGTACAATCAACTATTCAAAAAGGAGAGTTAGTCATCAATGAACTGATGGCTGATAATGGTGCTACGATAGCTGATGCACATGGAGACTACGATGATTGGATCGAACTATACAATACTACCTCTAACACAATTAGTCTTGACAATCTGTATTTGTCTGATTCTTATACCTCTACACAAAAGTGGAAATTTCCTGATGGAACGACCATAGGTCCAAAATCCTATTTAATCGTGTGGGCAGATGATGATGAAGATCAGGAAGGCATTCATGCTACCTTCAAATTATCAGCCACCGGCGAGCAAGCTATTTTATCATATGCTGATAGCTACGTAGTAGATAGCATCAGCTTTGGTGCGCAAACCAAAGATATTTCTTATTTGAGGTGCCCAAATGGAAGCGGTACTTTTAAATTGTACACACCTTCTTTTGGTGCAGAAAATTGTTTGACCACCGCCTTAGGTGAGGTAAATCTCAACAATCAAGCGGAAGCATTAAAAGCGATTGTTTTTCCAAATCCGGCAAATGATTATATAGACATTCAATTTTTGGGGCCAAATAGTAAGCCCTTAACTGTGGAGCTCTTTGATGTATCGGGCAGGATGGTTCAAAAATCGAGAATAGCTGCTAAAGCCACCACCGCACGGCTGGAGACTACCCTTGTTCATTCAGGAACCTATCTACTTAAAATTTCAAGTGAGCACGCAGTAACTTCCAAAATAGTTATGATTGCAAAATAGTTGGTTTATGGTTGTCCGCTACTAGTTCCTGCCTTATTTACATATTATGGAGAACCCAACACGTTTATGCCCGGGTCATGGTAAGACAGGACTTTGTTGATTTTAATTTGTAGACGAAATTCGATGTACTAAAACTGAGAAAATTAATCCCAGGGAAAGGAGTAACGAATTACAAATAAAGTCGTAACGCTAACGATATCTCCTGCTCCGGGATTGCAAAACCTATTTATTTCCAAGCCCGGTTATTTGGTTATTTTATATCTTCATCCAATACCTTGGACAGAGGTGGAAGAGGAATAACCTTCCTACCACTGATCGATTTTTAAAATAGCTTACCTTATTCTGCAGATGAAAAAATTAATATTGTTTGGTGCCATTCTTCTATCAGTCTATTCCGCCCAGGCACAATTTAACACCCAGGCCTGGCGAGGCAAAAAATGCGCCGTAGCCATTACTTACGACGATGCTTTAAATGTACACCTGGACCATGCACTTCCGATATTGGATTCTTTGGGACTGAAGGCTACTTTTTATCTGACCACCTATACTCCTGCTTTTAAAAACAGGATGTTTGAGTGGAAAGCTGTAGCAGCCGAAGGGCATGAACTAGGAAATCATACTTTATTCCACCCTTGCCTCGGGGGCACGCCTGGCCGGTCCTGGGTACGACCTGAGTACGATATGTCTACTTATACTATCCGTAGGATGTCCGACGAAATCAGGATGACCAATGTCATGTTGGAGGCCATCGATGGACTCAAGAAAAGAACCTTTGCTTTTACCTGTGGGGATATGATGGTCAGCGATGGTTCTTTCGTCGAGCAGATCAAGCCTGATTTTAATGGAGCCCGGGCAGTGCGACATGAGATGCATCCTATCCAGGCAGTCGATCTGTACAATATCGACAGTTATGCCATCAACGGCGAGTCAGGAGCCCAGATGATCGACCTGGTCGAAAAAGCCATGGCGACCAATTCACTGCTGGTCTTTTTATTTCACGGTGTAGGGGGAGAACACAATATCAATGTTGACCTCGAAGCCCATCGGGAGCTCTTGCAGTACATCAAAGCCAATGAAAAAGACATCATGGTCGCCCCCATGGTAGAGCTGGCCGATCATATCCGCGACTGGCAGACCCGTGACAATATCCGTAAGCTTACCAATGAAGATCACCAGGATATACTGCGACAGCTGGGCATCACCTCCCTCAGGCCGGGCGCCAACGGCAGCAATCCCAACGCCCCCAACGCCGCTAACTATGACGAATCCAAGGCCAACCCCTATCCCAAGCTCCCGGATCCACTAAAATTCAATAACGGCAAAAAAGTCAATACTGCTAAAAAATGGGATCAGCGCAAGCTAGAGCTCTTTGAGGATTTTGACAGAGAAGTTTATGGCCGGATGCCCGCCAATACACCCCAGGTCCGGTGGGAGATCGTGAGTAGCAGGGATACCATATTATATAGTACTCATCCTGTGAACACCACGCAGCTGATAGGCCATGTAGACAATACCTCCTATCCTGCCATCAGCGTCGATATCCAACTGAGCCTGACGATTCCTATCGGCTCCTCTGCAAAGGTTCCCGTAGTCATGGAGCTTGGATTTGGATTTCCGCCAGGTTTCAGACCTGCCAGGCCCCCTACCTCAAACGAACCATCGTGGCAGCAACAGTGCCTCGACAAAGGCTGGGGCTACGCTGTGCTGGTCCCTTCAAGCATCCAGGCTGACAATGGAGCCGGTCTGACCCAAGGCATCATAGGACTGATGAATAAAGGTGCACGACGCAAACCCGATGATTGGGGCAGTCTCCGTGCCTGGGCCTGGGGAGCGAGCAGAGCAATGGATTACTTCAGTACCAACCCCAGGGTAGATGCCTCCAAAGTAGCGATCGAGGGCCACTCCAGATATGGCAAAGCAGCTTTGGTCACCCTCGCTTATGATACAAGGTTTGCGACCGGCTTCATCAGCTCCTCCGGCGAAGGTGGCGCCAAACTCCATCGCCGCAACGCCGGAGAGATCGTAGAGAATGTAGCCGGCAGCAATGAATACCATTGGATGGCAGGTAATTTTATCAAATATGCCGGTCCTAAAAACTGGGGTGATCTGCCTGTAGATTCCCATGAATTGATCGCCTTATGTGCTCCCAGGCCTATATTCATCAGTGGCGGCAATGTAGGAGATGGCTGGGTTGATTCCAGGGGCATGTTTATGGCTGCCGCTGCAGCCGGGCCAGTCTACAAATTGTTAGGCAAAAAAGATTTGGGTACTACAGTTTTTCCATCGGTAGAAACAGGATTAATGTCTGGCGAAATTTCTTTCAGACAACATAATAGTGGGCATACCCCTGGACCTAACTGGCCGGTGTTTTTGGAATTTGCTGCCAGGTATTTTAAGTAGGAGGCCTTACTAATTCGTACTTTCTATCGTAAAAACAATTCTAGAATATATCTCTATAAATCATGAATTTGCAAAAGTCCTGGAGATTCATTTGGAAAGCAAAAAGCAAGGCAGACAAGTTAACGCTGGTTCTGTTAGTCATTTATCTGATTGCTATAGTGTGGATATTGTTGTTTAAATTAGGCGTACGATTTTCCTACATGGAACACAGGCAAGTAAATTTAATTCCATTTAAAGACCTTATCTTAAATGGTAAAACGGACTATGATGAAAGCATCATGAATGTGATTATATTTTTACCGCTAGGCATTTATACTGGTACTCTATTTAAAAAATGGAATTTTAGTACCCATATGCTCTCTTTTCTAATACTCACATTAATAATTGAAAGTATTCAGTTTACTTTTAAGATTGGGGCTTTTGATATTACGGATGTAGTTACCAACACTTTAGGTGGGATAATTGGATTCATGACTTATAAAGCAATTCTACGAGCTTTTTTTAAGCAATCTAATGCGCACAATTTCATCAATTTAATAGCAGCGATAGGGTCTGGCTTAATGATTTTATTTTTATATTTACTTAAAACAAATCATTTGGGAATAAGATATCAATAAGAATAAATTTTCCATGTAAATAAAAAATACTTATGTAAATACCCTCCGACATACATTTGCCATTCACCTGATTCTTGATGGAATAGACTTAAAAGAGTACAGGAGTATCTTAGAAAAAGTTTCCCTGGCATTACAGCCCTCAATAACCAGATCACAGACAAGATGAAGACGGATGTAATATCCACGCTTGACAATTTGGGAAAAGCCAACAATTTCTGCTGACTTCTTACCCATCTGAAAAAATATTTTGCGAAAAAGGTATGTTGCACTTATATTTGCAACCGATTAGTTTCGCTACTAAACAAAATGACTTATGCGTAGAGACATATTTCAAGCCATTGCTGACCCAACCAGGAGAGCCGTCCTCGTTCTACTTGCAGTACATGCTACAACACCAAACGCTGTTGCCGAAAACTTTAAGAGTACACGGCAGGCTGTGTCAAAACACCTGCGTACACTTACAGAATGTGAACTTGTAAGAAAGAATCAAAAAGGCAGAGAGATTTACTACTCGCTTAAAAGTGACAAAATGAAAAAAATAGACCAATGGATAGAGTAATTCAGAAAAATTTGGGAAACCCGATTCAATCAATGAGATAATTTATTAACCACTAATAAAAAAAATAAAAAATGAATATTTTACAATTTGATTTTATAGTTGACAAATCAACCAACACTGTTTTAGTAACCAGAGAATTTGATGCGGAACTGCCACTTGTTTGGGATGCGTTTACTTCAAAAGAAATTCTAGACCAATGGTGGGCACCTAAGCCTTTCGAATCAAAAACGAAAGTAATGAACTTTGAAGTTGGTGGCCGAAGATTTTATGCAATGGTTAGTCCTGAAGGACAAGAAATGTGGTCTGTTCAGAAATATACTTCAATAACTCCAAAAACTAATTTCAAATTCATTAGTGCTTTTGCAGACAAAGATGAAACCCCTCATTTACCAGGTTCAAATTGGGACTTGAATTTTACTGAACAAAATGCCCACCCGGACGACCCAGTCATCCATGGAATAACTAAAGTAAGTATTACCATTTACAATGAATCGCTTGAACGCATGGAAAAAATGATTAAAATGGGCTTCAAAGAAGGCTTTACAGCTACATTAAACGAATTAGAAAATTTATTATCCACATTAAATAAATATCGCAATGAAAGCGTATAAACTAAAATTCTTGACCTTATTAGTGATAGCGAGTCTAATAGGTTGTGGAGATTCTCAGCAGAATTCTCACCAAAACAATAACATTGATACAATTTCCAATGAAACTTTAGCAAAAAAGCCAAATATGATTACTCAAAAAATAACACCTTGTCTTTGGGTTGATAAGGATGCGAAAGCAGTAGTAGATTATTACCTTTCTATTTTCAAAGATGGTAAACTGAAAGAATATCACCAATATAAGAATCCACCGCAAGAAAAAGGGCAAGACGGTCCAGATAACTTCGAAACTGCGGTTATAGAAATTGGTGATATTGAATTTAGTATTTTAGCTGCAGGTCCATACTTCAAGTTTAATGAATCTGTTTCGTTTGTTATAAATTGTAAAGACCAGGCAGAAGTAGATTACTATTGGGATGCTTTGACTGCAAACGGTGGTGAAGAAAGTTCTTGTGGGTGGTGTAAAGACAAATATGGTTTATCGTGGCAGGTTGTTCCCGTTGAATATTTTGAGCTTATTAACAGCGATGATCCTAAAGTTAGAGAAAAGGCAATGAAGAATACATTTAATCAGAAAAAATTAATACTTTCAGAACTTAAATGAACTGAATAATTTCGGTTAAGAAGGACTATTCAGAATTTGAACACTAGTAAGAATTAAAACTGCCCATCATTAAGTAGACGGCCCTGTCTTCTTTCTATAACAGATCTGACGACTCAGACGAGTATCTTATGATCCTAGACAGAGTAGATTGAAAAAAAGACTATCGAACGAAGGTAATTGAACGATTGGAATACTATAATACTTTTGTGCTACATTTGGGCAGAAGGAATTCCAATTCCAGTTCTTTTTAAAATGCTACACTTTGGCGGTAATAAGGCCTTCAAGCAATTTTATCATCTAAGAAATGAAACTCTATTTCTAATTATTTCAATTAAACATGGATACATTAACCGCCTTACTCTGGATAATTTGGACTTTTGATGAAAATTAAGAATTTAGTTAAGTCAAAATAAACTTTATTGCAAAAAAATAATTACTATTGAATTATGAAAAATAAATTCCTTCTAATTGTCCTACAAATAAGTATGATGGCCTATTTAACGCTTTCAGCACAAGCCCCTTTGTTGCAAAATGTATCAGGTAGAAAAACGATTTCACTTGATGGTCGCTGGCAATCTCAAATTGATATGTATGGGGTAGCTTCAGGAGATCGTTCGGGACTTGTCAAGGATAGAAAGCCTGTAAAGTATGAGTTCAAGGGTGACAATTTAAGGAATACAGAACTGGTTGAGCAAGATTTAGATGTTGGAGAACAACTGCAAGTACCTGGTGACTGGAATACACAACGCGAAAATTTATTCTTTTATGAAGGAAATATGTGGTACAGAAAAAAAATACCTATTACACCACAAACAGGTAAACGCTATTTTCTGCATTTTGGGGCAGTTAACTATGAGGCAGTTGTTTACTTGAACGGCACAAAATTAGGACAACACGAAGGTGGTTTTACAGCATTTCAATTCGAAGTCACTTCATTACTTCAATCAGGAGAAAATACAGTGTTGGTTAATGCAAATAATATTCGAGGAGAAAATAATATACCGACCAATATTACAGACTGGTGGAATTACGGAGGAATTACCCGATCTGTAAATCTTATTGAAGTACCTGAAACATATATTTCTGACTATTTTATCCAATTAGAAAAGGGAAAGACTACTGATATCAAGGGCTGGGTAAAGTTAGAAGGATCACAAAAGAATCAAAATATTACAATAGAAATTCCTGAAATCGGTGTAAAGCAAACGCTCCAAACAGATACTGCTGGTCTAGCCCTCCTAAGTATCAGTACCAAAAAACTACAACTTTGGTCACCTGAAAACCCGAAACTATACCCAGTAAAACTAAATTCTACTTCTGATACGGTTAATGATAAAATTGGTTTTCGTACTATCGAGACACGGGGAACAGAAATCCTGTTGAACGGAAAGCCTATCTTTTTGATGATGACATAAGGAGTA
>OCTV010000926.1_pt1 | contig 11022 bp, 4 predicted proteins | sample 1539101 | NCBI WGS metagenome assembly OCTV01 (sample SAMEA3991422, study PRJEB22521) | metagenome | biome: anthropogenic terrestrial biome; feature: sewage plant; material: sludge | place: Sweden | collected 2012-09-26 | reverse complement strand
CTTGGTGGTGCGCGTAGAAGGAGCTGACAGGAAATCATTTTTTGCCATCGCCGAGAGTTCGAATGGAATCGACGGGTTCCAGTTTTGGCAGCATCCGATCACCATGCCTGAGACGAGTGACCCTGATATCAATCTGTACGATATGCGTGTGGTTGCACATGAAGATGGTTGGATCTATGGCATCTTTTGTACGGAAAGAAAAGATCCAAATGCAAAAAATGGAGACGAGTCTTCTGCAGTCGCACAAGCTGGCATCGCTCGAACCAAGGACCTGGTCACCTGGGAGCGCCTGCCTGATCTGCAATCGCCATCACCACAACAACGCAATGTAGTCCTGCATCCTCAATTTGTCAATGGCAAATATTTTATCTATACCCGACCTCAGGATGGGTTTATTGAAGCAGGTACCGGAGGGGGTATCGGTTATGGATATTCTGAGACGATGAATCCGGCTATTGTAGAAAAGGAGTACATCCTGGATGAAAAACGCTACCATACCGTGTACGAAGTAAAAAATGGCCAGGGACCGGCTCCCATCAAAACGACCCAAGGCTGGTTGCACCTTGCACATGGAGTTCGAAATACGGCAGCTGGCTTAAGGTATGTATTGTATATGTTCCTGACGGATCTTAATAATCCTCAGGTAGTCACGCACAAACCAGCCGGTTATTTTCTTGCACCGGAAGGAGATGAGCGCGTGGGCGATGTCAGTAATGTTGTTTTCTCCAATGGTTGGATTGCTGATCCGGATGGTAGGGTGTTTATATATTATGGATCTTCAGATACGCGCATGCATGTAGCGACTAGCAGCATTGATCGTTTGCTGGATTATGTGATGCATACTCCGGCAGATGGTTTTAGATCTGCAGCCTCGGTAGAGGTATTAAATCATATCATCGCTCGCAATTTGAATTTGGCACATTCATCCATTGGGTAAAATGACCAATGAGCTTACAGTGTTTTATGAAGAGATACGAACTGAAGCCGATCGTATCCTGTCCTGGTGGCGTATGTATGCCCCGGATCCTATTCACGGTGGCTTTGCTGGCGAAATAGATCAGCACAATATGCCCAAGGTGGATGCAGACAAAGGAAGTGTACTGCATGCACGGATCCTTTGGACTTTTTCAGCAGCTTATCGAAAACTTGGCCATGCCGAAGATCTCGAGCTGGCCCGGAAAGCATTCAATTATCTGGTGACGCATTTTTATGATCTGCAGCTAGGTGGTGTCTATTGGGCTTTAAAACCAAATGGAGACATTAGTAATAATAGAAAACAGATCTACGCACTTGCATTTGCCATCTACGGTTTGGCAGAATATTTTAAAATAACGGGTGATCATGCTGCACTGGATCCTGCCATCCACTTGTACCAGGCCATCGAATATCACAGCCAGGATCCGGAATTTGGTGGATATTTTGAAGCATATAGCAATGAATGGGGCCTATTGGATGACTTAAGACTCAGCGAAAAAGATCGCAATGATCCCAAGACGATGAATACCCACCTGCATCTCATTGAGGCTTATGCCAATCTCTATCTTGTCTGGAGAGAACCCCAACTTAAAGTATCCATAGAAAGACTCCTGGAAATATTTGATAAAAAAATTATTCAACCCAATCATCATCTGGCTTTGTTTTTTGATAAGGCCTGGCAAAAAACATCCGAAGCCATATCATACGGTCATGATATAGAGGCATCATGGCTACTACACGAATGCGCCCATATTTTACAGGATCCCGATTTGTATATCTACTGGAGCGCCAAGGCTATACAAATCGCCAACGCTGCCACAGAAGGTATTCAACATGATGGTAGTTTTATCCACGAATATGATCCTGAGCATTTACACACCGATGCTCACCGTGAGTGGTGGGTCAGTGCAGAAGGTATGGTTGGATTTATCAATGCGTATCTCCTGACAGGCGACGAGCTATATCTGCAGAAAGTGTCCAGGCTATGGGAGTTTACCAAATCACACCTGTTAGATCACGAGTCCGGCGAATGGTACTGGGGAGTACATGCAGATTATACTAAGATGGCAGAGTACAAAATGGGTTTTTGGAAATGCCCTTACCATAATGTCAGAGCGTGCTTTGAGATTATGGAACGGATTGAACAAATAAAAAGCAAATAGGGTCCGCAAAACAAATTGCAGTTAAAGCATTAACCCAAAACAAAGAGACTATTGAAAACAATAGTAAAATTATACAGCTAACTTCCATTTTGATAGCTCTTGAAAAAGAAGCCCTTGAGTTAAATGGCGTATCAAAACCCCACCCAAATCATGGCTGGAATGTAAAGCCCTCGTTTTTAGCGAGGGCTCTTAGAAAGTTTAATGGTGGTCTTGATCCCGATGGAAGTCGAGATCAAGAACCCCGTATGGAATAATAATGAGTTCTAAAAATACATTTCTTTCAAGAGCATTTTTAATTAATTTTTAAAAATGAAAAGAAATGGAAAAGAAAAAGGAAGAAGTATGGCAAATTGTTTACCCTCACAGCGCAGGGATTGATGTAGGGTCTCGATTCCACATGGTAGCGGTGGGACAGTCTGATGATCAGGTAAGGAAATTTGGAATCAATACCGATGATCATAATTTGATGATAGATTTTCTCAAAGTTCACCAAATAACTCATGTAGCAATGGAGAGTACAGGGAGTTATTTTCAGACTTTATTCTTGGCACTTCAAGAAGCAGGATTTGAAGTTAGCCTGGTGCATGGAAGCCATACTAAGGGTATCGGCGGTCAAAAAACAGATGTAAAAGATTGTAAATGGATACAAAAATTATTCACCTATGGGTTTTTGAAATCTTGTTTTTTGCCATCCAATGCAACTATGGAAATAAGAACATTAAATCGACATCGAAATAATCTGATCGACGAGAGTTCTAGGTTATTGAACCGAATAGGCCAATGCATGAGACAAATGAATATCCGTCTGGATGTAGCCATCAATGATTTGGGAGGCAAAACAGGACAATCGATAATACAGGCAATTGTAGAAGGTCAACGAGATGGAAATAAATTAGCTATACTGGCCGATTCGCGAATCAGAAAAAGTCATCAAGAACTAGCACAATACCTTCAAGGAAGGTGGAATGATAATCAACTCTATATTCTGAAAGATCTCCATCAAGCATATCAGTATGTTCGTAATCGAATAGAAAATTGCGATCAACAAATGAAGAATTGTTTTGATCAAATTATTGAATCACAAGGGGCAGAAGAAGCTGGTAAAATTAATCTGACGAAGAAACAAAAGTCAAGAAATAGCAGCAGTTTAAATGTCTGTACAACAAGTTATCAATATTATGGTGTTGACCTAATGGAAATAGAGTGTGTCAGTGAAGCCACTGTGATGTCATTATTGGCGGAAGTAGGAAGAGATATATTCAAATTTAGTACAGCCTCGAAGTTTGTCAGTTGGTTACGGTTGGCTCCAAATAATAAGAAAACCGGAGGTAAAATCATAAGCTCCAAGACCCCACAGACTACCAATAAATTTACATTGACACTACGAAATGCAGCCAATACAATTAGTAGAAAAAAAACAGGTTACCTGCTTCATTTTTTTCAAAAAATAGCTTACAAAAAAGGAAGAGGAGCGGCAATTACTGCAACCGCCAGAAAAATGGCTGTGATTATTTGGAATATGATCACAAAAAAACAACCATATAAGCCAATAGATATGGATCAGTACAAATTAAAAAAAAGACAAAGAACGTTGAAGACAATCAATAAATTAATAAAACATATGGAAATAAATACAGATGAATTAATTATTGGTAGTCAACGCTTGGCGGGAAGTTAGATGGAAAAATTCATTAGGGATGAATTTTTTATCCTCCGGATCCCGATGATGAATATCGGGATGCTGATAGAACCATCAGTCACTCCATCAGAGGTTAATCCTGATATAGATTATGAAATGAATTCTTTCATCAAAAAATTCACAATTCATTCATAATCAATCATCAGATCGTTCATAGAAATTCAAATGAACGATCTCGGATTAATCCACTCTGCCAAAGGACATTACAAATTATAATTGAAGCGCACCACTACCCACCACCCTCACTCACACTCCATCCTCCATCCACCCCGATCACCTGACCGGTCACAAACCTGGACAAATCGCTCATAAAATACAAAGCTGCTCCCACTACATCCTCCGGACTACCTATCCTGCCACCATCCAGGGGTTGTTTGAGTCGGATATAGTCGAGTATGGTCTGATCTGTTTGAGCACGAAGTGACATATTGGTAGCTATGAGTCCGGGTGCAAGTACATTGATACGGATATTGTCTTTGGCATAATAGGCTGCAATGGATTTTGAAAATCCTTCAATGCCGGCTTTGGCTGCGGCATAGGCATGGGTAGCGAATAAATGAGGCGCCGGATGTGCTGCCAGGACAGACCCGGTATTGAGTATGGTGCCTCCACAGCGGTGATCTAACCAATATTGTATGATGGCCTGGTTGGAGAGCATGACAGAGGTTAGGTTGAGGGTGAGTGTATAAGCCCAACCTTCTTCGGTCACAGCATGGAGGGGACCATCACCGTGCTTTCTACCTGAACCGCCGGCAATATGGTACCAGCCATCTATTTTACCCCAGGTGCGATGCGCTGACTGGATGACCTGGTGCAGGGCATCCTTGTGGGTACTGTCGGACTGAAGATAAAAGGATCCGGGTAGGTTTTCGGCAGGTGCCGCTTCCAGACCGGTATACATCACCTTTGCTCCCTGGTCGATAAAAGCTTTGACAGCAGCCAGGCCGATACCCCCACTACCTCCGATGATGACAATTTTTTTTCCTGATAACATCATTAAAATTGAATTCCATTTAAATCATTGAGGAAATTTATTTTTTTATTCTTCCATCATTTAAAAGCTACTAAATCACCATTGGCAGTATTAATATAAACCACTCCGGTTCTGGAAATAGCAGGACTGGAAAGTCCACCAATTGAAGTCGAGAACGTGGAGAAACTGCCTGACAGTGCATGATCCAGGGTAAAGATACCATTTGAATGAGCTGCGTAGATAAAATTGGAGGAAGCACTCGGAGAAGCCACCGTAGAGGAGGATAAATCAAATACTTTATCAGCTTTTTCAAAAGTGGAATTACTTTCAATAAGATATACATGTTTTTCGCCCGAAATCACGATATCTCCTCCCGGGAGGATGGCAGGCGAGGATAAAATGCTTTCTCCAAGACTTAAAGTCCTGAAATAATTGCCATTCCTGGCATGAAAAGAGATAATATTTCCATCCTGATCTCCAATGATCGTCTCCCCATTCAATTTAATTCCGGGCGAACCATAATTGACAGCATCCAATCCTGATTTTTTCCACAATAATACCAATTGATCAGATTCGCAAGACCATTGATAAGCCTGAAGTCCACATGCATTGAATGGAGTAACCAGAACCAAAGAACCCTCGGGGTCTTCGAGATATGCAAAAGTGGGATCCAGGGTCCACTCCCGAAGATGTATGCCATCTATCTCAAAATTATTTGGATTTAAATCCGGTACTAGTGCACTTAAGCCACCAGAAATCACCCCTAAAATAATCTTCCAGGTATCATCACCATGATTTTCCACATCTCCGGGGCAGGATATTTTTTCATTATGAATGATGCCGGATAAGTTTTTGAACACAAGTATGGAGGCTGCCAAAGTGCTATACCCGGGAGAAAATATATACATATCATTCTTATACCGGTATGTTTTTGGGGGCGCCGTTGTAATCGTATTCTCAGGAAACTCGAATGATTTTACTAAGGTTAGTTTTAAGCCTGGTCTCAAAACATGCAGGGCGCTTTTATATTGTCTTGGCTCAGTACCAGCGATATATCGCAGAGAGGTCAGATAGATCATACCATCCTGGCCGTAAGTGGGTGAGGACAATTTTAGATCTGCACCCAATTCTACAGAATATCTCAAAGCTCCATCCGGATTAAAGCCAAATACCTTGCCATCAACAGTACTGACAAAAACTATTTCATCGGCGCCTATCATTGGGGAAGAAAAACCGGTAGATCCGATAGGCCTGCTCCATGCTATAGTGGTTTGAGTAGCGGGCACAGTCAGATGGTTCATAAATCCGGTATTATGGGCATCCCCATGAAACTGGAACCATCTTGCATCCCCATCGCCAGCACAAGAAATGACAAGGCTGCCTATTAATATAAGCAGACCTTTATTGAAATGACTGTTCAGTTTAACTCTCATAAGACCGTTTTGATAATAGTGTAATGAAAAGTTGAAATATTACTATTTACTCATTTTTCAAATTTGTCAGCAAGATCAACCTTATGAAAAATCCATTTTCTTTTATAATACCTCAACCTGGTCGCCTTTTACCCGCGCATGCACCTTCGCATCATACATTTCTTCGCAACTGATGGCCGGCAAATGATATTGGCCCTCGTAGCTTGCGCGTGCACGGATTGAAATTGTTTTTTTTGCTCCCGGTTGAAGGTCAAAAAAAGTAAGTACCCGGTCATCCCGAATATCCTGGTATTGAAAAAGAGAATTACTAGCTACCTGCCCGTCCTGCATTCTTTCATTTATAATCTCCCAGCCTGAAGGCAGCATATGAGTCAAAGCCAGGTTATGGTATGCAGGCTTACCTTGTCCAGGGTGCGTAATCGTGATGTCGATATTGATTTGATCGCCTTTTTTGAGGGTGGCAGGATCTGTGACCTGGTGACCCTCATCGGTATATTTTACAGACAATAGAAGATTGCTGGATTCATCCCCCCGGTTATCCACGAGAGATTGGGCGGTGACGGAGGATTGCACAAAGATGGGAGTGGATGAAGTGTTTTCAATAGCTATGGTTGAGGAATTGCCTTTGGCAGGGTCAGGCTGAATAAAAAAGGAAGATGTTTTGGCACTAATAGACTGCTTGGTTCCACCCTGGGGCTGGTATTTAAAAGTCCAGTTGGCGCCGGCACTGCTGGCTGTACCCTGGAATTTACCGAGCACTTGCAAGGCATAGGCCAGGGCTTGTGTATTCCAGAGGATGTCGCCTTTCAATTGTTTGGAGATATCAGAGGCATATTCAGCAGCTTTAGTTTTGTCTCCCATATGCAGGTAGGTCTCCATGACCATTGCCTGGTCTCTCAGCGTGCTTCCGTAGGAATAGCCTGATTCGATATAGTCTGTGTTAAACTCCGGAGATCGTGTCATCAGGCTTTTGGCTGTCTCTGCCTGGCCCGCTACCGCATAAGCTGCTGCGAGGCGCCATCGGGCATTGTTACCCAACTCATTATATTCTTTGAGGCGATTCATGGCGCCGAGATCCGGTGAGCCTGCGAGGGCAAGGGTGTACAGACGGTAGGCCTGATCGATGCCATGATTGGCTTTGTACAATGATTTTTGAGCAGGGTCATATAAGTTTGCAGTTCGCTTTTGATAAGCTTTCCAATTTTGCAAAATATGGTCCGGCACCAGGTATCCTTTACTCTGCGCTTCTATCAAAAAATGACCAATGTAACTCGTGACCCATGAGTCGACATATTGGCCAGATCCCGGCCAGAGCGAAAATGATCCATCGCTAAGATTGAATTTAGATAGTTTGGCAATGCCTTCTTCGATATTGGTGTGTACGGTTTTTTTTTGATCGGCATCCATGGTGACGAATTGGCCGAGATAAAGTTGCGGGAAAATGGCAGATATCGTTTGCTCCGCACAACCGTAAGGATATCGAACCAGCTGGTCCAGGTATTTGGTCAAACCGATTGGCTGCAGGGTGGAGACTTCAATGATTCGTTTGATTACATTGGCCGTATTGGGGTTAGACAAATTGACAGTTTTGGTTTGACCCGGCTCTATGACCTGGGTGTTGACCTCAGTAAAAGGAGGATTGGGATTGCGGGTCTCGATGTCTATCTCCTGCCTGGCCGTTTCCCCATTGGCTTTGGCTTCGATGATGATTTTTGAAGGGCCAGTCACAGATCCCGTCGTAAAATCAAAATAGGCCATGGACTCTCCCACCCCGGTAACCTCAACATTTTTCGTTTTGTCAATAAAGGTTACCTGGTTATTTTGATCTTTTACGCTGATGGCTACCTGGCGAATGGAAGGCTCCGTCACAAAGAGATTGACGGGCAGAGTCAATTTCTCATCCGTACTTAAAATCCTTGGCAGTGTGGGCAATACCATCAGGGGACTTTTGACGGCAACAGCTTTTTCAGCATTGCCATAAGCATGATCGTCGGCAGCTATCACCATGAGTCTTACAGATCCTGTATAATTGGCTATGGTGACAGCATGTTTTTTCTTTTCTCCCTTTTTTAGCTGGAAGGGTCCAAGGTGCATCACCGGAGATTTAAATCGTGAAGTCGCATTGGTATTATTATTGATGGGCCCGGCATCGCCCCCAATACTGAGAACACTCTCCAGTTTACCGCCATAGGCACCCATGACATAATCGTACACATCCCAGGTACGGACACCCAATGCCGGCCTCGAATAAAAATGATTGTAAGGATCAGGGGTTTTAAAATTGGTCAGATCAAGCAAACCTTCATCGACGATGTCGAGGATATAAGTCATGGCGCGCCCCTGGGATTCTGAGACCTCGACGGTCTCCACACGATCCGGTTTAAAAGAGGCAGGGGCATTGATTTTGGGTTCGATGCGGGCAGTACCATCTTCAATCGTTATGGGCAAAAGGCCATACATACGCATAGGAAGATCATTGGCCCTTATGCCATGTGGCTGGATCATCTCTACGTGCGCATAGACAGCCGGGGCCATCTGAGGGCTGGCCTGAAAACTAAATACAAAAGGTTTGTCGACACTACTACCTGTGGCCGTCACCCAATGGGATTCTAATACTTTGCTGCCATTCTCCAGCGTAATGAGCATTTTAGAAAGGGCAGGCGCCGGAACATTAAGCTGGACTGTTTCATTGGCACTGTATTTTTCCTTAGATGTTTGGAGTCGGACCAGGGTAGCCATATCAAATCTATTGCCACCCTCCCCTTCATCAGGCCAGCCTGCGTAGGCAAAATCACCGCTACAATGACCTGATTCGACATCACAGACCCTGACCATGTAGCGGCCCCATTGGGTGATGGTGACATCCCAGGAGGCCAGTCCATTGGCATTGGTCGTCACAGTCGTTTTTTGGATAGCTTTATTATGTGTACTGCTATTAAAATCTGCGTAGGCATTGTCTCGCTGCTCCCACCACCATCGCCAATCCATTTGATAAAGACCGATGGTAAGTTTTCTTTTAGACTGCGCTTTGCCCTGAGGATCGATACTGACCACCTGTATGGTAGAAGGCTTATTAATCTGAAGGCTGCGGTAACCCCATGGATCTGAAGGTAGATTGACCCCGGAATATTGTTTGTAAGGGTGGTAGATCGAACCTTGTGACATGGTACTAAAATCACCACCTGGCTCAGCCACTTCCAGGTTAAACAATAGATTCATTTTGCCTGAAGGCTTAAAATCCTTGGATATTTTGAGTGGTACCAATGCCTGGCCTTGCGCATCCAGCTTCCCGTCAAATAAAGCGATTTCCGAGGCATCTATCTGCGCACGCGCAGGATCATGAAATTCAAAATTTTTGAAGGCGGGCCAGGAGGCTTTCGAAGCACTCCATTTTGCTTTTACTTTGGCTGTCAGGTTATTGGCCTGGATCCCGGTGAGCCATTGAGCGGACAGGCCTATATTGGTTTGGCTAGGCAGGATTTCAGCAGCGGCGTCCCACAAGATTTTGAGGCGGTTGGGTTTGATGGCTTCTACTTTTAGGATTTTGGTAAATTCTGCGCCACCGGCTTTGACTACGGCACGCCAATTGCCCGTGATGGCATCCGGCATCGTCTTAAACGGAAAAGAATAGATAGCTCCGACAGGTTGGGTAGAAATCTTTTGTAAGACAAGTTTATTTCTGGCGTCGTATACTTTAAGCGTGATGGGGTGGCCGGAAGGCAAGTTTAGCTCCCGATCATTCAATATAAAACTGAGAAATATACTATCTCCCGGACGCCAGACGCCACGCTCAGCAAAAAGATAACCATTGATGCCATGATCGACTTGTTGACCTTCGGTATCAAAAGCACTCATGGACAAGTTGAGCCCTTCGGCCATTCTCAGGTAGCCTTTATCTCCCTGGTTACTGACGACGATGGCGTATGGTTTGTCAGTCATCAATTGTTGAGCGATGCCCTCTCCGTCCGTGGTCAGACTAGCGATCTTCTGCAGTTGAAAGTCGTAGACATCCACCATGGCACCTACGATCGGATCGGTGGTCCGCAGATCAGTCACTGCCGCAAACAATTGGTGGTCAGATATTTTACCGATGATACCCAGGTTGGATATCAATACATTTTTTGAAATAAAATGGTCTGTATTGTAATAAGCCGCTTTGCAAGGATCCTCCCGATCTGACCAATAATTTGGATAATAGCCCAGTGGTCCGTAATAATTATCATCATAAAAGCTGATTAATTCACTGTCTTCGGCATCAGGTATATTTTGAACCCAATCACTGGTGCAGGTCAGAAGAGTATAGCCTGGTTTGAATCCTATACGTACCTGGTAGATGGCATTGGGTGACACCGTGATCAGTGGACCAAGGTCTAGTGCATAATGTCCCCATTTGGTGATATCAGCATTACTCTGAAGGGATTTGAGTTCTACCTTGGTCTGAGACACCAATCTGCCTACCCGATAAATCTCATTGTTTTCATCCAATTGATTGGATTGGAGAAACTGCAAAATATTATTGTCAAAGATTTTAAAGATTTCGACATCGACGGCCTGTAAGCCTATCGCTTCAAATGGCAGCAAAGTCTCATTGGACTGAGGGAGGATATTGCCTTTGCCGGAAAATCTAACCTGGGGTTTGGTGCCCGACACTGAAAGTTCCCACTCTACGCCTTCGCTTAATTTAATATTATGGATCGAAACCACGCCGGGAGAAAATACGACGGTGACATCGCCACTTTGATCTCCCGGAAGGTAAGTATATATTTTGTTGCCATCGAT
>OCTV010000925.1_pt1 | contig 11024 bp, 11 predicted proteins | sample 1539101 | NCBI WGS metagenome assembly OCTV01 (sample SAMEA3991422, study PRJEB22521) | metagenome | biome: anthropogenic terrestrial biome; feature: sewage plant; material: sludge | place: Sweden | collected 2012-09-26 | reverse complement strand
AACAACAAGTATTGCTCCCTCACAGGCAGCAAGAGAACGTGAAACCTCATAGTTAAAGTCAACGTGTCCAGGAGTGTCAATTAAATTAAAAGTATATATCTCCCCGTTGTCAGCCTTGTAGTTTAGCTTGACAGCACGGGCTTTTATTGTAATACCACGTTCACGCTCAATATCCATATTATCAAGAAGCTGTTCTTCCATATCGCGAAGAGCAACAGTGGAAGTCTGCTCAAGAATTCTGTCAGCAAGTGTTGACTTTCCGTGGTCAATATGTGCAATGATACAAAAGTTTCTTATATTTTCTTGTCCCTGTGACAAAAATAATCACCTCAAAGTTTATAAAAAATATGTTTGCGTTAATATGTCATTATATCATATGTTGAATATTTTGTAAATAAAAAACCTTGCGTATAGCAAGGCTTAGTATTATTTGACAGTGAGTTTGAGTTCTTCAACAGCGATACTTGTATTTCCTCGTGTAGGGTGATATAAATTCTTGTCAACCTTTGAAGCATCCTCTGAAGCTTTTATATCTCTTGCAAAGTCAATAAAAATAAAGAAATGATATTCGCCAGGCTCTTTGAGTTTTATTTTGGTTTCCTGAGTTACTTCCTGACCTGCTTTCATAGTACTGCATATATCAATGTCATTACCCTCATAACCCCATATTTCGCCCTTTTTAATAATTGCAATATTAACAGGCTTTGTCATATCCTTAATGCCAATTTTAAATTCATTCTTGCTTTCATTTTTGAATTTAGTAATAAGCGTGTATTCTTCGTTTGCTTTTAAGTCAAGTGTTGGAATTTCATAATAAAGTGAAAAGAAGCCATCCTTTGATGTTATTTTTCCTGACACTTTCTTGACTTCAGGTTCAATAACAGGCTTAGCCTGAGTAGTTTCAGTAGTTGTAGCTTTGGTGGTAACAGCCTCCGACGATGTGTCAGAAGAACTTTCAGAGTCAGAACCTATTTTAACCTGACATCCGGAAAGTGCTATAATAAACATACATATCATTATAGAAATAATTTTTTTCATAATTAGTTCCTTTCAGTAAATTATTTCCAATAATAGCATATATATTATATTTTGTCAACAAAAAAAGAAAGCGTAAGGAAAATTCCTTTACGCCTTCTATTTATATGATATGTGGAGAAATATTATTGTAAGTTAAGGTGCTTTTTCAAAGCCCATTGTGTAATGAAGTAGCTTATGCCACCGAACAAAATTCCGTTTAGACCCATTACGCCGAATATCCAATAAGTGATTGATGAATCTGAAGGATTATCTCCAAGAATAGGTTTTAATAGATTAATAGCAAATACACTGAAAACGATAATGTTGACTACTAAAATGCCTATCATTATAAATGATCCTTTTAGACCTCTGTGGCTATTGAAAATCTGGCTGAAGCTGAATGAAGCATATTCTATAAGAACAAAGCTTAATGAAGAGATAACAAATGCTATAAAAATAACAACAAGAAGCATTGGATCATCTGTCAGTTTATCAACAATTGGTCCGAAGAACTCTTTAAGACCTTTTAGAGTGTCTTTAAAATTTGAGGAAATAGACATAGATAATATAAGACATAATGTAGACCAGATTGATGTTGCTACGAACCAGACTGTTGCTACAACTAATTTTGATCCGACTATTTTATTAGTAGAAATAGGAAGTGTATTTGTGAGGTAACCTTCATTACCAAGAACACTTTTGTTGAATCTTAGAGCTGAGAAAATTACAGGTGCAAGTGATATAAAGAAGCTACTGAAGAAATAAATAATTGCCATTAAAAAAGCAAAAATCTCAAAAACAGTATTAACATTATTATTGCTTGTCATTATTGTGTTGATAATTCCAAAAGCAACACTTAAGCCAAAGAATGCAACAAAGAATATCCAATAGTATCTAATGGTTGATCTGAATTCGTTTTTAATAAGTTTTCCTAACATCTGTATACCTCCCTGAATAAAGTGTCAACTGATTTTCCATTAACGTCGCGGATTTCATCCACAGTGGACTGAAGTTCTATCTTACCGTACTTGATAAAGATGATATCTTCAAGAACTGTTTCAACGTCAGCGATAAGGTGAGTTGAAATAATTACAGATGCATTAGGATTATAGTTTGCAATGATTGTGTTAAGGATAAGGTCACGTGCAGCAGGGTCAACACCAGCGATAGGTTCGTCGAGAATGTAAACATCTGCATCTCTGCTCATAACAAGAATAAGCTGAACCTTTTCTTTTGTACCCTTTGACATTGTTTTAAGCTTGTCATTGACATCAATATGAAGCTTCTCAAATAAAGTCATTGCTTTCTGCTCATTGAAGTCCTTATAGAAGGACTTGAAGAAGCTTATTAATTCAGTGACCTTCATCCATTCAGGCAAGTAAGTTTTGTCTGGGAGATATGAAACAACTGCTTTAGTTTCAGGACCAGGAACTTTTCCATTGATAAGAACATCACCTGATGTTGGTGTAAGCAAGCCACAAACAAGCTTGATGAGTGTTGTTTTACCACTTCCGTTAGGACCAAGAAGTCCAATGATTCTTCCGCGGTTAAATTTAAGGTTGATATTGTCTAATGCAACCTTTTTGCCGTATGCTTTTGTAAGATTACGACATTCAATACTGAAATCCATTTTTACCCCTCTTTACTGTTATTAATTTTTTGTTTGATTTCTTCCTGTGAATAACCGAGTTTTTCCATGCTTTCAAAGAATACTTTGATATACTGCAATGCGAACATTTGTCTCATTTCTTCGATGAGAATTTTATTGTCTGTAATAAATCGTCCGCTTGTTCTCTGAGAATTCAGCATTCCACATGACTCAAGCTCGGTGAGAGCTTTTTGCATTGTGTTTGGGTTTACCTGTGCCTCTTCAGCCAAGTCCCTTACCGAAGGCAATCGGTCACCCAACTTATAATAGCCGGAAATAATGCGCATTTTTATTTCGTCTATCAGCTGAATGTAAACAGGTCGGCTGTCATCAATCTGCCAACTCATAGTAGCCTCCTTCGACTGTATGACTGTATTAATTATTTAGTACAATAATACAATAATACAAAAAGAAAGATTTGTCAATACTTTTTTTAAAAAAAATAAAAAAATCCGAAGAAATTTTCTTCGGATTAATTTTTTAACCTATAAACATTTGTGTCCAGTAATATTTATAACCAGTAGAAGCCTTGACATAACCTACTCCAAGCTTTGTAAAACTGCCGTTGAGAATGTTTTTTCTGTGCCCTTCGGAATTCATCCAACTCTTAACAACTTCTTGTGGGGTTGTTTGTCCGGCAGCAATATTCTCACCACAGGTTCTATAAGAAACCTTGGTTTCAGCAAGAACCGTGAAGCAGCTTGTGCCATTAGGTCTTGTATGAGAGAAGGACGTAACAGTTTCCTTAGCTCTGATATTCGCAACATTTGCAAGCTGTGAATTCGTTGTAAGAGCTGAAAGGCCCTGCTTTGATCTTTCTATATTAACAAGTCGGATAACTTCTGAAATGTAATCAGAACTTGGGGTGTATGCCTGGCTTTTTGTAGTGGTTACAGGTCTTGTAGTAACCACAGGTATTTTAGTTGTAACCTTTGGGGTAGTAGTGCTCTGAGTTGTAGTGATAAGTGATTGATTAGTTGTCGTATCTGGTGAAGGCGCATTTTTGCCTTCAATAGATTCTTCGGTTTTTGCTATGCTGTCATTAAATCGTCCTGAGTCTGAATTTTTAGAGCCAGAACCTTTTCCACATGCTGTCAAAAAAACCACTAAAGATGATATCATAGAAATTAAAAGTAGTTTTTTCATATTAAGTTTTCCTTAGTAAATTATTTACTTAACAATTTGATAGCACTTATCTTGATTCGCAGATTAATTTAATAGCAGTTCTTTCTTCGCCATCAATAACAACATTAGCAAAAGCAGGTATGCATACTAGGTCTATTCCTACTGGTGCAAGATATCCTCTTGCAATAGCGATAGCCTTAATAGCCTGATTTGCAGCGCCAGCGCCAACAGCCTGAACTTCTACAACACTCTTGTCACGGATTACACCGGCAACAGCACCTGCAACTGAGTTTGGCACGGAATGTGATGATACTTTTAAAACTTCCATTGTGAAACCTCCATTTAATTAACGTCATTTAGTATCAAAGTAGTAAATGCAAATTGACAAATTTGAATTTTTGATAGTAAATATATTATACATATATTTTCAAAAATTTTCAAGTAAAAATATTATTTTTGTGGGTTTCGTATGATTATAGGGAACATATTATTAGTTATCCCCAATTTTTTGTCGAAATCAACCACAATTCCATTAAGAAAAGAAGGTTCAGAGCTTTCAATAAACTTCACAGGGAAGTGCTTACGCATTTTTTCAACAGCTATTTCTGTCTTTACTCCAAGAACAGAATTTTCCGGGCCGGTCATGCCGACATCTGTTATATATCCTGTATGCTTATTAAGAATACAGGCATCTGCTGTCTGCACATGTGTGTGTGTACCAAGTACAGCTGTTACTCTTCCTGCAAGGTAATGCCCCATTGCTTTCTTTTCTGCGGTAGCTTCCGCATGAAAATCAACAAAGATGTTTGGCGTCTTTATTTCTGATAATATTTTGTCGACAGTGTCAAATGGATTGTTTAGAGGTTCGAGATATACAACACCAAGCAGATTTATCACAGCAATCTGTGTATCACCCATATCATGGATATAGTATCCTTTACCGATTACATCGGCTGGATAGTTAGCGGGTCTGATAAGGTGTGGTATTTCGTCGAAGATGGAGATTGTTTCACGTCGTTTAAAAGCATGGTTTCCAGTTGTTATAATGTCAACACCGCAATTTGTCAGCAAATCAGCAGAATATTTGGTTATTCCGTTGCCCTGGGCAGAATTTTCCCCATTAGCAACAGTAATATCAATATTATGCTCTTTTTTTATACTATACAGATTCTCAGCAAGGAAATTGCAACCTTCTTTTCCAACAATATCGCCGATAAATAATAATCGCAATTTTCTTGCCTCCTGTTAAGTAATGTGATTAGTATACCACAAATTTAGTTTTTAATCAAGCGTTAATACAATATTATCAAATTAAGTTAAAGTTGTTAACCATTATGCATAAATTTGCAAATATTTTTAATTATAGTGTAAATATAAGCTATAATACAAGGTATAACAAATATTTCACCTGTTTTACAATAAAAGGTTTGATGGTCTGAAAGATAGACATTTCCTGTTGCAGTTGTCTTTTTAAAAGGTCTGGCGGAACTTATAACTTCACCAAAGGGAGAAATTATAGCGCTGATTCCAGTATTGCTTGCTCGTACAACATACTTCTGTGATTCAACTGCTCTCATGATGCTGTGAGAAAAGTGCTGATACAAAGCGGGACTCTCGCCGAACCATGAGTCATTGCTTGCTACAACAAGAATATCTGCTCCTTGTCTTGAATTTTCAACAGACATTTTGGTAAAGATTGATTCATAACAGATTATCGCTCCGATTTTTGAATTATCCGCTTCAAGCACCTTAGTCTTATCACCTCTTGATACTCCGGATGAGCTTTCTATCAGTTCACTTAAAGCAGGAAATCTTCTTGCTAAGTAATTACCAAGAGGGAAGTATTCGCCAAATGGAGCGAGTACCTGCTTACAATATGAATCAGAAATAGTCCCGTCAGGTAAAAAAGCAATCAGAGCATTATAGTATTTTTTATTATCCTTTTCTTCGCATATAAAAAAGCCAGATACTATTGTTGCATTGAGCTCTTCTGAGAGTTTTTTCAGTTCTGTGCAATAGCAGCTTTCAGTACAGAAGCTTGTCGGCACAGCGGTTTCCGGCCATATTATGAGCTTTGTGTCCTTTCGAGCATTTTGCCGTGTAAGATTCAAATATACTTCAAACATATCTTTTGATGAAGAATGCCATTTGTCAAGTCCTGAAAAATTCCCCTGAACAACCATCGCCTTTACAGGCTTGCCTTTTACCTCGGATTTTATTCTTGTATAGCCAAAGGCAAGGTTAACTGTGAAAATCATTCCAGTGATAATAATTGCTGTAAGCGTTTTTTCAGAGTACTTGTGATTTATAATAATATAGGCAAGCGTTCCATTAATGATAAGTATGAGGAAGGAAATAAACATCCCACCGAAAATTGATGCTGACTGTATAAATGATTTAAAAGGCGTTGCAATAACACCAAGTTTCCCCCATGGGAAAGCTATTATCGGTGTATGCTCCATAAACCATTCGCCGAGAACAAATAAAAGTGAGAATAAAAATACGTCGCTCAAGGTATTTGTTTTTGCCTTTGCAAAGAATACTGTTGCAAGGCTTATATAAAAGCCCTGTAATATTCCAATGAAAACTGTCGCTGAAAAAAGTATTAATCTTGACTTTGTATTAGAAAACGGCAGGAGTACACTCATATTCAACAGCCACATCATAAGTGGAACATAATATCCAAGCTGGAACAGGAACATATATTTAAGCATTGTTTTAGTCTTGAATTCATACTTCAAAATAACATAAAACAAAGGTACAAGACAGAACATACACAAAAACCACAGGTGTTTATAGGTAAATGAAACTGAAAGAACTATTCCCGAAATTACACAAAGAAAAGAGCATAGGAATTTTGCTTTGCGTTTCATACTTTCATCCCCTGAAATTAAGATATTATATTATGTGGATGATAAACAGAATTATTTATATATTTGACTATAATAAAATATGGTGGTAAAATTATTTCAAATAAAAAAAGGAAGTTTAATATGATCCTGAAAATTGATTCTTCAGCAGAAAAAGCAATAAATATGCTCCAAAATAATGGCTTTAAAGCGTATGCAGTCGGTGGCTGTATACGTGATATTATTATGGAAAAAAAACCTCACGATTATGATATATGCACAAGTGCAAAGCCGATACAGATTGAAAAGATTTTTGAAGAATATAAGGTGATTGAAACAGGAATAAATCACGGTACTGTTACTGTAATAATTGACAGCAAACCACTTGAAATAACAACCTTTCGCGTTGACGGTGATTATTCAGACAATCGTCACCCTGAAAAAGTTGAGTTCGTGACTGACATAAAAGATGACCTTTCAAGACGTGATTTCACAATAAATTCAATGGCGTATTGTGAAAAGGATGGACTTAAGGACTTCTTTGGCGGAACAGAAGATATAGAAAAAAAGCTTATCAGGTGTGTTGGTGAACCTGACAAGCGTTTTAATGAGGATGCTTTGAGAATTTTAAGGGCATTAAGGTTTTCGTCAGAGCTTTCTTTTGAAATTGAAGAAAAGACTTCAGAAAGTATTATTAAAAATAGAGAATTACTGAAAAATATTTCAGCCGAGCGTATTGCCATAGAGCTTAATAAGCTTTTATTGGGCGATAATGTTTTTAGTGTGTTGCAGAAATACCGTGATGTTATTGCTGTAATAATTCCTGAATTCAAGGCAACCTTTGACTTTAAGCAGTTCACAAAGCACCATTGCTACAGCGTTTATGACCATATTATAAAAAGTGTTGAACAGGCACCGAAAGATAGTATTTTAAGACTGACAATGTTCCTGCACGATATAGCAAAGCCACAGTGCTTTGTCAAGGATGACATTGACGGCGGACATTTTAAAGGTCATCAGCTACCGAGTGCTGATATGGGATATACAATTCTGAAACGCCTGAAGTATGACAGCACAACAATAAATGAAGTTGTTGAACTCATTAAAGAACACGATAACCGCTATCCGCCTGAAAAAAAGGCTGTTAAAAGATTTCTTTCAAAGCATAATGAAGATTTCTTTGAAAAGCAGCTTACGATAAGACGTGCAGATACTCTTGCGCAGTCAGATTATATGCGACAGCAGAAGCTTGAGGTTTTGGATAAAACTTATGAGATAGGGCGGGAGATTATCAGGCAGAATGAATGCTTTAAAATATCTGACCTTGCGATAAATGGTGATGATCTTAAAAAAGCGGGAATAAAAGAGGGGAAGGAAATCGGCGGAATCCTCAACAAGCTTTTATCAATGGTTATTTCAGAAGAAATAAAGAATGACAAAACCATTTTATTAGAAAAGGCAAAAGAGATAATAAAATAGCGGTGGCTTTGCGGTCGCCCCCGAGCCCCTTCGCGCACAAAACCAAAAAAATAATAAAAGTTGCTTCAAGTTCCTTTGCATATAAAAGATAAAAACTTTTACAAAGATATTTATTACGGCGGCTTTGCGGTCGCCCCCGCACCCCTTCGCATATAAAACTAAAAAAATAATAAAAGTTGCTTTGAGTTCCTTTGCATATAAAAGATAAAAACTTTTACAAAGATATTTATTACGGTGGCTTTGCGGTCGCCCCCGCACCCCTTCGCACATAAAGCTAAAGTATAATATGATAGATATTCGGGGGCTTTGCGGTCGCCCCCCGACCCTTCACATATAAAAATTAAAAAAGAATAAGAGGTACACCGCACCCCTTCGCACACAAAAATAAAAAATAATAAAAGAGAAGCACGTTTTATGCTTCTCTTTTTATTGTTCCGACAGGGATAAGCTTTAAAATGTCCGCCAGTTGTATAATTATGATTCTATAATTTTGTGACAAAGTCACATCTTTTGCATAATTCTTCACAGGCTTGTCTGTTTGAAAAACCATTGAAAATATTCTGTGTTTTTTCACTTTTAAGAATATCATTGATTTTCTCTTTAAAAATATTTCCGAGTGGAATTTCGCCGTTATTGTCAAGACAGCAGGGTACAACAGTTCCGTCAACCTGAATTCCAAAATGGTCACGAAGTCCATAGCAGAATATTTTATCAGTGATAATATCCTTATCCTTATCAGGCCATTCAAACCTCTGTGCAGTCTGAAGATAAATCCTGTCGGCAAGCTTAAGTCCTCTGTTACCGATAAGCTTGTCTGTGTCAGGCTTTTCAATGTCAAACGCTTTTGAAATTACTTCAAGGATTTCATCATTAAGTGAGTTTTCACCTTTAAGCTCATTTTTGTCAAAATTCCATAACCGCATTGCTGTAATAATACCAGTATTATCAGCACTTTTGCAGAAGGATATTATGTTGCTTAAATATTCTTCCATTGAAATTTCTGAACTGTTTGCTTCAAAGCTGTGGAGGGAAAAGACAATCTTATAAATAGCCTTTGATTTTAAGAGAATATCCTGCCTTTTGCTGATAAGAGTGCCGTTTGTTGTTATGACAACCCTTTTGTTGTACCTTTCAGCAATAGCAAGCAGTTTTTCAAGTTCTAGGTGGAGCAAAGGTTCACCCATAAGATGAAAATACAGATATTCTGTGAGAGGATCAATATCTTTTATAATAGTTTCAATTTTTTCGCAGGACATAAACTCCTGCTTTCTGCTTGTTTTCGGGCAGAAGGAACAGGATAGGTTGCAGATATTTGTTATCTCAATATATATCTTTTTGAATTTTCTCATAAGAATGATTATTCCTTTTCACCTATAAAAACAAATCTGTCGGGCGGATCAAGCCACATTTTCGCAGGGCGAACCCACACATCACGCTCACCATAAAGTGCACGGTAAACCACCATTTCTTCAAGTGTTTCGGAATGTCGTGCGATATCAAGGACTTCGTATTTGTTACCCTTGAAGTGCTTGTAAATACCTTTTTTGATTTTGTCCTTATACTTAAAATCCTCAAGCTTTTCGTTCATTTTAATTCTCCTTGCGTGTAATTATTCTTGAAGAATATGCTTCAACCTTAAATTTAGCGATTCCGTTTTCAACTATAATTTCCTCGCCTGAAAGAAGGTCTATATAATTCCCGTTATCAAGCTTGAATTCAAAGCTGTATGGCTTTTCATCAAGGTTCAATGCAACATAAACGCTCTGTCCATCATATTCTCTCATATAAACAAACTGTTCATTTCGTACAATAATCTGCTTATACTGTGTTGAGCCGAATGCTCTGGTTGAGAGCCTTATTTCGCCGAGCTTTGTTATATGTTTTAATAGGCTTTCATCAGCGTTTGGAATATTGCCAAGCTCAAGGCAAGGGCGGAGAAGGTCATCATTCTGTGACTTGTCGCCCATAATACCGTATTCACTTCCATAATAAACTGAAGGAACGCCAGGCATTGTATACATAAGTGTATAGCAGTTTTTAATGTATTCGGACTTCTTTATAATGCTCGCAAGCCTAACAACATCGTGGTTGTCAACAAAGTTATAGGAATAAATATTCTTATAAATTCCACCGTCACCGAACAATCTGTTAAGTGAGTATGCAATTTCAAAATAGTTCTTGTCATTATGTGATGACCAGATACCCTTGTAGCATTCATAGTTCGTCACTGAATCAAGTAAGTCAGGGTTAGCCCAGCGAGTATAGTCACCGTGGATAATTTCGGCCATTAGCCAGAAGTCATCCTTCTTTTGCTTTGTGTAATCAACAAGCTGCCTGAAAAAGTTTATGTCAACACAGTCAGCAGCATCAAGTCTTATTCCGTCAATGCCGAATTCATCAATCCAGCCACCAACAGCAGAAAGAAGATGATTGCAGACATCCTGATTTTTCAGATTCAGTTTTACAAGAGTAGAGTGACCTTCCCAGCTGTCATAGTTAAAGCTGTCACCCATCGGACTTTGTCTTGAAAAGTCAATTCCTGAAAACCAAGAACAGTATGGTGAAGCCTGCCCTTTTTCAATAACGTCTTTAAAAGCCCAGAAGTTCCTGCCGACGTGATTGAAAACTCCGTCAAGAACAACCTTTATCCCATTTTCGTGGAGAGCGTCGCAGACTTTTTTAAAGTCATCATTTGTGCCGAGTCGCCAGTCAATTTTTGTGTAATCGTTTGTGTCATATCCGTGCCTGTCGGAATCAAATACCGGTCCAAAGTATATTGCATTTGCGTTCAGACCTTTAATGTGAGGAATCCACTCAATAACCTTTTCAATGCGGTTAACTGGTTGAGTCTCCTCATTCTGCTTTGGTGCTCCACAAAATCCGAGGGGATAAATTTGATAGAACAC
>OCTV010000924.1_pt1 | contig 11027 bp, 3 predicted proteins | sample 1539101 | NCBI WGS metagenome assembly OCTV01 (sample SAMEA3991422, study PRJEB22521) | metagenome | biome: anthropogenic terrestrial biome; feature: sewage plant; material: sludge | place: Sweden | collected 2012-09-26 | reverse complement strand
AATAGTTTATGCCCCTTATTGTCCAGTGGGAAATTTTATTTGCAATGCTCTTCCAGCTATTCCAATCAATGATAACAAATGGCATCATTTTGCATTTAGTCAAGATACTTTGTCCGGAGCTGAAATGTGGGTGGATGGGAAACCGGTATTTAATTTTGGAAAATCAATTATTTTGCTTCCAGAATTATTTAGGATTGGGGAGCCCCATAGAAAAAACAATGGAAACTCATATTTAGGAAAAATTGATGAATTTCGAATTTGGGCCTATAAGAAGGATAGTGTAGAGATAAATGAGCAGCTTTATTGTAAGTTAAGCGGAACAGAAGACAGCCTGATTACCTATTACCCATTTGAACAAGGAATTCCTTCTGGTATAAATCATAACATTTCACTAGTTACAGATTTTTCACAATCCTTGAATCATGGCCGCCTCCAAAATTTTAAATTAATAGATAATACTTCCAACTTCGTTTGTAGCGATACCCTTAACTTAGACAGCTCCTGTTTAAAGCAAAATTGCAAAGCAGATTTCGAATCACAATTTATTAGCTGCAATCGCATTCAGCTTTATGCATTGGCTCATTTCCAAGGCACTAATGATAGTCTTACCTTTCATTGGAGTGTTTCAAATGGTCAACTCATGTCTGATTTGAAAAATCCAGAATTTACGTTTAGCAATGGTAGTGGTTCTTATGAAATCTGCCTGACCATTTCTAGCAAAACCTGTGTTGCAAATGTTTGCAAAACCATTAATATACGAATTCCAGGCCCTCCGGTATTTATAAATTGCCCTGAAAAAAATATCAAGTTATATGGCTGTGAGGCAACATTCCCACTTCAAATCAATGCTTACGATTCATGTTTAAACAGGAATATAACTGCAACTTGTTACCGCAGTGATTTGAGGATGCTCAAAGACCCTTACTCAATTGGAACTACGCAAGTAACTTGTATTGCGAAAGCAATAACGGGGGACAGTAGCATTTGTAAATTTAATGTTGAAGTTGTAGACACTATACCTCCGGAATGTGATTTAAATGTCTATACGGTTATTCTGGATAGTTCCGGATCAAGCATTTTAAATGAGTCAATAATATTGAATTACTTTCATGACAATTGCTCCGCAGTAAACGTGCCAACATTCTCTTTAAATTTGAATTGCTCACATATCGACAAGCATATTCCTGCACAATTCGAAATGAAAGATGCATCTGGAAATAGGAAAAATTGTTCTTTTCTAATAAAAGTCGAAGACAGATCTGACCCTCAATGTCAAGGACGCGATACTATTATTAGTGCGAGTTCAGAACAGGGCGCTTATTTTGATTTCTCGTTTACAAGTAGTGACAATTGTGGAGTTGTAATGGAATCATGCACCCCTGCAAGTGGCTCGCTTTTTCCATGCGGTCCAACAATTGTCTCTTGTACGGCAAAAGATTCATCCAACAATTTAGGGCGATGTCATTTTAAAGTTGAAGTCATAAATTGCAATACTTGCTGCAAAAATGAAAGCAGATTCCAGAATATGCTTGCGCAAGGAATGAAACTGGAATCTAAATGGAATCAAGCTAATAATTGTCAAGTCCAAATGTTTCCACCTGATCTTAGTGAGTGTCAATTTATTTCTCAGTTAAAATGGGGAGATGGGACGATTACCAATGGAAAATTCCCAGATTCGTTACAGTTCATACATGAATACCTAAACCCTGGTAAATATAAGATCTGTATCAAAATCAACGAAGGGCTTGACAGCTCTTGTTTTCAGGGGCAGGTCTGCTCTGAAATTGAAATTAATTCTGAATGCAATTTAGTTACAGCTGTTCAAGATCTGGAACCTTTGGGTTTTATTTTGTATCCAAACCCGGCCATGAATACCTTGTATATACATTGTGTTCAAAAACCTGAGCAACTTATTCTTGCAGATTTTACGGGCAATCAAATTCTTACTAAGAGTGTATGGCAGCATGAAATCGATTTAGATATTGTCAATTTAAAGCCAGGCATCTACACACTTACACTTATTTACGCGAACGGCTTAAATTCCAGTACACGGTTTATAAAAACAGGTTTTTGATATGAGGGCAATAATTTATATATTATTCCTGTATTTTGTTTCTGATTTGCGAGGACAGGATATTATCATTCAACCTCCCATTATCCCACCTTTTGGATGCACTGAATTTTATGCCTTATTTACAGGGAGTGTTACGAATTTCAGTTCGACAGATTTTCATACATTTTTATATGGAGAAATCAACTTCACCAGCGAACAAGGAAATTCAATAAAACTCGCAGAAGTATTATTCAGAGGTAAGCCGTCTATAATTTTTCCCAAAGGGGTCACACTGGTTAATAATACAAATTTTGAATTTATATATCCTAATAGAAGGATCTTATTCTATGATAAGGAACTAGAGAATATCATTAATCAGTCCAAATGTCTTCCTGCAGGAGAATATGAATTGTGTCTTGCCTTATATACAGAAAAAGGAGGAGAGATCATTAAACCAACTGAAAATTTCTTAAGCCAAACTTGCTTTACTGTAAGCAAAGAAAATAATAGTAATTTATTTTTAGTGTCTCCAATGGATGAATCTGAAATGGAAAGCTTAATTCCACTTTTTACATGGACTCCTGTTAATCCCTTTCATGAAAGAGCGTATTATACCTTACAAATTGTTGAAATCATAGATAATCAAACATCATGGGATGCTTTTCAATCGAATCCGATCGTATTTGAAACATCAAATTTAAAAACAAATATAATGCTGTACCCATTAGCTGCTAGGCCTTTCGAAAAATGCAAGATCTATGCCTGGAGAGTACAATATAGTTTAAAAGAAGGATTTGGAAACCCAGGTTTTCGCAAACCAAGCCCTATCTACCAGGAATCGGAAATCTGGACATTCAAAACACCTTGTAAGGAGGAAGAAAAGCCTGCAAGAACTGCTTCGCCTCTTGAGTGGCCCGTTTATTACTTGACCGGTTTAAGTAATAGCGGGAACTACCACAGTGTTAAAGGAGATATGCTTAGAATTATTGTAGATAATCCTTACAAAGAACAGACTCAACTGAGTTATGTTTTAATGGATGCAAAGGAAATCGCAGCATCAGCTTCTTCGAATTCTGCTTTGAACGAAATTATTCCAAATGCTTATCCTTCCTTGCCTTTGGAAGAGGATTATGGCGAGAATAAATTTATAATTTCTTTACCGTCTTCCATTCAGTTTAATAAGCCATATCTATTAATAATTAACGGATTGAAGGAAAAACATTATTTAAGATTTATAAGAAAATAGGTGAACTGTAAATTAAAATATCTAATCCTTCTGGTCGCTATTAGTGGTGGCTTGGTACATTGTACTAAAAGTCAATTGTCAGCTAAAGAATACCTCAGCTATTGCAACAGCAGCGAAAATGGCTTAATTGTAAATACAGAAACAGATAGTTTTAAATATTCTTTGCAGTACAGAACTCCGGTGTATCAGGCATTGATAGAATCCGGAATTAATTATAAAAAAGAACAACTCGGGAAACTGGTGGAAGAGTATTCCGGCTTGGAATATTATCTATTGACGATACAATCTAAATCAATGCAATCCAAAGCAGAACCCAATTTGAAATATTTATCCTTTGACTTACAAAATGCGATCAGTTTATGGGCAACCGATACCCTAAACCCAGTTATGTTCCAATTTGAAAATTCCAGTGGAGTGAGTCCGCTTAAGAAATTTTCTCTTGCATTTGAAATCCCAAGGGATAGCATAATAGATCGTCAACTTATCATCGATCATTACCTAAATGACCAGCGCGTCCAACTTCTTATTCCTGGCTCGGCTATTCAAAATCTTCCAAATATCAGACTATGAAGAATAAAAGACATTGCAGAAATAAACGCAGGGCATGGTTCTTCCTGACATTGATGATTCTACAACTTTTTCCTGCGAAAACGTTTGCTTTAACAGGAGGTCCAAGTCAACCCGAGGTAGAGACTTTTCAATCAATAGAAGTTACAGACATGGTAGATCCTGCTACCGGTGATTTTTCTTATAATATTCCATTGATGGAGGTCGGTGGGTATCCAATTAATCTGATCTACAACGCTGGCATTACTATGGATCAGGAAGCAAGTATGGTTGGTTTAGGATGGAATATAAATCCAGGAGCGATCACACGATCAGTTAGAGGAATTCCGGATGATTTTAAGGGGGATGAGATTGAGAAGGAAGTCGATATGAAAGACAACCATACTTGGGGATTTAGTTTTACTCCAAAATTTGAATTTTTTGGTATTGGAGAAGAAAATTATTCTGGACCTCAGCTTGGTTTAAATGTAAATTTAGGATTGAATCATAGCAATTATGATGGTTTTGGTCTTGAATTCGGGTTAACGCCAGTTTTTTCAGGTGGAGATAAATGTTTGCCAGGGCTTTGTGCCAGTTTAGGATTAACCGCTAGTTCAAAAGAAGGATTGGGCTTTTCTCCAAATATTTCTTATTCAAATAAAATGGGTAAAGAAAGTAATAAAAATTTAACTCAGATTTCTGGATCTTTAGGAACAAATATTAATTCCAGACAAGGATTTAAAGCTTTAACATACTCCGTATCTGCGAATTTAATGAGAACTAATGATAAAAGTGGAAAAAGACAAACAAATGAGGAGAGACTACTAAAAAACCCCGAATCTTCAAATGTTGCAGCAAGTATAAGTGGGAATGCATTTGATTATTCTACGCCATCTTATATACCTAAGATAAACTATCCTATTCAATTTAATAATTTCACTTTTCAAGCCTCCGTGGCTTTTGAAGGTCTTGGAGCATTCGCAGGAATTGGATTTAATGGGTATTATTCAAAACAGAGTCTTCAAGAGAATTATTTTAGTACTCAGTCATATGGAATTGCATATTTAGAAGAGGGTAAATTAAATTCAAGCGCGTTGCTGGACTTTAATAGAGAGAATGATGGCGCATTCACAAAAGATAAACCAAACCTTCCATTACCTTATATTACAAATGATATTTTTTCTGTCTCCGGCCAGGGTATTGGAGGGAGTTATCAGCTATTTAGGGGAGATATTGGTGTTGTGTTTGATCGCAAGGCGAACAATAGCAGTGGAGGATATTCTCTTGGGGTAGAAATAGGTGCTGGCGCACTTTTTAGACTAGGTGGAGATATCCATACAAATTTTGTTAATTCCTATACTGGCAAATGGCTTGATGACATTAATTTATTTGATAATTTAAATTTTCAATTACCCATTAATAATCAAAGTTCATTTGAACCCTCATACTTCAAGGCTGCTGGCGAAGCAAGTCCTTATATCACAAATTCAGAAAACATATTGGCGAATACAGGAAGCTTTGCAGCTGCAAAAGTAATTTTAGATAAATCTGGTTCCGAGGTTATAAATACGAATAATTTGAAAGCAAATTTCGCATCACCTAATACAATATCTAATGTTCAAAAAAGGTCAAACCGCTCAAAAAGAAATCAATCTGTCTCATTTCTAACATCTCTTGAAGCTAAACATATTGGTTTGGAAAAGAAAATTAGAAATTTCACCCTTTCTACCTCACCTTCAAGTAGCACGAATAGATTTAGTGAAATTGACCGGCAAGATGATGTTACTAGAAAAAAACACCATATTTCAGAGATAACAGTGGTTCGTCCTGATGGCCTTAGATATATTTATGGAATTGCTGCATACAATAATAGTCAATACGAAGTGACTTTCAATGTAAATAGAGCTGACTTCACTCCTGATTGCAATACAGGTCTAATTAATTATGAACCAGAGAATATTGACCACATTAAACCAAAGCATAAATACGGTTTAGATAATTTTTTGGACATTGAAAAAACTCCAGCTTTCGCGCATTCCTATCTATTGACTGCAATAATTTCGGAAGATTATGTTGATTTGTCCGGGGATGGCCCATCACCAGATGATTTAGGTACTTATACTAAGTTTAATTACTCACGATTGCACCAAAATTATACTTGGCGAGTACCATACGAGCAAGCAAATTTCAATGCTGGATTTCAAAGTAAAACAAATGACGATAAAGGAAATTTTACCTACGGAGAAAAAGAAATTTGGCTTCTTCATTCAATTGAAAGTAAAACTCAAATAGCAGAATTTTATTATGAAGACCGAAAAGATGGCCATGGAGTCTTAAATTTTAAAGGTGGAAGAGATTCAGATATGAATCTGAAAAGACTGGTACAAATAGTTTTATACTCATCACCTGATTACATGCAAAATCCGTCACCGACTAGATCACCTATAAAAAGTGTTCACTTTGAATACGATTACTCACTTTGTCCTGAAAATCCAACAAATATAGATTACCCTAGCTCAAATGCTACTGATGGAAAGTTAACATTAAAGAAATTGTACTTCAAATATGGAAACTCAAATAAAGGAAAATTTTCACCTTATACCTTTACTTATGCTGGAGACCCTACGATTTTTCCTAGTCAGGAAAGAGGCATTAATCCTCCCTACAGATTAAAAGGCTATAACAGATGGGGTGGATTTTCGCATGTAAATATTAAAACGCATAATGATAATTTTATTGATTGCAATGCTATTGATCGAATCAGTTCATCAGATTATACTTTTATTGAGCAAAGAGATAATGATATCTATGATGAGCAAAGAGCTGCAGATGAAAGTTCTTCTGCATGGTGTTTAAAACAAATTAATTTGCCATCTGGTGGCAAAATTAATATAGACTATGAAGCGGATGATTATGGATATGTCCAGGATAAAAAAGCTATGCAGCTATTTGAAATAATTGGATCATCTTCAAGCAATTCCCAAATTGAATATAGTGGACAAGATATTGCATTATATGATGACTCAGGGCCAAAGAATTACCTTTTCTTCAAGCTTTCTGAACCAATCCCTTCTGGTTTAGACACGCGAAATTATATCTGGAATCATTATGTCAAAGAAGCATATTTTTCTGATAATTTATTCTTCAAAATATACTCAAACTTAGATAATAGTGGACACTATGAATATGTACAAGGCTATACCGAAATTGAAGATTTTGGGACATATAACGATGGATCAGAAATTCTAGGTTACCTAAAAGTTAAAAATGCCTGTACTAAAGACAGAGTAGCCAATACTTCCGGTGATTGTACACAGTCAAATATTACTAAAACAAGTCCTCTAGCTAAAACCGCTTGGCAATTTGCACGATTACAACTGCCTCGGTTGGTCTATGGCAATTTGAGTTCGGATACTCCATCCGATGATCAAATATCTGAGGATGCAGAAGATTTTGCAACCATTGGAAATTCTTTTCGAACACTGTTCTATGACTTTGGATCTGTATTTCAAGGCGGTATAAATAATAAATTATTGGAAAAGAATTACAGTAAATTTATTCGTAATGGAAAATCATGGATTCGATTAAGCAATCCATTTTGGGATAAGCTGGCAGGAACGCATAGAGTAAAAAAGTTAACCATTTCAGATGAATGGGATAAAATGACAAATAATGCTAATCTCAGTTCTTTTTACGGACAGGAGTTTGACTATACAAAAAATTATAAACTGAATTCTGACACACTAAAGATTAGTTCAGGAGTAAGTTCATATGAACCTATAATTGGATCTGAAGAAAATCCATTTAGAATTCCTATTACATATCATCAGGAAAATAAAATGGCTCCCGATGATGATTACTACAACGATTCACCAATTGGAGAATCTTTATTTCCCAGCCCATCTGTTGTTTACAGTGAAGTAAAAGTTAGTAATCTACAACAGGATCATGTTACTAAAAAGGCAACTGGTTGGACCATACATAAATATTATACGGGATTTGATTATCCAATTAAAGTTAGTCAAACTACATTAGATGCTTATCCTAAAAAAACAAAACTAGTTTTTAAATTCTTATTCAATATAAAGCATCAAGACTTCATGACAGCATCACAAGGTTATGCGATAGAATTAAATGATATGCATGGCAAGCCGAGGTCTATGGAGGTTTATAATCAAAATGGAACATTAATTAGTGGTTTAACTTATCATTACAAAACATCTTTAGGTGAACTTTCAAATTCAGTAGATTTAATGTTGCCTTCTGGTGATATTGCCGATGGTACAATTGGAATTGACTATTCAATTATTGCAGATCAAAGAGAAGCTAAAAGTAAGACATTTGGTGTTGGAGTAAACATGAACAATGATAATTTTATGATAGGCCCTATTCCTGTACCAGCTTTTGTTCCAATTCCTTTTTTTAACAATGAAAAAACGAGATTTAGATCAATTGTATTAACGAAAACAATTCATAGAACGGGTATCTTAGGCCACACAACGGCCTACGACTTAGGCTCTACTGTAACTACCCAAAATCTCCTATGGGATGGAATCACCGGCGAAGTATTATTAACGCGTACTTCTAATGAATTTGAAGATCCCATTTACAATTTCAATTATCCTGCACATTGGGCTTACAAGGGAATGCAATGTGCCTATCAGAATATTAATGCGGCTTTCACTCCATCATCTTATGATAACACAACGAAAGAAGTTACAGTTTCATCATCAGCGGTATTTGTTGAAGGGGATGAATTATTGGTCAATGGCGCAGATAAATATTGGGTCAAATCAAAGAATGGCAACAAATTACTGCTCATCGACTTTGATGGCACCCCAATTACTTCACTACCAAGTACGATTAAAGTCATTCGCTCCGGTCACCGCAACAAAGCATCTACTTCCATTGCATCAATAGTATCCTTGCTATCACCTATTACTGGCTCAAGTCTCAATATCAATGGTAGCAAACAAATAATCAATGCAGGGGCAGTGGAATTTGATGATAAAAGATATGTTAATTGTTGCGCTTATGAATGCCCTAGAATTGATCTATTAAAAAACAAAATTCCAATCAAAGTAATTTTCAATGAATTTTTACAGCAAATAGATTTTGAGAATTTAGCATCAACCTATCAACCATGCACTCCAACGATGAACGGTTATCTAAGTCAAATATTTAATCCTGTTTCAAGCTTATGTAGCGGTGGTGCTCCTTATTATATCTCAAAATCTCTATGGAGTGGTTTAGGGCTAAATATTCGAATTAATTTAAAGTCGAGTTCAGGTTGTGAATGCTTTATTACAACACATTTACCAGAGGACACAAAATATGTAAGCATTATTGATTATAGAACTTCATTTGAAGATGGTGCCGGAGTCGATATTACGGGTAATTATATTAAATGTTATAATTGTGGCATGGGTCCTTTGGTTAATATAACAAAAACTAATGGTGATATTTCTCAATCAATAACTAACTTCATTTCACGCTGTTTTAATTTCTATTCCGGTGGAGGAGTTTGTTATCCAGAATTTGAATTTACTCCAATTAATAATTATGGTAATGGTTTAGAATCAATCAATCCATACACCACAAACCACAGAGGAACTTTCACACCGAAAAAATCCTACGCCTTCCTTGCACAAAGGAAATCATCGGCATCCAATACAGTTCAGCCTAACCTTAAGCAAGATGGATACTTTACCAACAGTTCAGGAAGTCCATACTTTAGTCCATTTTGGAATAAAAATGTTGGTTCCAGTACGTGGACTCCAAACAAAACAAATTGGACATGGACAGCAGAAGTAACCAAAATACATCCCAACGGCAACGAACTGGAAAGCAGAGATCCACTTAATAGGTATTCGTCTGAATTGTTAGGATATAATGATCAAATGGTTGTTGCAGTCGCCGGAAATGCACGTTATGGCGATTGTTTTTTTGAAGGATTTGAAGATTATAAATATACCTTGGGCTCCAGACCTTCTTTGAATTGTCCATCTAAAAAATATTTTGAATTCCCTTCCATTGCAGTGACAAAAGATCTTTCAAAATCACATTCTGGAAAATATTTCCTTGCCCTTGCAAATAATTCAACGGCTGCTACAAGTTATCCTTTAAGTCAGTCCTGTTTAGAAGATAGTCAAGTTATTAATCCTGAAACAGATACTACTGAGAATAATATAAATTGCAATTGTTTGAATTTATTCAACCCAAAACCTGGTAAATACGTATTCTCTGCTTGGATTAATGCAAGTCGCGATCCCTTAATTCATCAATTTGACAATGCCAAATGTGAAGTAATCTTAGATGGAATTACGAATACATTCAAAGCCAGTGGTCCTATAATTGAAGGCTGGCAACGGATCTATGGTGAATTCCAGATTCCAATGAATTCAAAGAAAATAACCGTGCGATTGTTGGCTGATCCGGACAACTGGACTTATTTTGACGATATTCGTATTCATCCATTTGATGCAAGTCTTAAGTCATTTGTGTATGATGATATTACCCTGCGATTTACCTATGAACTAGATGAAAATAATTATTTCACAAAATACGAATACGATGATTCCGGTAAATTGGAACGGGTGAAGAAAGAAACGGAGAGAGGAGTAATGACCATTCAAGAGACTAGATTTAGTAATGTGAAAAAACAATAATGATATGTATTTATTTTTAATTTAAATCAGGAACGAAACTTTATGAAATACAAAATTACTTTTTTATGCTTTTTATTGACTTTTGTTTGTGAAAGTATATTATGGGTGCAGCAAAAAATTTACACACTTGCGGATAGTTCAAAAGCCGGATTTACCTTTTATTCTAAAAACCCGTATGAAATTCACAAAATGTCACTTGGTCTAAGACTTTTTATAACCGAAAGTGCAAATGATGATTATAAATTTCTTAATATGAGATATTATCAACCCAAATTATTGTATAATAATGCTTATATTATAGAAAATGATTTTTACGTCGATGGATATGTATTTTTTAATAATTCAACAGCTAACAAAAATTATTTTTATTCCGTAATAACATTAGACAATCCTTATTCTAAAAATAATAGTGAGGTGGTCTACGAGATATATGAAAATAAATATAAAAGAATATTGTATGAATTTAATATAGGTGATGATAAACAACTTTTGAAGAATGGGAGTAAGAATGAAA
>OCTV010000920.1_pt1 | contig 11045 bp, 11 predicted proteins | sample 1539101 | NCBI WGS metagenome assembly OCTV01 (sample SAMEA3991422, study PRJEB22521) | metagenome | biome: anthropogenic terrestrial biome; feature: sewage plant; material: sludge | place: Sweden | collected 2012-09-26 | reverse complement strand
CTAAGTTGATATGAACATAAAAGCCCGCATTGATTGCGGGTTTTTTATGGCTCGTGCAATTAGCTTAACTTTCTTTGCTATCATGTTGATATATAAAATCAACAAGGTGGTCTGTATAGAGTGTTATTTTTAGTCTTCTAGGTTGTGAGTTTGGTGAGTTACATACATAGAACCTAAATGAAACCGACTTTAGGTATTTGTAGATGTATTGCCAAGCAGAAACATGGATGAAGAATCGAAGCGTGGAGGAGTGAGCAGGCTGAATACTTTGAATGAAGTTGATGTAATATTTGAGTTTATTTAGGGATTTATGATTGTTGAATAAAACTTATAGAGCTTATCAATTTTGTTTTATATGAGGTTTTTGCATATAAATATAATAAAACAAGCAATAGTGTGTATAACTAAATCTTTATAATGAATATATATTTTTAAAAGTGTAATAAGTACACGATTTTTGTGAGTTGGTGCTGTCAATGTCATTAAATGAGGAAAGACTTACTCATCTTAAACAGCTTGAAGCTGAGAGTATTCATATTATCCGCGAAGTAGCTGCTGAGTTTGAAAACCCAGTGATGCTTTATTCTATTGGTAAGGATTCAGCAGTGATGCTGCATCTGGCGCTTAAAGCGTTCTATCCTGCCAAGCTTCCATTTCCGCTTCTGCATGTAGATACGGGCTGGAAATTTAAAGACATGATTGCTTTCCGCGACAACATGGCAAAAACCCATGGTTTTGATTTGATCGTACATCAAAACAAAGAAGGGAAAGATGCGGGCATTAACCCATTTGACCATGGTAGCTCAAAATATACCGACATCATGAAAACTCAAGGCTTAAAACAAGCACTTGATAAATACGGTTTTGATGCGGCATTTGGTGGTGCGCGTCGTGATGAAGAAAAATCACGTGCGAAAGAACGTGTCTATTCATTCCGTGACTCGAAACACCGTTGGGACCCGAAAAACCAACGTCCTGAACTTTGGAATCTTTACAATGGTAAAGTGAACAAAGGTGAAAGTATTCGTGTATTCCCACTATCAAACTGGACTGAGCTTGATATTTGGCAATATATCTACTTGGAAAGCATTCCATTGGTTCCACTTTATTTAGCTGCAGAACGTCCTGTGGTTGAGCGTAGTGGCACCCTGATTATGGTTGATGATGAACGTATGCCTTTAAAAGAAGGTGAAATTCCACAAATGAAATCGGTACGCTTCCGTACACTTGGTTGTTACCCACTTACGGGTGCAGTTGAGTCAACGGCAAATACCTTACCTGAAATTATCCAAGAAATGTTGCTTGCAACCAGCTCTGAACGTCAAGGTCGTATGATTGACCATGATGAGGCGGGCTCTATGGAAAAGAAAAAGCAAGAAGGTTATTTCTAAAATCTTCCCCCTAACCCCCTCTTTAATAAAGAGGGGAGAACTCCCGAAAAAAAATGGAGGAAAGTCCTCCTTTATCAAAGGAGGATTTAGGTGGATTTAAAGATTAGCAACCGATTTCTAAAGAATATGTGGAGTTTTGAGCAATGTCTCATCAATCAGAACTGATTAGCCAAGATATCTTGGGCTATCTAAAACAACATGAAAATAAAGACTTATTGCGTTTTCTGACTTGCGGTAACGTCGATGATGGTAAGTCAACTTTAATTGGTCGTTTGCTTTACGATTCAAAATTGATTTATGAAGATCAATTGCAAGCAGTAACTCGTGACTCTAAAAAAGTCGGTACGACAGGCGATGCACCTGACTTAGCACTCCTTGTAGATGGTCTACAAGCTGAACGTGAGCAGGGTATTACCATTGATGTTGCTTATCGTTATTTCTCAACTGAAAAACGTAAGTTCATCATTGCCGACACGCCAGGACATGAGCAATACACGCGTAACATGGCAACGGGTGCGTCGACTTGTGACCTTGCGATTATCTTGATTGATGCGCGTTATGGTGTACAAACTCAGACACGTCGTCATACTTATATTGCAAGCTTACTGGGCATTAAGAACATTATTGTTGCGATTAACAAAATGGACTTGGTTGAATTTTCTGAAGCGCGCTTCAATGAAATTCAGACGGAGTATGCAGGTTTTGTGGCGCAATTGGGTGACCGTAAGCCAAACAACATTATCTTTACGCCTATTTCAGCATTGAATGGTGATAACGTTGTCAATAAATCACCAAATACGCCATGGTATACAGGCGAAACGTTGATGGGTACGCTTGAGTCTGTGGAAATTAACCGCAGTTCAGTGACCAACGATTTCCGTTTCCCTGTGCAATATGTGAACCGTCCAAACCTCGACTTCCGTGGTTTCTGCGGTACGGTTGCGCTAGGTGATGTATCGGTAGGTGACAAAATCGTGGCTTTACCATCAGGTAAGTCGTCGACGGTTAAAGAAATCGTTACTTATGATGGGAACTTAGAGCGTGCCGTTGCAGGTCAAGCCGTAACTTTGACGCTGAATGACGAAATTGATATTTCGCGTGGTAACGTACTTGTGCGTGCGGATCAAGCTGCGCCAGAAATTTCACGTTCGGTCAATGCCACTGTGGTTTGGATGGCAGATCAACCGCTGGTGATTGGTAAGTTGTATAACTTAAAAGTGGGCACGCAAACTGTTCCTGCAAAAGTGACTGCAATTAACTACCGTACCAATGTGAATACATTGGAAAAAGTACAAGTGGATAGCCTTGAGCTGAATGCCATTGCTAATGTCACGGTTGAGTTTGATGCGCCTGTCGTATTTGATCGCTACCAAGACAGTCGTTATACAGGTTCGTTTATCTTCATCGACCGTTTAAACAACGTGACGATTGGTGCGGGTATGGTGGAAGAGTCTGTGGAATGGTCTGCGCATAGCAACCCTGTCACAGCGGAAGACCGTGCTGCACGTTTAGGTCAAAAACCTGCTGCGGTAACTGTATCTGTGAAAGCACTTGAAAATGCACAAGTACTTGAAAACTTGTTAATTCAACAAGGTGTGGTTGCGATTGCGAAAGCAGGTCTAACTGCTGATCAGGTTGCACTAGTACGTGAAACAGGTGTGGTTGTGGTGACTGACCTTGTCGACGGTACAGATGTCGCATTCACTCAAGATGCGGTTGAAGAGCTAGCTGATAAAATTGTTGAATTGGTTCGTCTATAAGAGATTGAGCTGATTTGAAGGAACCCACCGTAAGGTGGGTTTTTTATTTCTATTTTAGATGGATAAATATTATTCAAATAAATAATGTGATATTTCAATAAAAATTCAGTGCTATAGAATGCCTCTTTTGTAGAGGGGTATTATGAAAAAAATATTATTATTTATTGGTTTAACTTTAACTTTTGCTGCTGATGCTAAACAGGCTACGCAAAGTGATGAAGCGATTAAGAAGGAAATTATTCAACAATCGATACAAACGTATTCGGGAAATTGTCCTTACAATACTGCAAGAAATGGAAGTCGGTGTGGTAAACGTAGTGCTTACAATCGAGTCGGTGGTGCTCGCCACTTTGTTATCCAGAAGACGTGAGTGATCGTATGGTAAAAGAATTTAAAGGGCGAGCGTAATTTAAGTTCGATCTACAAAGCTTGGAAAATGAAAGAAAACCTGCGGAGATACAGGTTTTCTATTTTGGTGAGGGATTAGACAAGCTTTAATTATTGAGATTGTTAATCGATTGGTTTTGTTAGGAAGTCTCATTATCTTTGTTTAAGCGCTTTTTCAGTTTATTCACATAACGTTTAAATGGCCAAGTAAACTGCTTCACAAAACTGTTTGGAATTTTATAGCCGACTGTGCCATATACACTGGCCAAATGATTAGGCATATAAATCGATTTAAAAATCACGTCATAAAGTGGAATAAAGGCTGCATAATTTTTATCAATCGCAGGCTTTTCAGAAGAATGATGCCAATGGTGAAACTCAGGTGTTGCGATCAGCCAGCGCAGATAGGGAAAGCGGAAACGCACGTTGGAGTGAATAAAAATGGCATGGAAAGAAATAAAGACCAAATAAGCAAAGACAGCAGACGTATGAAAACCTAACAAGAAAATTGGTAAGGTTGCGATAAAACGGGTCATTAACACTTCAACGATGTGTAAGCGTGAAGAGGCTAGCCAGTCCATTTGTTCCGTTGAATGGTGAATGGCATGAAAGCGCCATAAAAAATTCACTTCATGCATCGCACGGTGTAACCAATAGGTGGTGAAGTCCACCACAATCAATAACTCAATAAACTGCAACCAAATCGGTTGTGCCTGCACATAAGGCACAATCGGGTTATTGGGAATATGTGTGATCCAATACTGAATAGGCATGACCGTTAAAAACGAAAAAAGCTGAATGCCAATATGGCTAAACATGAAATATTTCATGTCTGTGACCCAGCCGACGCGCAGAATTTTCTGTTCAGTGTTCTTTGCAAAGAATCCTTCAAGTGGTATGAAAACTAAAGCAAGGATGATTAAGGTAATAACGAAATAATCAAAACCTGCATAAAACGGGAGTGCGGGCAATGTCGGTGCTTTGATCAGCCCACAGCCTAAAACAGCCGCTAAAATGGTGATACACAAACCATAAAAACCATATTTATTCTGTTTAATGATCGCACTATAGGTACCAAAACCAGCACTGATTACAATGCCAAACAGTAAGGTATAGTAGAAAATATCATAGTGTTTGCTATAGAGCGGGCGTAGTTCTGGTGTGGTGAGCACAGTGGGGAATAAAAAACATAAAGCCGCAAAAATACCCAAAAAGCCTAAGGAAACAGAAAGAAATGCACTGATCTTGCCTTGCCCAGCATTGAGTTGTAGGTTTTCAAATTTTTTTCTAAGTTGATCTGTCATTTTAATTTAATTCTGAATTTTAGGAGTTTTGTCAGAGTTCACTTGAGGGGGTGAACGTGCAAACATAGGTTAAATTTTAGCGGTATTGCAACTGTTCAGCAATCTTATCTAAAAATATCAAGTAATCCTTCACGGTTATCCATTTGATTTTGAGCTCTTCCGATCTATATCAAGTAATCCTTCACGTTTATCCATCTGATTTTAAATTTTGATGTTCTATTTCAAGATTTGAGGTTGCAATCATTAAAAAACTATTTAAGATATATCTTAATAGATTAAAGTTGTATCTTATGTATGTCTAAAGCACAAAAAGTTGAATCCTTTACTGATTTGGAAATAGCGCCAGTGTTACGTAAACAGCGCCTATTTGAAGCGGGTCAGATGAAACTTTTAGCCTTACATCTCATTTCATTCGCGCCTAAATATGGCTATGACCTTATTAAAGAGGTGGGTGAAATTGTGGGAGGGGGCTATTGCCCAAGTGCAGGAACGATCTATCCAACCTTGAATTATTTGGAAGAGCAACAGTTTGTTCAGGTCGCATTAGATGGCGCTGAACGTAAGCAATACCGTATAACAACCTTGGGTTTTTCAGGTCGCGTTAGATGATGCTCAACGCAAGCAATACCGGATAACGGCCTTGGGGGTGGGGCAACTTGGGGCTGAGCAAGCAAGTGTGGAAAAGATTTTATCTCGTTTTGATACGCGTAAACAGATTCAAAATAATGAACAATATCTTGATATTAAACGTGCGATGGAAAACCTCAAAGCTTCCTTAAAGCTCAAGATACAACACAGTGAGCTGAGCGCTGAACAAATTCGTGTTATTGCAGAACAAATCGATCAAGCAGCGGTGAATATTGCACGTCTCTAGGAAAACAGAATGAAACAACATACTTATGAAGTCACACTCAAACACATTGCAGATGCTCAAGGCAACCCGTCGAACTATACAGATACTTTGAGTTTTAACACCTATAACCACGACGATATTTTTAAAGTGTTACAGGTGATTCAAAACAGTCAAATGCTGGATGATGAAGCAGCGAAATCATTTGCTGTTGGTTTAAAGCTCTTTAGTGAGGTGATGCTAGAGCATAAAAACCTTCCACTCTTTAAAGATTTTATGCCACATTTTGGGCAGTTTATGAAAGCTTTAAAACAAACCGTTAAAACGCAAAGCCAAAGCTAATTTTTATTTACTCAGGTCGATTATGTTCAACACGCTCCCCAAAATTCATATCAAACATTTAAATTGGTTAATGCCGTTATTACTTTCAGGCCTGATGAGTGGTTCTATTTCTGGTTTTAACTTACTGTTAAATAAAGGCTTAGTGCATAATTTCTTCCATCTTTGGCTCAAAAGCTGGAGTCTATCTTGGCTGATTGCATTTCCTCTGATTATGGTGTTTTGCCTTTGGTTCGTAAATTTCTAATGCAGTTTGTATCTTTGCCTGATCAGCCACGCAACTGAATACCTGTGTTTTTCATCTGGCCCTAATCGTTCTACGTAATGTTTGAGAGGGATGTCGAGTGCAGTTGCATTGATGTCGCAGCTTGCTTTTTTTATCAATAATCAGCGCTATCACGTAGCAAAATAGGCTTCACACTATACATAAGTACGGTGTTCTTCATTTCAATTTATTTCTATGATCAAATAGGTCTATGAAACTTGAAAAATATCGCAAGAGTTAGGAATAAATCATGTCACAAACAACGATGCAACAGGTCATTATTACAGAGCCGGGTGGTGTGGATAAGCTGGCATATGAAACAGTGACGATCCCTGAAGCAAAAGCAGATGAGGTCCTGGTTAAGGTCCATGCGTTTGGTATTAACCGTCCAGATATTTTACAGCGTCAAGGTTTATATCCAATGCCGCCTGGGGTAACACAAGTGCCGGGGCTTGAGGTTGCAGGTGAGGTCGTTGCAGTTGGAGCTGAAGTTACCCAGTTTAAATTAGGCGATAAAGTTTGTGGTTTGACCAATGGTGGTGGTTATGCCGAGTATTGTGTAGTTCCACAAAGTCAAACTTTACATATTCCAGAAAATGTAAGCTTTGTGGAAGCGGCGGCTATTCCTGAAACTTTTTTCACGGTCTGGGCCAATGTATTCCAAATGGGTAAAGCCAAAGCAGGGGAAGTGGTGTTAATACATGGTGGAACCAGTGGCATTGGCACCACGGCACTCATGCTATGTAAAGCATTGGGCATTAAAACCTTTGCAACCGTCGGCAGCGATGAAAAAGTACAAGCCATTGCGAATTTGACAGATGCCATCAATTATAAAACCCAAGACTTTGAACACGAGATCAATGAGAAAACGGATAATGCTGGTGTTGATGTCATTTTAGATATGGTGGGTGCACCGTATTTAGAAAAGAATTTGAACTTGCTCCGCCGCGATGGACGTTTGGTTTATATTGCCTTTTTAGGGGGTGCAAAAGCCAAAGAGGTTAAGTTGGGGCAAATTATGATGAAGCGCTTAACCATCACAGGTTCGACCATGCGTGCACGAAATACGGCTGAGAAGGCTGAGATTGCACAAGGTTTACAAGATCATGTAGCACCGCTATGGGCCAAAGGTGAGTGCTTGCCAATGATTTATCAAACTTTTGAGTTCGATCAGATTCAAGCAGCACATGCGTGCATGGATACGGGTGAGCACGTGGGTAAAGTTGTGGTAAAAATTCTGTAATATTTCTAGAGTATAAAAAGTAGAGCTGACCTAGTGTCAGCTTTTCTTTTGTCTAAAATTTTCCAAAAAATAAAAATAATGTACTGAAAACAGAAAATAATTTCACAAAGATTGAAAAATGATAACTGTTCGACACAACCTGTCAAAACCGTGGTGTAAATTTTCAACTAAATTTAAACCTGACAAATTTACGTGGTTTTAAATGAAAAATAAAACAGAAAAGAGGGTTGTCATGAAAATTTTATCGACATCATATACACATGCGCATGGTTTCCGTGCGCTCAAGCGCTTGCATAAGGCGGTTATCTATAATAGTGTTTTACCTGATGAGTTACACAAGTTGTATAAAGCCTTAATTCATTTTGAGCTCTATATAGAGCGATTAGCGCATCAGCAAACCGCTGTAAAGAAGAAGAAATCTAACAAACATTGAACGCTTTTTTTTGATAAAAAATGACATAGCTTGAAAGCTGACCGTTTGTCTTTTACTTAATATTATTCAGTGATTTATATTGAATATAATGCTTAGGCATTTAACTATAAATAAAGACACAACATTGATTGTGCAGCGAGGGCAATATGAAGCGTAAAGCTTCAACACATGAACGCCTTGCGGAGCGTTTAGCAAATATTTTGACTAAATTAAATACTGGGTATCAATTGGGGGTTGCAGAACTAGCACATGAATTTCAGGTGAGTACTCGGACAATAGAGCGAGATTTTGATCGTCTCAATACGTATTTGCCTTTACTTCAAGATGAATATACCAAGAAGTACTTTTTAGATCCTGTTTATCTTGGGCGCTTTAAGCTACAAGACATTCAGAACTTTGCGCAGCTTTCTGGGATCAGTGAGCTCTATCCATCTCTAGATATGTCTTTTCTACGTGGCCTGCTTGATGAGCGAGCGAATCAAGTGTTCTCTGCCAAAGGTTATTATTATGAAAATGCACAGCAATTTGCTGAACATTTTCAGGTTTTTGCGGGCGCGATTCATAAGCGTCAAAAAATCAGTTTTATTTATAATGATCGTTTACGCCATGTTGACCCGTATCGTTTAATTCATCATCAGGGAAGTTGGTATTTGGCCGCAGCTGTAACTGATGAATTACGTGCTTATCGTTTTAAGTAAAATAGATCAAGTGGTTGTACATGAGTCGGAACTTTTCGAACATCATTTAGAAGTTTTGACCCAATTAGAGCTTAGTGAGGGGATTTGGTTTGCAAAGCATAAGCAAACGGTGAAAATATCGGTGCGGCCTGAAGTTGCCTTATATTTTAAGCAACGTCTGTTATTGCCAGAGCAACAAATCGTACTAGAAGATGCATCAGGTGGTTTATTAATTGATTGTCAAATTTGCCATGAAATGCAACTTTTACCTTTGGTACGTTATTGGATTCCATACATTAAAATTATTGAGCCAGCTCATTTTCAAGAAAAATTAGAACAAGATCTGCAACATTATTTATTACCACCCTTATCGTGATAAACGAATGAGATATTATTTTTAAGAGAGTCAATGTGCTCTCTTTTTTTGTGCATTGCATTATGCTTTTTCTGTAGGCATAAAAAAACCAGCTTAACGCTGGGTTCTTTATATGCACCATACTTAGAAGTATAAGAATGGTGCCCGAGGCCAGACTCGAACTGGCACGCTTTGTGGGCGGGGGATTTTAAATCCCCTGTGTCTACCGATTTCACCACTCGGGCATTTTAACAAGATGGAGGCGGAGGTCGGAATCGAACCGGCGTACACGGAGTTGCAGTCCGCTGCATGACCACTCTGCCACCCCGCCGCGTCTTGTTGATGCGTATATTAGCAAGCTCTGAAAAAAAAACAATAGTGCTTTCATTCGTATGCGCATAAAAACAGCATATAGCGAAAAATATTTAAAATTATCATGTATTATGTGCAAAATTGATTCATATCAACACTTGGAGATGTGCCGTGGCATTAGTTTTAGATGGTCGTGCATTGGCAAAACAAATTGAAGCTGACTTGTTAACTCGCGTTGAAGCGCTCAAAGCAAAATCAGGTCGTACCCCAATTCTTGCGACTATTTTGGTGGGTGACGATGGTGCATCTGCAACTTATGTACGTATGAAAGGAAATGCCTGCCGTCGTGTTGGTATGGACTCACTTAAAGTTGAACTTCCAAAAGAGACCACCACTGAACAATTGTTGGCAGAAATTGAAAAACTGAATGCAAATCCTGATGTTCACGGTATTTTGCTTCAACATCCAGTGCCTGAACAAATTGATGAGCGTGCATGTTTTGATGCAATTTCTCTTGCAAAAGATGTGGATGGCGTAACGTGTCTTGGTTTTGGTCGTATGGCCATGGGAGAAGCAGCATATGGCTCTGCGACGCCTGCCGGCATTATGACTATTTTGCAAGAAAACAATATTGAAATTGCTGGAAAGCATGCCGTTGTTGTAGGTCGTTCTGCAATTTTAGGTAAGCCAATGGCTGCGATGTTACTTCAAGCCAATGCGACCGTAACGATCTGCCACTCACGTACTCAGAACTTAGCTGACTTTGTGAAACAAGCCGATATTATCGTGGGTGCGGTTGGTAAGGCAGAATTGATTCAAAAAGATTGGATCAAACAAGGTGCAGTGGTTGTTGATGCTGGTTTCCATCCACGTGATGGTGGTGGTGTAGGCGACATTCAATTGGTCGGTATTGAAGAAGTGGCTTCTGCGTACACACCTGTTCCAGGTGGTGTTGGCCCAATGACGATTACGACACTAATTCGTCAAACAGTTGAAGCGGCTGAGAAAGCTTTAGGTTAATTTTTATAAGACTCTAAAATCAGTTTTATGATGGTTTGGGAGTCGTGACATCGTCATTTGCTGTTGTTCGAGGCCGGACTAAATTTGATAAAAATGTTTCTGCGAAGCAGTAAATAAATGATGATTTCAGTCGAGTTCAGCGAATGACCATGGTTTTGCCTACTTTTGCCAAAACAAAAGTAGGTCTAGCCGAAGGCTAATTCCTCAATCCAAATCTTAGCTGCAAGATCCCGCAGTAAAAGCAGCCGGACTAAATTTGATAAAAATGTTTCTGCGAAGCAGTAAATAAATGATGAGTTCAGCAAATGGCAATGGTTTTACCTACTTTTGTCGAAACAAAAGTAGGTCGAACCGAAGGTTATGCATATCATGCGTCTTAATGTGTAAGACTCCGTTGTGCGTTTATTAAAAAATTCTACAAATATAAAATGTCCATGAGCTGTACTTTCCAATTTCCTCAAGCACCTAAACATTTACTTCAAGCCCTGCATGAGGTGATTCCACAGTGTGAATTGCTTGCGCAACAGCTTCCTGAAACATCTATTTCGCTGTGGCTCATTCCTCCCGTATTTCCAACTGATAAACTGGATGATGAAATCATTCGCCGTATTTGGAACGAAACACCATATTGGATCTTTTGTTGGGCTTCAGGCCTAGCCATGGCGCAGTGGTTACTGGCAGAGCCTCATCATGTCAAAGATAAGGTGGT
>OCTV010000918.1_pt1 | contig 11059 bp, 12 predicted proteins | sample 1539101 | NCBI WGS metagenome assembly OCTV01 (sample SAMEA3991422, study PRJEB22521) | metagenome | biome: anthropogenic terrestrial biome; feature: sewage plant; material: sludge | place: Sweden | collected 2012-09-26 | reverse complement strand
AAAGTTGATAAATATCTATAATTGTGTATAATAGTCTCGTATAGGAGGCACTATGAATACGCAAACTCCATATCCTGCCACGGTGCGCGCAGGAATCATAGGCGCTACGGGATATGCCGGCATTGAGCTGGCAGCTCTTGTTGAAGGGCACGGTGAGATTTCGCTTGAGGCTCTCGCTTCGACGAGCGGTGTCGGCCGCACCCTTGGCTCGTATTACCCACAGCTTAAAGGGGTGCTCGCCAACAGATTCCTCATTTCACTTGATGAATTTCTTGAACGAGAGCTTGATCTTGTGTTTCTTGCGGTACCGCACACAACAGCTCTCGAGATTGCCGCTTTACTGCTTGCGCGCGGCGTACGCGTTATTGATTTATCAGCCGACTACCGACTCAAAAATCCCGATCTGTATTACACCTTCTATGGAGTAATCCATAGTCATCCCGAACTCCTCGATGCAGCCGTATATGGTTTAAGTGAACTTAATCGTGCAGAGATTTCTCAAGCAACCTTTGTCGCGAATCCTGGTTGTTACCCAACAGCTGTTTCTCTCGCATGCGCGCCTGCTCTTCGTTCGGGGATAGTAAAGCCCAATCTGCCGCTCACGGTAAGTGCCGTTTCAGGCTATTCGGGCGCGGGCAGAAAGGCCTGCGAAAGTCATCATTATTCTCTTAGTGATGAAACGGTCTTTCCCTATAAGCCGCTCGTCCATCAACACACTCCCGAGATTGAGCAAACGCTTACACGCGTCAATAATAATATTCCCGTGAGTGTTGCGTTCGTTCCGCAGATCGCGTCGTTTAAACGCGGTATTTTGGCGAATTGCTTTATGCAACTTTCCGAAACGGTAAGTAACGATGAGGTACAGAGCATTATGGAAAACGCTTACCTCAACGAGAACTTTGTGCGCGTACTTCCGAGGGATATTATGCCCAGCGTAGCTGATGTTGTTGGCTCCAATCAGGTACGCATTGGTTGGCACTATGACGAGCATACGCGTGTTCTTTATGTTGCCTCTGTGATAGACAATCTTGTAAAAGGCGCTGCAGGACAAGCGCTGCAAAACGCAAATATTATGTTTGGTTTCGAGGACTCTGAAGGACTTCACTCAATAGGAAAAGTGGTATAGATGACACTTTGTCGTCCCGTCAAGGGATTTAAATTTAGCGCTCTTCATGCAGGCTTAAAAAAACAAAAGCTTGATCTTGCGCTTATTGTGGCTGAGAAGCCCGTACCTACTGCGGCGGTATTTACCACGAGTCAGGTAGTAGCAGCGCCTGTTATGGTGTCGCGCGAGCATGTGAGCGATGGGTATGCGCAGGCACTCATCATCAATGCTGGTAATGCAAATGCTTGCACGGGAAAACAGGGTATCTATGACGCAAGGGCAATGTGCGAGGCCGTTGCCCGCGAGGTGGACTGCCAAGAGGGCGAGGTGCTATGCGCTTCTACGGGCGTCATTGGCGTCTCGCTTCCGCTTGAGAAGATTGAGAATGCCTTGCCTGAGTTAGCGTCGAAACTTGAGCCTTCAGCTGAAAATCTTGAATTGGTGGCCCAAGCAATCATGACCACTGATACGAAAATGAAGTGCTATTCAACAACTTTTGAAAATGATGGAATTACCTATACGATGATGGGAATCGCTAAGGGTAGCGGCATGATTGCACCCAATATGGCAACGATGATTGGCGTTATTCTTACTGATGCCCCCCTTACTCCGTCTGCTTGTGATGCCCTATTGCGCAAGAGCGTACGTAACACGTTCAATGCGGTGACCGTTGATGGGGATACTTCAACCAATGATACCCTCGTGCTTATGGCAAGCGGGGCCGCGGGCGGTGTTTCGCTTGAAACTCCCATGAGCACGGGATTCGTTCAGGCCGAAGAGGCCTGTTTCGAGGTATGCAAGCATCTTGCGGAAGAGATTGCATCCGATGGGGAAGGCGCGACAAAGATGATCGACGTGGTGGTGACGGGAGCACAAACGAGCGCCGATGCAAAAAAGGTTGCGCGCACTATAGCCGAGTCGCCACTGGTGAAAACTGCTCTCTTCGGCAATGACGCGAATTGGGGCAGAGTCGCGGGGGCTGCTGGTAGAAGCGGGGTCGCATTTGACCAGAATAGATTAAGTGTTACTTTTGCGGGCATTCTGGTATGTAAAAACGGATGTGCGGTTTGCTTTGATGAGGACGTAGCGCTTGTTGCCCTGAAGCAGCCACGCGTGTCAATTCACGTGGATCTTGGTCGAACTCAGACTCCAGACATTGATTTTAAAAGCGCATTTACTGCTCAGCCACATGAAGGTAGCGCACACATCATGACGTGTGATTTAACGTACGACTATGTACGCATTAATGGGGAGTATAGGAGCTAACACATGAATACTGAACCGCTTACGCCCGAACTTTTTTTAAAGGCGCAAACCCTGACCGAGGCGTTGCCCTGGATTAAGTCTGCTTGGGGTTCGATTGTTGTGGTTAAATACGGAGGAGCGGCGATGACCGATCCTGCGCTGTGCAAGCAAGTCGCGAGCGACATTGTGCTTATGAAACTTGCGGGCGTGCACCCTGTTGTCGTGCATGGTGGTGGCCCAGAGATCACTCACTTCCAAGAGCTCCTCGGTTATCCCGTCTCGTTTATCGATGGACACCGTGTCACAACGCCAGAAGTCATGGATATTGTCAAAATGGTGCTGGTAGGCAAGGTGAATAAAGAAATCGTCAACGCAATTAATATGCACGGAACGTATGCTGTTGGAATTTCTGGCGAGGACGGTGGTCTTGTTAAGGGTAAGCCCATCAGCGAAGAGCTGGGGCGCGCGGGTGAAGTAATTTCAATCGATACAACGGTTGTAAAACAACTCATTGACGATGATTTTATTCCGGTTATCGCTACCTCGGGTATAGGTATTGATGGTGCCTCCCTCAATATTAATGCCGATTTAGTAGCAGGAAAATTGGCCGAGGCACTCCATGCTGACAAATGTATTTTTCTCACCGATGTTAACGGAATATACGGTGACGTTAAAAATCCTGATTCGTTTATCCACGTTATGACTCCTGATGTGGCGGAAGCGTTCGCTTTGGAAAATGACGCAGCGGCTGGTGGCATGCTCCCCAAGATAAAAGCGTGCGTAGAGGCCGTGAGAGGCGGCGTGCGACGAACTTTTATCCTGAATGGGACAATTGCCCATTCGGTAATTTTGGAGATGTATACGACGGCAGGTATTGGCACGATGATTTCTTATGAGGTTGATGATTAATATGGCCCAGTCCCCCTATATTGATGCGTTGGCAAAGACAACAGCTCATACGCTTGACGATATTGAAGCACTCGACAGCGCGTATGTAATGCCCACCTTCGCACGCAATGATCTTGCGTTTGTGAGCGGCGAAGGCATGAAACTGACAGCGACCGATGGCAAGGTGTACTTTGACTTTCTCGCTGGCATTGGCACGGTGGGGCTCGGGCATAGTCACCCCGTGATCGTTGAAGCTCTTGCTCATCAAGCTCAAGAGTTGATGCACGTGTCAAACATCTATCATGTGCGTAATCGAGGTGAGCTTGCGCACGATTTGGTCGCGCTTTTTGAAGATGAGGGTAAAGTCTTTTTCAGTAATTCGGGCGCTGAAGCAAATGAGTGCGCCATTAAGCTTGCGCGCAAGTGGGGGCACGCGCACAAGCCACAGGCAAATGAAATTGTCACTATGAAAGGGTCGTTTCACGGCCGCACGCTTGCGACTGTTGCGGCAACAGGTCAAGAAAAGTATTCCGTGCCCTTTGCGCCTGTCACTCCCGGATTTATTTCGGTGGAGTACAACAACATCGACGCGCTTGAAGAGGCTCTTGGTGAGAATGCTCTTGCTTGCATGATGGAGGTAATACAGGGCGAGAGTGGCGTTTGGCCAGCAACGCAAGAGTTTGTCGATCGGGCACAGGAGTTGTGTAAGCAGCGCAACATATTGCTGATTGTAGATGAAGTGCAGAGCGGAATGTTCCGCACAGGAAGGCCGTATGCCTACCAGCACTATGGCATAAAGCCGGACATTATTTCTCTCGCAAAGGGGATTGGGAATGGTTTTCCTCTCGCGGCAACGATAGCAAAAACGAACGTAGCAGATGAGTTTCTTCCTGGTGATCACGGCACCACTTTTGGCGGCAATGTCCTCGCGTGTACGGTAGGTCGCTCCGTGGTGCGTGAACTAGCCCTTCTTGCCGATTCGGGCCATATCGATGAAATCAGCGCCTATGCGTTTGAAAAGCTTGCGGCAATTCCTGGTGTCACTAATGTGCGGGGACGCGGACTCATGATTGGGTTTAGTCTTTTAGCGCATAGCGCCCAAGAGGTCGCTTCGGCTTTGCTTGAACAAGGTTTTCTTGTTAATGCAATTGGTAAAGAAAATATTCGCATATTGCCGCCCTTGATATGCGAAAAATCGCATATAGACGCCTTAGCCAAAGCGCTTTATGCGATAATTGAAGAAAAAGATAAGGAGAATTAGATGCCAAGTTCACTGTTTGGCAGAGATGTTTTGTCGCTTGCCGATATTACCCCTCAAGAGGTTGCTGAAATTCTTGAAGTTGCGGCTTCTTTTAAAGCCGACCCTCAAAAATGTATTGATGAGGCTCCTCTTAAGGGTAAAGCGATAGCCATCATTATGCAGAAGCCATCACTGCGTACGCGCGTCAGTTTTGAAGTGGGCTGTAACCGTCTTGGCGCTCATCCTGTTGTGATGATGGGAACCGACGGCGCTTTTTCTCGTGAAGAGCCTATCAATGATACGGCGCAAGTGCTCGAGCGCTTTTGTGACGCGATTGTGCTTCGCACCTTTGAGGATTCCTTTATTGAAGAGGTCGCCCACTTCGCGAGTGTACCTGTTGTTAACGCGCTCACCGACGGACATCATCCCTGTCAGGGTTTGGCAGACTTGCTCACTATCAAAGAGAAGTTTGGCTCATTTGAAGGCTTAAAGTTCGTCTACACGGGCGATGGCGCAAACAATATGGCACATACGTATTTGCTCGCGTGTGCGCTTGTTGGTATGGAAGTTTTCATTGCTACGCCTCGCACTCACTTGCCTGATGCGGCGGTAGTTCATCAAGCAAAAGAGATTGCTCGTGAAACTGGTGCGCATGTTCACATTACCGAGGACAGTAAAAGCGCCTTGCATGATGCCGACATTGTGATGACGGATACTTTCACGTCCATGGGGCAGGAAGATGAGCATGATGAGCGTCTCGCAACATTCCTACCTTATCAAGTGAATGCTGAGAGTTTTGCGTTGGCCTCACCGCGCGCGGTGTTTATGCACTGTTTGCCTGCTCATCGTGGCGAGGAAGTGACATCTGACGTTATCGATTCAAACCGTTCAATTATTTATGATCAAGCCGAGAACCGCTTACATGCACAACAGGCTTTATTGTATCTGCTGCTACATGAAAGGGATTAGCATGAAAAAACGATCAATGCGCCAAGAGCTTATTCGCTCAATTATTCGTACGAAGCGCATTAAAACTCAGAAAGACTTGGTGGACGCGCTCAACGCTGATGGCCACAAGTGCACGCAGGCAACCATCTCGCGTGATATTTCTGAACTTGGGCTACGTAAACTTCCTGAGGGCATTTATGTGCTCCCCGAAGATTTGCACTTGCAGCGTATGATGCGCGACCTTGTTGTTGACCTGAATTATGTCAACAACATGGTCATCATCAAAGCTCAGGCAGGCACGGCTCCGGGTGTTGCCGCCGCGCTTGACGACGCGGATCTTGAGGGAATTTTGGGAAGCGTTTCTGGCGACGACACCATTATGGTCATTGCGTCGAGCAATAAACTGGCAGAAGAACTTCACTATAAACTCGCAGCTTTTCGTGGAGTGACCGAATAAAGACGAGCAATGGGAACTGAAAGGGATGTAAGCATGGCAAAAGAAAAGTGTATTCTTGCGTACTCAGGTGGTCTTGATACCTCGGTAGCAATTAAGTGGATTCAGGAGAACTACAACCTCGATGTTGTCGCTATTGTCGCGGATGTTGGCCAAGAGCGTCAGAGCCTCGAGTTCGTACGCGACAAAGCGCTCGGCATAGGGGCCATCGACTCTCTCGCTCTTGATTTGCGCGAGGAGTATGTTGAGGAATATCTCGCAAAAGCCCTTAAGGCCAACTCGATGTATGAAAACAAGTATCCCTTGGTATCAGCCCTTTCTCGTCCGCTTATCGTTAAGCATCTTGTTGAGAAGGCGCATGAGTACGGCGCTACCTACATTGCGCATGGTTGTACGGGTAAAGGAAACGACCAAGTGCGCTTTGAAGTAGGTATTACGGCGCTTGACCCTGATTTGAAGATTCTTGCTCCTGTTCGTGAGTGGGATTTGTACACGCGTGATCAAGAAATGGAATGGGCGACCGAGCGCGGAATTCCTGTGCCTACGACGAAGGCAAGCCCCTACTCAATCGATGATAATTTGTGGGGTCGTGCCATTGAGTGTGGCATTCTTGAAGACCCTTGGGAGGAGCCACCAGCCGATATATATACGTTGACTAATGATGCGCGCACTGATGCGGCAACAGAAGCGGAATACGCCATCCTCACTTTTAAGGGAGGCATCCCTGTTGCGCTCAATGGCCAAGAGATGAGTTTCCATGACATTATTCTCGAGATGAACCATATCGCAGGACGACATGGTTTCGGCCGTATCGATATGATTGAAAACCGTCTCATTGGTGTTAAGTCGCGCGAGATTTATGAAGTTCCCGGCGCGCTCGCGCTTATAACGGCACATAAGGCCCTTGAAGATCTTTGTCTCGAGCGCGATGTGCTCCACTATAAATTGGGCGTTGAGCAAAAATGGGCCGACCTTGTGTACAACGGACTTTGGTACAGCCCTCTTAAAGAGGCGCTGGACGGCTTTATCGATACAACGCAAAAGCTTGTCACGGGCGAGGTGCGCTTGCGCTTCTATAAGGGATCATGCGTTCCTGTAGGTCGCCGCAGCGATTACTCTTTGTACGATTACGGTCTGGCTACCTATGACGAGGCCGACTCGTTTGATCGTGATGCCGCGAAGGGCTTCATTGATCTGCACGGTCTGCCTATCAAGGTGTGGGCTGGCCAGCGTCGCAAGGTTGGCAAAGAGGGAGAAATTTAATGACACAAACGGGTGGAGAGACTCCGTGGAGTGGGCGCTTTGATCATACGCCGACTCAAACAACACAAGAGTTTGGCGCATCACTTCCTGTCGACAAGCGCATGTGGCGTGAAGACATTGAAGGTTCTGTTGCGCACGCAAAAATGCTGGGAAAAGTGGGAGTCCTTTCGTCTGAAGATGTCGATGCAATAGTTGACGGTCTGGGGCAGGTTGCCTGTCTTATTGAAGAGGGCGACTTTACGTGGGATATTGCCGATGAAGACGTGCACATGGCGGTTGAGAAAAAGTTGACTGAGCTCATAGGTACGGCCGGCGCGCGCTTGCATACAGGTCGTTCTCGTAATGATCAGGTGGCTACTGATACGCGTTTGTTCTGTAAACGCCGCTGCATGGAGCTTGCGGAAGATATCAACGAACTGCGAGCCGCGCTTATTGCGTGCGCGGCGGCACACGATGATGTGATTATGCCCGGATATACTCACATGCAGAAAGCTCAGCCGGTGCTTTTCGCGCATCATATGCTTGCGTATGCGCAGATGTTTTCGCGTGATTTTAATCGCATGATGGCTGCTTTTGAGGCCTGCGATGTTTTGGTTCTCGGCAGTGCCGCATTGGCAGGCACCACGTATCCGCTCGATCGCACGTACACGGCAGAGCTCTTGGGCTTTGCGCGCGTGTCTGAGAACTCGCTTGATGCAGTTTCTGATCGCGATTTTCTTCTTGATATTGCCTATGCGTGCAGCGTAGCGCAGATGCATCTTTCGCGTTTAGCCGAAGAGATAATTATGTGGTCAACGAACGAGTTTGGCTTCATCACGCTTGATGATGGTTATTCTACGGGTTCATCTATCATGCCTCAGAAAAAGAACCCTGATTTTGCCGAGTTAGTACGGGGAAAAACGGGGCGCGTCTACGGTGATCTTACGCAACTACTCACGATGCTTAAAGGTTTGCCTTTGGCCTACAATAAAGATATGCAGGAAGATAAAGAGGGCGTCTTTGACGCGCTCGATACAACAGCGCTTTCATTGAAAACGATGCGGGGAATGATTGAAACCATGCACGTCAACGCGGATGCCATGTTTGCGGGTGCCAAGGGTGGTTTTATGGCCGCAACCGACTTGGCCGATTACCTAGTCGGTAAGGGAATCCCCTTCAGGCAGGCGCATGAAATTGTCGGGCGAATAGTGCTTAAGTGCGAGCAAGAGGGCAAGAGTTTGCAAGAACTTACGGCTTTGGAGTATACTTGCGAGAACCCAGCTTTTGCTGATGACGTGCTCGAAGCTGTTGATATTTCGCATGTGGTTGCACGCAGGAATACCGACGGTGGCACGGGTCACGCTCAGGTTATCCAGCAGTTACATAATGCACAGAACTCACTTGAGGCTGACCGCATTGCATGTGGGCAGCTCCTGTAGAGCGCAAAGAAAAGGGAAGAAATGTCACAAGAAAAAACTGACGCTATTGAAGCGTTGTTCCATATTGCCCCTCGCGTCGTTCGTTGCGTAGGGTGTGGGGTTGCAAAAAAAGAGACAGGACTTACCTTTAACCAAATTCGTGCAATCAACTTTCTTGCAGAAGAGAAACGTTATCTTGGTGATATCGCTCGTGACCGTTCAGTGAGCCCAGCGTCAGCTTCATCGCTGATTGATAGTCTTGAAGAAGAAGGCTTAGTTAAGCGCGAAAATGACCCTATGGATGGCCGCCGCATTCTTGTGGGGCTTACGAAGCAGGGACGTGCTTGCTACGATGAGATGCGTTTGATGAGTTATGAAATTCTTACAGAGTTGGTGGATAATCTTACCGATGATGAAGCTGACACTCTTGCTCGGCTTCTTAATAAAATGTAAGAATATCTGATATGAAATAAGGCCCCAGCAATGGGGCCCTTTTTGTGTGCTGAGTTATTCTAAGAATTGATGATCGTTAAAACGGCATCATAGTGCTTGTCGATGGCTTTCTCGCAGGCCACTTTATCGCGTTTTTTTATTGCTTCAAGCAATTCATGGTGATTTATGCCGAACTTATCAACTTCCTTGTCAGACAATTTGTCGATTGCCTCGCTGATCCAGCTTTGATAGGTGTCGCCAATCGCGCCCATGATGGTTATCCAGAAATGATTTCCAGTTGCCTCTATAAGCGCATAATGGAAATCCTTGTCAAATTGGCTCTTCTCCTCAGTATTGTGTGCTTTACGCGCGAGCATATCTTCAACATTATTTACCCAGTCACAATTATCGAGCGCAATAAGCGAAAAGCAAATTGCCTTTTCAGCTGACCGTCGAAATTCAACGATTTCCACTTTGTCTGTTTGATTCATCAAAAGCATCATCTGGAGCATTTGGGCAACTGATTTTGAAAGGTCTCCCACAAGGTAATTGCCGCTTCCTCGTCTGCTTTCGATAACGCCGCTGTTTTCTAGCATACGCATTGCTTCTCGTGTTGAGTTTCGGCTGATTGAAAGTTTTTCGGCAAGTGCTCGTTCTGTGGGGAGCCTTGAACCGATACTAAGAGTGCCATCTGCGATGCACTGATTAAGATAAGCAAGAGCCTTTTGATATTCTTTCAAGTCCTGAGCCATAACATGTCCTTAATGGAGAAGCGGCGCGAACACACTAGCACCTATTATAGTGAGTAATCCTGCGACGGCAATCGAAAGACCGCTCATCGCCCCTTCGGTTTCTCCCAGTTCAAGCGCTTTTGCCGTTCCTACGGCATGAGCTGAAGTCCCAAGTGCTACGCCACGTGCAATGGGGTGTGAAATTTTTGCTATCTTGAAAATGCGCTCGGCGAGAATGTTGCCTACAAGGCCCGTGATGATAATTGACATAACGGTAAGCGTTACATAACCCCCAAGCTCCTCGGAAACACCCATACCTATAGCAGTAGTAATTGATTTGGGTAAGAGCGTCACATAATCGGCATGGTTGAGATGAAAGAGCATGGATAAACAAAAAATCGTGCTGAGACTCGTAAGAACGCCTGCTCCAATACCAAAAGTTATGGCCCTCCAGTTGTCTTTAAGTAATTCCAATCGCTCATAGAGCGAAACCGCTAAACATATTGTTGCGGGAGTAAGGAGATAACTCATATATCGAGCGCTTGCGTAGTAAGTTTGAAAAGAAATGTGTGTCAAGAGGAGAAACCCGATGGTAGCGCCTATCGATATGAGCAAAGGGTTGAAAATCGTTATCCGAGTTTTTTTCTGGATAAATGCTCCGACAGCGTAGGTTATGAGACTGATGAGAACGCCGAAGAAGAGTGAATGAGTTATAAATTCCACGATTATGCTTCCTTGTGTTGTTTTTTGATAATCCATTGGGTTACACGACCGGTTACAACCATGACACAAAGAGTTGAGATGACGATTATTGTGCTGAAGGGAAGGAGCACTGGTTTGAGAATGTGCCAGGTGCTCATCATGCCTACTGCGGCAGGGATAAAGAGAAGCGGCATAATTTCAACAAGAAACGAGCTGGTCTCATGCACATCTTTGAGAGCGATTACCTTAAACTGTAAGCAAAGAAATAACAGCGCCAATCCATAAATGCTACCTGGAATTGGCAAAGGCACTAAGCGGTTAAGCGCTTCTCCGATAAAAGAAATAACGAGTATTATGGCAAACTGTTTTATGTACTTCATGACTCCCTTTCTAAATTGGTAGTACCAATTATAGCGCAAAAAGAAGCCTCCCGTGACAGGGAAGCTTCTTGGTGGACATGAAGTTCTTTCTAAGGGGTCGTGGTTGGCTCCGTTGAACCACCATGGTTGTTTGAGTTAGCGGGATCTTTGCCTTTTGAAACAGTCAGCGTTGCCGTGCTTCCACTAATGCGCTGGGAGATGAGGGTACCTTTCGGCTTGCTTGAGTATACGTACACGACTTTAATGGTAAATCCTTCAAGCTCTTTGCGTGCCT
>OCTV010000916.1_pt1 | contig 11062 bp, 8 predicted proteins | sample 1539101 | NCBI WGS metagenome assembly OCTV01 (sample SAMEA3991422, study PRJEB22521) | metagenome | biome: anthropogenic terrestrial biome; feature: sewage plant; material: sludge | place: Sweden | collected 2012-09-26 | reverse complement strand
AAATTTAAAAATTCTAAAAACAAAATAAAGTTTTGAAGAAAATTTAAAAAATTATCAATAATAATTAACTAAAATTACCCAAACAAAATTAAAAATGTCTAACACAGAATTAAATAAATATTCAAAAACACTCACACAAGATCCTACGCAACCCGCTACTCAAGCGCAATACTACGGAATTGGCTTTACCGAAGAAGATTTTAGCAAAGCACAAGTTGGTATTGCAAGTATGGGCTACGACGGAAATACCTGCAATATGCACCTCAATGATTTAGCCGAAATTGTAAAAGATGGTGTGAAAAAAGAAAATTTAGTAGGCTTAATGTTCCACACCATCGGAATTAGTGATGGAATGACCAACGGAACAGACGGAATGCGTTATTCTTTGGTAAGTAGAGATATTATCGCAGATTCTATAGAGGCAGTTTGCGCAGGACAATATTACGACGGCGTAATTACCGTTCCTGGTTGTGACAAAAATATGCCTGGTTCTCTTATTGCAATGGCGCGTCTTAATCGACCTTCTATTATGGTTTATGGAGGAAGTATAGAAGCTGGACATTATAAAGGAGAAGATTTAAACATTGTTTCTGCTTTTGAAGCATTAGGAAATAAATTAGCAGGGAAACTTTCAGACGAAGATTATAAAGGAATCATTAAACATTCTTGTCCAAGTGCAGGAGCTTGTGGTGGAATGTACACAGCCAATACAATGGCATCTGCAATCGAAGCTTTAGGAATGAGCTTGCCTTACTCTTCATCTTATCCTGCGTTAAGTCAAGAAAAGAAAGACGAATGTTTTTACGCAGGACATTATATGAAAATCTTGTTAGAAAAAGACATCAAACCATCTGATATAATGACGCAAAAAGCATTCGAAAATGCTTTGAGAATAATTATTGTTTTGGGCGGAAGTACCAACGCTGTTCTTCACTTTTTAGCGATTGCTAAAAGTATTGGCGTGAAATTAACGATTGATGATTTCCAGAAAATGAGTGACGAAACGCCATTTTTAGCAGATCTTAAACCAAGTGGTAAATATCTGATGCCAGATTTACACAAAGTTGGCGGAGTTCCTGCGGTAATGAAATATCTATTAGATTTAGGTTTGCTTCACGGTGATTGTATGACGGTTACTGGTAAAACGATAGCAGAAAATTTAGCATTAGTCACTTCAATTATAGAAAGAGATCAAGACATCATCAGAGATATTAAAAACCCGATTAAAGAAACAGGGCACATCAGAATTATGTATGGAAATTTGGCTGAAAGAGGATGTGTTGCAAAAATTACAGGAAAAGAAGGAGATTATTTCAAAGGAACTGCGGTGGTTTTTGACGGAGAAAAACAATTCATCAAAGGAATTGAAGACAAAAAAATAAAAGCAGGAAATGTAGTCGTTATCAAAAATGAAGGACCAAAAGGAGCTCCTGGAATGCCAGAAATGTTGAAGCCAACTTCTGCTTTAATGGGAACTGGTTTAGGTAAAGAAGTAGCACTCATTACCGATGGTAGATTCTCTGGTGGAACTCACGGTTTCGTTGTGGGGCATATTACTCCAGAAGCTTTTTTAGGCGGATTGATTGGTTTGGTGAAAGATGGAGACGAAATAGAAATTGATGCAGAAAAAAACACCATCAATTTATTGGTTTCTGAAGAAGAAATTGCAGCGAGAAAAGCGGCTTTCGTACAACCAGATTACAAAGTAAAATTCGGGGTTTTATACAAATATGCAAAATCTGTGGCAGATGCTTCAGAAGGTTGCGTTACTGATTTATAAATTTAATAAAAATTTCAAAAAAAATAAAATGAACACACTGGAATTAAAAGGAAACAAAGAACCTGATGAGCAGAAAACTCCAGTTGAAATTTCTGGTTCTCAAGCGGTTTTAGATGCAATGATTTCCGAAGGAGTAGATACTATTTTCGGTTATCCAGGAGGCGCAATTATGCCAATTTATGATGCATTGTATGATTATAATGACAGACTGAAACATATTTTGGTTCGTCACGAACAAGGTGCTATACACGCAGCTCAAGGTTATGCCAGAAGTTCTGGTAAAACGGGTGTTGTTTTTGCAACCAGCGGACCTGGTGCTACCAATTTAGTCACAGGTTTGGCAGATGCAATGATTGATAGCAACCCAATTGTTTGTATTACAGGACAGGTTTTCGCTTCGCTTTTAGGAACAGATGCTTTCCAAGAAACAGATGTGATTAATATTACCACACCAGTTACCAAATGGAATTATCAGGTTACTGATGCTTCCGAAATTCCTGAAGCTATAGCAAAAGCTTTTCATATTGCAAGCACTGGTCGTCCTGGTCCAGTTTTAGTAGATATTACCAAAAATGCTCAATTGCAATTGTTTGAATATTTAGGATACAAAAAATGCAGTCACGTAAGAAGTTACAGGCCAGAACCAGAAATAAGAAAAGAATTTGTAGAGCAAGCTGCCGAATTAATTAATAATGCTAAAAAACCTTTTGTTCTTTTCGGGCAAGGGGTGATTTTAGGACAAGCAGAAGAAGAATTCAAAAAATTTATTGAAAAAATTAATGTTCCTGCTGCTGCAACTGTAATGGGATTAAGCGCATTGCCAACTGATCATAAATTGCACGTTGGTATGCTAGGAATGCACGGGAATTACGCTCCAAATGTAATGACTAATGAATGTGATGTTCTCATTGCTATCGGAATGCGTTTTGATGATCGTGTTACAGGTAGATTAGATAAATATGCTAAACAAGCTAAAGTTATTCACTTAGATATAGATCCTGCGGAAATTGATAAAAATGTGAAAACTACCGTTCCTGTTTGGGGAAATTGTAAAAAAACTTTGCCTTTGCTAACAGAATTGTTGAAAGAAGCAGACCATAGCGAATGGCTTAATAAATTTCGTGAATTAGAAAAAGAAGAAATTAAGGAAGTTATTCAAGACGAATTAAATCCAACGGGAGATATAATGACGATGGGAGAAGTTATTAAAACTTTGAATGAGCTTACCAACGGAGATGCCATTATCACTACTGATGTAGGACAACACCAAATGGTAGCTTGTAGATATGCTAAGTACAATAATTCTAAGTCTAGCGTAACTTCTGGAGGATTAGGAACAATGGGATTCGGACTTCCTGCTGCAATCGGAGCTTGGTACGGAGCGCCAGAAAAAACGGTAGTTGCTATTATTGGTGACGGCGGTTTCCAAATGACTTTACAAGAATTAGGAACCATTATGCAATTTGGTGCTAAGGTTAAAATTTTAATTCTAAATAATGAATTTTTAGGAATGGTAAGACAATGGCAACAATTATTCCACGATAAGAGATATTCTTTTGTAAATATTACCAGTCCAGATTTTGTGGCTTTAGCAAAAGCATATTACATAGACGGACAAAAAATTTCTGAAAGAAAAGATTTAAAATCTGCTCTAGAAGCAATGTTAAATCACGATGGAGCTTATCTGCTAGAAGTTATGGTAGGTAAAGAAAACAATGTTTTCCCAATGGTAGCACAAGGTTCATCAGTTTCTGAAATTCGTTTAAAATAATTATCAAAATGGAAAGAAAAGAATTCACCATCACATTATATACAGAAAATTCTATTGGTTTAATCGGAAGAATTTCTGGGATTTTTTCAAGAAGAAAAATTAATATCGAAAGTTTGAATACTTCGCCGTCTGAAGCAGAAGGAATTCACCGTTTTACTTTAGTCATCCACGAAACGGAAGAGGTAGTAATGAAAATTTGTCGTCAGTTAGAAAAACAAATCGATGTTTTGAAGGCATATTTTAATACAGATGACGAAATTGTTTGGCAAGAACAAGCTCTTTATAAAGTACCAACTAGCGTAGTAGCAGAAAAGGTTTATGTAGAGAGATTACTTCGTCAGTACGGTGCTTCTACTGTGGTAATTCGTGAAGATTACATCGTTTTTGAAACAGCAGGACATCGTGAAGAAATCGATAGATTGACTGAAGAACTCAATAAGTACGGATTGATAGAATTTGTACGTGGAGCTAGAATTGCCATCATTAAAAAAAGTGCAGGTTTCCACGAAAAATTATTAGAATTTGATAATAGAGAACCTTCTAGAGCTATTGTAGAAAACGAATATCTAGATCAAAGAGACGATGTTTTTACAATGTAAATTAGATTTCAGATTTACGATTTCAGATTTGAATTTTAATCAAACAATTTCAAACTAAATCAAACAATTCAAACAAACTCAAACTAAAATAAAAGTTTTAAACAAATTAAAAAATGGGAAATTATTTCAATACACTTTCACTTCGTGAACAATTATTACAATTAGGACAAGCAGAATTTCTAGATGGTTCAGAATTTTCTGACGGTGTAGAAGCGCTTAAAGGTAAAAAAATCGTAATTGTAGGTTGTGGAGCGCAAGGTCTTAACCAAGGACTTAACCTTAGAGACAGCGGTTTAGACGTTTCTTATGCGCTAAGAAAAGAAGCGATTGAAGAAAAAAGAAGCTCTTGGAAAAACGCTACCGATAATAATTTTAACGTAGGAACGTATGAAGAACTCATTCCAACTGCCGATTTGGTGATTAATTTAACACCAGATAAACAACATACTGCGGTTATCAATGCTGTACAACCTTTAATGAAGCAAGGCGCAACTTTGTCTTATTCTCACGGTTTCAATATTGTAGAAGAAGGAATGCAAATTCGTAAAGATTTAACCGTAATTATGGTAGCTCCTAAATCGCCAGGTTCAGAGGTTAGAGCAGAATATGTAAGAGGTTTTGGTGTTCCTACTTTAATTGCAGTGCATCCAGAAAATGATCCTCAAGGAAAAGGTTGGGCAGAAGCAAAAGCATATTGTGCAGGAACTGGCGGTCATAAAGCAGGTGTTCTAAAATCTTCTTTCGTAGCAGAAGTAAAATCTGATTTAATGGGCGAACAAACCATTCTTTGCGGATTATTGCAAACAGGTTCTATTCTTTCTTTCGATAAAATGGTAGAAAAAGGAATTGATGCTGGTTACGCTTCTAAATTGGTTCAATATGGTGTTGAGGTAATTACAGAAGCTCTTAAACACGGCGGTGTAAGCGGAATGTTCGATAGATTGAGCAATCCTGCAAAACTAAAAGCTTTTGAAGTTTCTGAAGAATTAAAAGATATTATGCGTCCATTGTTCCAAAAACATCAAGACGATATTATGTCTGGAGAATTTTCTAAAACAATGATGGAAGATTGGGCAAATAATGATGCAAATCTTCTAAAATGGAGAGCTGAAACGGGCGAAACCGCTTTCGAAAAAACTCCAGCTGGTGATGTGAAAATTTCAGAACAAGAATATTTCGACAATTATACATTGATGGTAGCTTTCGTAAGAGCAGGTGTAGAATTGGCTTTCGAGACAATGGTAGATGCAGGCATAAAACCAGAATCTGCTTATTATGAATCTCTTCACGAAACTCCGCTTATTGCTAACACCATTGCTCGTAAAAAATTATTCGAAATGAACAGAGTAATTTCTGATACCGCAGAGTATGGTTGTTATTTGTTCGATCAAGCTTGTAAACCATTGTTAGGAGATTTTATGAAAACAGTTGATACAGATTTGGTGGGCAAAAACTTCAACGAAGGAAAAGACGGTTCTGTGGACAATGCAACTTTAGTTGAGGTAAACGAAATTCTTAGAAATCATCAAGTAGAAGTAGTAGGTAAAAAATTGCGTAAAGCAATGACGGCTATGAAATCTATTAAAACGGTATAATCAGTCAATAAAAAGAGATTTAACCTTTTAAAATAAAAATTCAATTGGTTTTAACCAAAACTTAAAATAAGAATGTCAAAACCAATTCTTGAAATCCAAAATTTAAGTTTTCAATTCGGCAGCAATGTCGTTTTGAAAAACTTAAATTTTAAAATCAATAAAAACGAAAATTGGCAAATTGGCGGACCAAGTGGAACGGGTAAAACGACTTTAGCCAAAATAATTTCCGGAGAAATTAAAAATTTTGAAGGAAACATTAAAATCAATTTTGATGAAAATTCAGAATTAAAACAAAAAGTTGTTTACGTTGCTAATTGGTATCAATTCACCAATTTAGAAGGCGATAGAAATTTCTATTATCAGCAACGTTACAACAAATTTGCAAAAAACGACACACTCACGGTTTTTGCAGAACTCAATCATTTTGCTCAAAAAGAGCAACTTGATTTTAAAAATGTAGAAAAATATTTAGAAATTTTTGATTTTCAGAATTTCAAAGAACAGCAGTTGATTGAACTTTCGAGTGGTGAGCACAAAAAACTACAGTTGGTAAAAGCTTTTTGGTTGAAACCTCAAATTTTGATTATAGATCAGCCTTACACAGGTTTAGATGTGAAATCAAGAAAAAACTTAAACCAAATTTTTGAAAATTTAACTCAAGAAGGAATTACGCTTCTCTTGATTAACAATGACGACGAAGTACCAAGTTGTATCAACCGTTTTGCAGAAATTAAAAATGGAAGTTTTTTAGAACTCACTCATCATTCAGAAATTACCAAAGGCGAAGAAAGAACACCGAAAGAATTGCCTTATTTTCTTCAAAAACCACCAAAAACCAATGCGAGGGAAATGGTAAAATTAGAAAATGTAAATGTTTCTTATGGAGAAAAAAAAGTGTTGAAAAACATCAATTGGCAACTTAACGAAGGCGAAAGATGGCTGTTGCAAGGACCAAATGGTTCAGGAAAATCGACTTTGCTGAGTTTGTTAAACGGAGATCATCCTCAAGCTTATGCTAACCAAATCTATCTTTTTGGCAAAAAAAGAGGTTCTGGTGAAAGTATTTGGGACATCAAAGAAAAAATAGGCATCATTTCTCCAGAATTGCATTGGTATTATGATTTGAATGCGAATGTAGCACAAACCATCGCTTCAGGTTTTTTTGATTCAATGAGTTTGTATCAAAAATTGAGTTTCGAGCAACAACAAAAATTAGAACAAATTCTTCATTTTTTTGATTTAAAAGAAGATAAAAATAAAAAATTAAATACACTTTCTCTAGGAAAACAAAGATTGGCACTTTTGGCAAGAACCATCGTTAAAAATCCAGAATTATTGATTTTAGACGAACCTTGTCAAGGTTTAGATGTTCAGCAAACCAAATATTTCAATAGAGTAGTAGATGATTTATGCAAAAGTGGACACACGTTGATTTATGTAGGACATTTTGAGAGCCAACTTCCCGAAAGTCTCTCCCATAAATTAATTTTAGAAAAAGGAGAAATTAAAAATGAAAAATTTCAATGAAAGAATTATGATGAAAGAACAAACACCTTATTTAACGATAGATTCTATAAACACAGCAAGAGAAAAAATTTCCACAGCCGCGAAAATTACTCCGTTACAAGAGAGTTTCCGATTGTCTAAAGTTTTTGATGCCAATATTTCTTTGAAAAGAGAAGATCTGCAACCTGTTCGTTCGTATAAATTAAGAGGAGCTTATCATAAAATTAAAAGCCTTTTCGAACAAGGGAAAACCAATGGCGGAGTAGTTTGCGCAAGTGCAGGAAATCACGCTCAAGGTGTAGCATTTGCTTGTAATGAGCTTAAAATAAATGGTGTGATTTTTATGCCAATTACCACTCCAAAACAAAAATTAGAACAAGTAGAAATGTTCGGTGGTGATTTTGTGAAAATTAAATTGGTAGGAGATACTTTTGATGCTTCTAAAAATGCCGCAATTGATTACAGCGAGAAAAATGGAGCTGCATTTATTCATCCTTTTGATGATCCTCAGATTATTGAAGGACAAGCAACTTTAGCAATGGAAATTTTAGAACAAACCAACGAAAAGATTGATTATGTTTTTGTTCCAATTGGTGGTGGTGGTTTGTTGGCAGGTATTGTTACCGTGTTTTCGGTGCTTTCTCCTGATACTAAAATTATTGGCGTAGAACCAAAAGGTGCTGCTTCTATGAGAGCGTCTATTGATGCAGGTTACAACGTAGAATTGCCAAAAATTGATAAATTCGTAGATGGAGCTGCGGTACAAAAAGTTGGCGATTTAACTTTTGAAATTTGTAAAGATTACATCAGCGATTGCATTAGTGTAGATGAAGGAAAAATCTGCGAAACCATTCTAGAAATGTACAACAAAGATGCAATTGTGCTAGAACCAGCTGGTGCTTTGTCTATTTCGGCTTTAGAGCAATATCAAGAAATGATCAAAGGTAAAAATGTGGTTTGCATTGTAAGCGGAAGTAATAATGACATCACCAGAATGGAAGAAATTAAAGAAAGAGCCTTGCTTTACAAAGGCGTGAAGCATTATTTCTTGGTTAAATTTCCGCAAAGACCAGGTTCTCTTAAAGAATTTGTTTTGGATGTTTTAGGTGAAAATGATGACATTGCTTTTTTTGAATATACCAAAAAAAATTCCAGAGAAACCGCTTTAGCAACCGTTGGTATCGAACTAGCAGATGCTTCAGATTTTGAAGGATTAATCCAAAGAATGAAAGAACGTGGTTATTTCGAAACGTATTTGAATGATTCACCTAATATTCTCAATATATTAGTATAAATTAAATCCAAATCCTTTTAGAATTTCTGAAAGGATTTTTTTTAGCTATTTGAAATGGTTTGATATTGTTTGATATCGTTTGAATTTGTTTGATTTCGAACTTCCAACTTCTAACTTCTGACTTCCTTTCTTACCTTACATCAATGTAATCAGATTCTTACCACAGTATCTTTGTACTCGTAAATCAGAATAATCGCGACGATTCTTTAAATTAAATTTTTAAAATGAAAACAACAGTACATACCGCAGATAGCAGAGGATTTCAAAACCACGGTTGGTTAGTTGCCAATCACAGTTTTAGCTTTGCCAATTATTACAATCCAGAAAGAGTACATTTTGGCGTTCTTAGAGTGTTGAATGACGATTTTGTAAGCGCAGGAATGGGCTTCGGAACGCATCCTCATTCTAATATGGAGATTATTACCATTCCACTTTCAGGAGAATTGCATCACAAAGATTCTATGGGGAATTTTGGAGCAATTAAAAAAGGCGAAATTCAAGTAATGAGTGCAGGAACAGGAATTCAGCACAGTGAATTTAACGGAAGTAAAGAAAAACCAGTTACGTTGCTTCAAATTTGGGTGATTCCTAATAAAATGGGAGTAGAACCAAGATATGACCAATTAAAAATTTCTGACAACGCCATTGATAATGAATTTCAACAGATTGTTTCTCCTAATCCTAATGATGAAGGAAGTTGGATTCACCAAGACGCTTGGTTTCACTTAGGAAATTTCACCGAAAAATCTTCTAGGACTTATCAAATCAAAAAAGAAGGAAATGGAGTTTACGTTTTCGTTATTTCAGGAAGTGTGAAAATAGGCGAAACTATTCTTGGACAAAGAGATGCTTTAGGAATTACAGAAACAGAACATTTTGATTTAGAGATAGATAAGGATTCTGAAATTTTATTGATTGAAGTTCCAATGGAATTGCCTAAAATCTAAAAATTAAGTTAAAATTGAAGAGTAATGAAGAAAAAATATTTTTTCTGTTGCTTTTTGTCAATAAAAAATATAATTTTGCGAAATCAAATTCCAAACAAATTGAATATTAAATCGCAACATTTTGGCTCTTGTACATTCCAAGAAATTGGGAAGCTAAAATACGCAGCAAAATAATTGAGGCCGATAATCAGAACGATTGTCGGCTTTTTTTGTATCGTTTATTTTTGATTTTCAATGCGTTTGCAGTTTGAAATAAATCTAGTAAAAACCTGAATCTTGCAGGTGAAAGTCCTGCAAGTTATTCAGAAAAAAAAACAAAAAGAAAAATGAATAATACGTATAAATCAGCTGGCGTAGACAAAGAAGAAGGCTACAAAACCGTAGACAAAATAAAATCTGCTGTAGCCGAAACGCACAATAAAAATGTACTGAACAATCTAGGAAGTTTTGGAGCTTTCTATGAAATTGGTGGCTATAAAAATCCTGTTTTGGTTTCTGGAACTGATGGAGTAGGAACCAAATTAAAAATTGCATTAGATACCAAAAAATATGATTCTATTGGTGTAGATTGTTTCGCGATGTGTGCCAATGATATTCTGTGTCATGGTGCAAAACCTCTATTTTTCTTAGATTATTTAGCTTGCGGAAAACTAGATGCAGATGTAGCAGCAGAAATTGTTCTAGGAATGGTAAATGCTTGCAAAGACAATGAGTGCGCATTAATTGGTGGTGAAACTGCAGAAATGCCAGGAATGTATCAACCAGGAGATTATGATGTGGCTGGTTTCTGCGTAGGAATTGTAGAAAAAGACCAAATTATTGATGGTTCTAAAATAAAAACGGGTGATAAAATCATCGCTTTACCAAGTTCTGGTTTTCACAGCAATGGTTTTTCATTGGTAAGAAAAATTTTCCCAAATTTTGAAGAAGAATTCGAAGGAAAACCTCTTTACGAGACACTTTTAGTTCCTACCAAACTCTATTACAAAGACGTTTTTAAACTGAAAGAAAATGTAGAAATTTCAGGAATTGCTCATATTACAGGTGGCGGTTTAATCGAAAACGTTCCAAGAATTATTCCGAATGGATTATGTGCGAAAATTGACACTTCTAAAATCCAAATTCCAAGCGTAATGTTAGAATTAGAAAAACGCGGAAACATCGAAAGAATGGAGATGTTTGGTACTTTTAACATGGGAGTAGGAATGGTTATAGTAGTAGATGAAAGCCTTGCCGAAAAAGCACTTTCTTTAATCGAAGACGCTTATTTAGTTGGCGAAATAGTAGAAAACGAAGAGAAAATTCAATTAATATAGAAACGAGATTTTAGATAAGAGATATCAGACAAAAATCTGAAATCTGAAATCTGAAATCTGAAATCTAACATGAAAAATATTACAGTTTTAGTTTCGGGTTCTGGTAGCAATTTACAGCGCATCATTGATTGTATTGACAGTGGAGAAATTTCCAATGCTAAAGTCAATTTAGTCGTTGCAGACAGAGATTGCTATGCTTTAGAAAGAGCCGAAAATCATCAAATTCCGAATCAACTCATCAAAAGAGGAAAAGA
>OCTV010000915.1_pt1 | contig 11065 bp, 8 predicted proteins | sample 1539101 | NCBI WGS metagenome assembly OCTV01 (sample SAMEA3991422, study PRJEB22521) | metagenome | biome: anthropogenic terrestrial biome; feature: sewage plant; material: sludge | place: Sweden | collected 2012-09-26 | reverse complement strand
CTGCGCGAGCACCTCACCCAAGGGTATACCATCAGTCGCCAGCGGTTCGAAGCCAATGCCCGCGAGTTGGAAGCGGCCCTGCAACTGGTGCGAAAAGCCGCGCGCAGCCCTGAACTTCAAGCCGACATGGGGCGTGGGCTGGTTGATATCGTCACGCGCTATGCGCAGACCTTTGTGCTGCTGCAACGCTATGACGAAGGGCTGCTGACTGAGCCACCGACGACGACGGGCGGAACGCTGTTTACAGTGGCGGAAGCTCGTGCGGCATTGGCCGGGCTCAAGGCAGACCTGATCGCTCGCGGCGAAGCGTCCACGCTCTTCGCCCAGGAACGGCAAGAGGCTTTTGAGGCGCTGCTTGGGAACCTCGACCAGAGTGTGTTTGGCGAACCGGCTTACCCGAGCGTGGAGTCCAAAGCTGCCCATCTCCTGTACTTCGTCATCAAGAATCACCCGTTTGCGGATGGCAACAAACGGAGCGGGGCCTTTCTATTCGTCGATTTCCTCAATCGCAATGGCCGCCTGCTGGATCGCACCGGGCAACCGGTGATCAACGACATCGGTTTGGCGGCGTTGGCGCTGTTGGTTGCCGAATCCAACCCATCCCATAAAGACACGATGATCCGCCTGATCATGAACATGCTGGCACAGGGAACGTAAGTGAACGAAGCCGAAACCAGAGCCGAGCACATCGACCCAGCGCTGAAGGCGGCGGGGTGGGGCGTGGTGGAGGGAAGCCGCGTGCTGCGCGAATATCCCATCACGCTGGGCCGCATAGAAGGCTTGGGGCGGCGTGCGAAGCCGCTGATCGCCGATTACGTCCTCGTCTACCGGAATACCAAGCTTGCCGTGATTGAAGCCAAGGCCTGGGATGAAGCGTTGACTGAAGGCGTCGCGCAAGCAAAACAGTATGCCGGGAAACTCGCCGTCCGCTTCAGCTATGCCACCAACGGCCAAGGGATCTATGGCATCGACATGGAGACGGGCAAGGAAGGCGAGTGGCCGCACTATCCCAGCCCGGATGAACTCTGGTCACGCACGTTCGCCAAGCAGGACGCCTGGCGGGACCGCTTCGCCTTAGTGCCATTCGAGGATAAGGCCGGCTCGCACCCGGGCCGCTACTATCAGGATATCGCCGTTGAACGGGTGATGGCGGCTGTCGCTGCTGGTAAGCCGCGCGTGCTGTTGACGCTGGCGACCGGCACGGGCAAGACCTTCATCGCCTTCCAGATCGCCTGGAAACTCTTTCAGAGTCGCTGGAACCTGAGCCGGGAACCGTCGCGCCGTCCGCGCATTCTCTTCCTGGCCGACCGGAACATTCTCGCCGATCAGGCCTACAACGCCTTCTCCGCGTTTCCCGAGGATGCGCTTGTCCGGATCGCTCCCGACGACATTCGCAAGAAAGGCAGAGTGCCGAAGAACGGAAGCCTATTCTTCACGATCTTTCAGACGTTCATGAGCGGCCCACCGAAGGATGGTAAGCCATCGCCCTATTTCGGCGAGTACCCGCCGGACTTCTTCGACTTCATCGTCATCGACGAGTGCCATCGCGGCGGGGCGAACGATGAAAGCAACTGGCGGGACATTCTCGAATACTTCGCGCCCGCCGTGCAGCTCGGCCTGACCGCCACGCCCAAGCGCAAAGATAACGTGGATACCTATGCCTATTTCGGCGAGCCGGTCTTTATTTATTCGCTGAAGGACGGTATCAACGACGGCTACCTGACGCCCTTCAAGGTGAAGCAAATTTCCACGACGCTCGACGACTATGTCTACACGCCCGACGACAAGCTGATCGAGGGGGAGATCGAAACCGGGAAGCGTTACACCGAACCGGACTTCAATAAGATCATCGAGATCAAGGAACGGGAAGCGCACCGGGTCAAGCTCTTCATGGACCTGATCAATCAGCAAGAGAAGACGCTGGTCTTCTGCGCCACTCAAGACCATGCGCTGGCGGTGCGCGATCTGATCAATCAAATGAAGACTGGCACAGATCCAAACTACTGCCAACGGGTGACGGCCAACGACGGTGCGCTCGGCGAGCAGCACTTACGGGATTTTCAAGACAACGAGAAGACCATTCCGACAATCCTCACCACCTCACAGAAACTTTCCACCGGCGTGGACGCGCGGAACATCCGGAACATTGTGCTGATGCGTCCGATCAACTCCATGATCGAGTTCAAGCAGATCATCGGGCGCGGCACCAGGCTCTACGACGGCAAGGACTACTTCACGATCTACGATTTCGTGAAGGCGCACCACCATTTCAATGACCCGGAGTGGGACGGCGAGCCGATAGAGCCGGACCCAACGCCTGCCCCTCTCCCGCCGCGACCGGATCTATTGCCGGACAGGGTTCGCGAAAAGCCTGCCGAATACGCCAAACGACAAAAGATCAAAGTGAAGTTGGCCGACGGCAAGGCGAGGATGATTCAGCACATGATGGTCACATCCTTCTGGCACCCTGACGGCACGCCGATGTCGGCCCAGCAATTTATGGAACTGCTCTTTGGCAAGCTGCCTGAGTTCTTCAAAGACGAAGCGGAACTGCGCGCCTTGTGGAGCCTGCCGGACACGCGAGCCAAACTCCTGGAGCGGTTGGCCGAGAAAGGTTTTGGCAAGGAGCAGATGGCCGAGATGCAGAAGATTATCGACGCCGAGAGAAGCGACCTCTTCGATGTGCTGGCGCACGTGGCCTATGCGCTCCCGCCGTTGAGCCGGGAAGATCGCGCCTCAAAGGCCAAGGTAGAAATCAGCCACCACTTCAACAGCAAGCAGCAGGTCTTTCTCGACTTCGTGCTCTCGCATTACGTCACGGTCGGCGTGGAGGAACTTGATCAGGAAAAACTGACTCCGCTGCTGCGCCTCAAGTACCACAACTCCATCGCCGATGCCGTGGCCGATCTGGGAAAGCCGGAGGAGATCGGTCAGGTGTTCGCTGGATTTCAGAAGTATCTGTATCAGCCTCAGATGCAGGCAAATCCATGACTACCATATGAGCAATGAACAGACAACGGTGACAGTCATGCAACAAGGGGATCCGCATGCCAGATGAAGAAGATAAAGAAAAACTCAAAAGTGTCGCGCAACAGATATTACGTCCACTGCCAGTAAAGCTAAGAGGGCTCGCCAATGTTCGCACGGAAGCCAAGCTGAAGGAGTCTTACACCAACGGGTGGCGCGTAGAACTTGGATCTTTGAAGCACCGGAATCTACGATTTGAGGTCTGGTTTTGTCAGTACCCCAAACACGGCCAGCGATTTTTCTGGTACGGATTGTATGCAGCACAAGCTGAAAACCTTCGTGCATTTGTCGATGTATTACCTGAGTCCCTGCGGCCTGTTAAACAGCTCTCAGGTTTGGATATGCGGCCAGCAACTGGCTCCAGTCGGGACTATGTTTTAAAGCGGCCACTGGAAAGGGAACTTTTTAACTTTCCAATATACGAGGAATACCAAGAGTCTGGGCAGAGGGGTTCCTTCTACGGGAAATTCGATTCCTCCTTGTCGGAAGACAACGATGCAATAGCGGCTATCGTAGTGCGCGCGCTGTCATTCTTCGAGGAAGTCTTTGCGAGTTTTAGTGGGACGAAAGCGGCAGCAGATAGTGGCGCACCTGATGAGTCAGAAGCTTATAGAGCCATCGAACGGCGTGTCGTAGAGCAGCACTTGGCACGAGAGCGCAGCCGCGAATTGGCAGAACGTTGCAAGCGGCGAGATAACTATCGCTGTCAAGTGTGCGAGATGACATTCAGGGAAGTCTATGGAGATATAGGAAAGACTTTCGCTGAAGCGCACCATGTCATCCCTCTCAGTAAACTTTCTGACACGGTTGAGTCTTCTCTTGACCACCTCATCACGGTCTGTCCGAACTGCCACCAGATGCTACACCGACTGGACGGTGAGGCGGGGGATGTCCCGAAGCTGCGAAGAATGTTACACCGCCGATGAATAACCATAAACCAGTCCTCAACCAGGGGCAGGCCTTGAAATCAAACATTCTGACCTGGCGGGAGTTTATCCCTCCCGTGAGCCCCACACCTCGGTGCCTTCGGCTTGTTCACCGTCAGCCACGCCCTCTCACGCATCGCTTGCCTCTGATCTTCCTTCCCCACCACGCCGCTGATGGTTCGATCCTATCCTTTGCCCTCTCCCCAAATTGATCCTTCGCGGACTGCCTGTTATCCTCAATCGTGATGGTGTGCCAGTGCAATGCTCACCCCTCAGGGAGGACCTCATGAAGCCGATGACTCCAGCGATGCTCCTGAGGGCGTTGACCATGTTTCGCGGGTTCACACAGACCGCGGCGGAGTACCTCAGGGACAAAGAGCGGCTTCGTCATCTGTTGGCCGCGGCGGTATCGATCGCGCAAGGGCGCGGTGGCAAGCTGTTGAACGACCTTCAATTATTGGTGCGGCTCCTGAAAGCGTCCGTAAGCGGAGCCTATACCGGCTTTTCGGTTCACAAGCTCGTCACCATCGTGGCGGCGATTCTGTATCTCATCAGCCCGCTCGATGTGATCCCCGACTTCATTCCTGTGGTCGGTTATGCGGATGATGCGGCGGTGATTGCCTGGGTGCTGAACAGCATTGCTGAAGAACTGAAGGACTTTAAGAATTGGGAACAGGGCACGTGACCGGAAGAAGTCCTGCGACGTGAGTAGGCTTTTGCACGAAATTCCCTGTTAGAATGGCCACCCTCACGAAGATGTGATCAAGGAAAGGCCTGCGATGTCGAAGCCCTCACAATCGAATGCCGTGCTTGTGGCGATCCGCACCCCCCGCGTGACTGCGGAGGAGCTGGACAGTTCGCTGCAAGAGCTCACCCGTCTGGTCAAAACCCTCGGGTACCAGGTCGTGGGCCGTGTGACGCAAAAGCGGAGTTCCGATCGATATGCCGCGGTCCTGGGGCAGGGCAAACTTGCCGAATTGGCGCAATGGACCGGTGGGTCCGGGAAAATCGAATCGGCGTTTGCACGGCCGAAGCACAAAGGGGCGTCGAAGTTCGAGGCGGAGGATTCGGACGTCACGGAAGAATCGGACGACGACGAATCGGACGACACCATCGAGCCTTCCCCCGGCCCGCGCGAGCAGGCGCAAATCGTCATCGTGGACTGTGACCTGTCGCCGTCCCAATTGAAAAACCTGGAACGTGCCGCCGGCGTGCCGGTGCTCGATCGGACCGGGGTCATCATTGAGATTTTCAGCCGGCACGCGCGAACCAGAGCGGCCCGGCTGCAGGTGGAGATCGCGCGCCTCAATTATCTTGCGCCCCGGCTGCGGGAAACCGGAGGCGGCAGCGAGCGGCAGGGCGGGGGAGTCGGCGGCAAAGGAGCCGGGGAGACGAGTCTGGAGCTCGATAAGCGCAGAATCCGCGATCGCACGAAGGAACTCCGGGAGGAATTGGCGGCGATCGGGGACGAGCATCAGACGCGCCGTGCGAGGCGGGAACACGAATTGACGGTCGCGCTCGTCGGGTACACCAATGCCGGGAAATCCTCGCTCATGCGGGCGATGACGGGCAGTGAAGTGCTCGTGGCCGACAAGCTGTTCGCCACGCTCGATACCACGATCCGGCCCTTGTATCCTGAGACGTGTCCGAAGGTCCTCCTGTCCGATACGGTGGGTTTCATCAAAAAGCTCCCGCATGACCTGGTGGCCTCGTTCAAGTCGACGCTGGATGAAGCGGCCAGTGCTTCGCTCTTGCTGTTTGTCGTCGATGCCTCCGACCCGTCCTTTCGCTCCCAACTCGACGTCACGCGGAAGGTGTTGGCCGAAGTCGGCGCCACAGAGGTTCCCAGCCTGTTGGTGTTGAATAAACGGGATCGTCTCGCGCCGGAGGAACTCGCGGCCTTGAAGGCGGAGTATCCCGACGCCATTGTGCTGTCCACGAGAAACAAGGACGATCTGCAGGCGCTCCGTGAGCGCATCATGGGGTACTTTGAGAGCGATATGCTCGACGAGGAATTGCGCATTCCCTTTACCGCTCAAGGGGTCGTTGCGGAGATCCGCGCCAAGATGCGTATCCTGTCCGAGGAATATGATGCCGAAGGACTCACGATACGAGTGCGATCGACCCCTGAGAACCTGACTGCCATCAAAAAGAAGCTCGCGCGATGAGGCGCGGATTCCACCCCATTTAGGGTCAGGTCTTGCAATCAAACAATTGATCGAGGGAGGTCAGCATGAAATCTTTTCCGGGGGGCATCTTAGGCGGCGATGTCAGGCCCCGGGCGGTTTGAGTGGAAGTACGGCCCGGAGAAGATGGTTCAGCGGGCTGATCTGTCAGTACGGGTATCAGTCGGCTGTGATTGCGGAACACTTGGGGAACAATCGCAGCCCACCGAAGCTTTCATCAGCTACCTCGTTTCCTCTCAACATGGAATCCCTGGTTCGAATTTAGTCATCCGCCTATCCAGCCTGCGTTCCCCACATGACTCACAGAGGCCCGGTGGCAGGGGATTTTCCCAGTATGTCCTCCTTCTCATGAGGGTTACGGTAAGAGTTGACACCGACTCAGTGACAACATGGGAGGGTATATGATGAAACGAAGTGTTGAAATGCTGCTCGTCGCAGCCCTGGTTAGCGGAGGGGGAGGACTCGCGTTTGCGGCCGATCCCATGAAAGAGAAGGAAGCCACGCCGAGCATCGGTGAGCGGATCACCAAGGATGCCGTCAAGGGCACCCTCATGAAGATGGACGGCGAGTTTTATCAGATCAGAAATACAGACGGGGAACTCGTCAAAGTGCATGTGGACAAGAGCACGAAGCTCGACAAGGTGGTCGAAGGCGATATGGTCAAGGCCTATGTCACCGATAAAGGCCACGTGACCACGTTGCAACGGGTTGAGCCCTAATCCCATTTCGAAGTAGTCCGGGGCGGTAGGCTTGCGGGCCTGCCGCCCGGCTTGGTCGGGCAATGAAGACGACAAGAAGTTCTGCTTGACTGCACCCCACTCGCTTCAGAGTTCAGATTCTGGACATTCGGCGCAATCCCGCGTAGATTTTCCTGTCGTGGCCGCTGCAGCTCCGAAACATTTTTCGATGCTCCGCGAGTTTCATCTGGCCGACGTGCTCACGCTGGGCAACGCCGCCTGCGGGCTCGCGGCCGTGTTCTTCGCCATGCACTACATGGGCAGCGGGTCTCCGACCCATTTCTTCGCCGCCACGACCCTGGCGCCGGCGGCCCTGCTCTTTGATTGGTTGGACGGCCGGGTTGCTCGATGGCGGCATCAGCAGTCAGTGCTCGGGCGGGAGTTGGATTCGCTGGCCGACATCATCTCATTCGGAGTCGCACCGGCAGCACTCGGATTCGCCGCCGGTCTAAGAGGAGGGTGGGACTGGATCGCGCTGACGTACTTCGTCTGCTGCGGGGTGAGTCGCCTGGCCCGGTACAACGTGACTGCCGAGAGCCTCTCCGCGGGTCGGGAGAAGGTGGCTTATTTCGAAGGCACCCCCATTCCCACCACCGCGCTGTTGACCGGCGTCCTAGCCCTGGCCGCCTGGCAGGAGCGACTCGGCGAACATCTCTATTGGGGTGTCTGGACCGTCGGGCCCGGCGACCTGCATCCCCTGTCCCTGATGTTCGTCCTCTCCGGCACCCTGATGATCAGCAAAACCCTCCACATCCCCAAACTGTAGACGTCGCACTATTTCTATTTAGGGTCAGGTGTTGCAATCAAATACTTCATCGGCCCTGGGGAAGTCACTAGCTTCCCCAGCAGGTCTGATCAGTCACAATGTCGCGGGCCAATTCAAGGGGGTGAGGTAGTGATGGATACCGCGCTGCAATATGACCGGCTGCAATTCGCCGTCACGGCCACGTTTCACTACCTCTTTCCTCAGCTCACGATGGGACTCGCCCTGCTGCTGGTGTATCTGCGCACGCGTGACCTGCTCAGTGAGGGGGACCATTATCACCAGGTCGCGCGATTCTGGACCGGCATCTTTGCGCTGAGTTTCGCGTTCGGGGTCGTCACGGGCATTCCGCTCGAATTTCAGTTCGGCACCAACTGGGCCAAGTTCTCCGAATACGCAGGCGGCATCGTCGGGCAGACGCTGGCGATGGAAGGGGTGTTCGCCTTTTTTTTGGAGTCGTCGTTCCTCGGGGTGCTCTTATTCGGCGAATCGCGCGTGAGCCGGCGCACGTTGTGGCTGGCGACGGTTTTGCTATGGCTCGGTTCCTGGTTATCCGGCTATTTTATTCTGGCGACGAACGCCTGGATGCAACATCCTGTGGCCTATCACGTGGCGGCCGACGGCCGTCTGACGGTCGAGAGTCTGGTCGGGCTGCTCACGAATCCCTGGCTGATCTGGCAGTTCGCCCATAACATGACGGCGGCGGTCGTCACCGGCGCGTTCGTGGTGGCTGCGGTGGGTGGCCTCTATCAACTGGCGGGGAAACATCCTGCGCTGGCCAGGACCTGTCTGCGCACGGGCGTTGTGGCGGGCGCGTTCGCCTCGGTGCTGCTCATCACACCGACGGGACATGAGAGCGCGCGGCAGGTGTTCGAGTTCCAGCCGGTCAAGGGCGCTGCCTTCGAGGGCCTCTTTCGCACCGAGCGCGGCGCCGACCTCGTGCTGATCGGCCAGCCCAACATGGAAACCATGACGATCGATAATCCGCTCGTCGTGCCGTCGGCGCTGAGCCTGCTCGCCTATGACGATCTTTACGCGAAGGTGAAGGGGCTGGATGCCTTTCCCCCGCGCGAGTGGCCGGACCACATTGCGCTGCTGTATTACGCGTACCACATCATGGTCGGGCTCGGCACGCTCCTGCTCGCGGTGATGGGATTGGCCCTGGCGTGGTTGTGGCGTGGCCGGCTCTTCACTGCCCGTTGGTTGCTCTGGCTCCTGCTGTTGAGCGCTCCTTTTCCCTATCTTGCGACGACAGCCGGCTGGATGACGGCGGAGCTCGGCCGCCAACCCTGGCTGGTGTACGGGCTCTTTCGCACGGAGGAGGGCATCTCGCCGTTGGTCCATTCCGGCAATGCTCTCTTCACCTTGCTGGGCTTCCTGGGGATCTATCTCGGGTTGGGGCTGCTGTTCGTCTTGTTGTTTCTGGAGATCCTGCGTCACGGGCCGACGGAGCCGGCTGTGGGGCAGGCGGGGAGCTAGCGCTTGGAAACGATCTGGTATGCCCTGGTGCTGTTCGTGTTGACCACCTATGTGGTGCTCGACGGCTATGACTTCGGCGTCGGGATCCTGTCGCCATTCGTGGCCCGGCAGGAGAGCGAACGCCGCCTGGTGCGGGAGACGATCGGACCGGTGTGGACCGGCAACGAAGTGTGGGTGATCGCCGGCAGCGCTCTCTTGTTCCTGGCCTTTCCGAAGGCCTTTGCGTCGGGGTTCAGCGGGTTCTACCTCGCCTTGATGATCATGCTGTGGCTCCTGATGGGGAGGGGGTTGGCGTTCGAACTGCGAGAGCATGTCGATCACGCGTTGTGGCGCACGTTCTGGGATACGATCTTCTTTCTGGCCAATCTGCTGCTGGCCTTCGTGGTGGGGCTGGTGGTGGGGAATCTGCTGCGGGGCGTTCCTTTGAATGCGAGCGGCTATTTCTTCCTTCCGCTCTGGACCGACTTCAGCCCCGGTTCGATGCCCGGCATTCTGGATTGGTTCACTCTGCTGACGGGGCTGACCCTGGTCGCCCTGTTGACGTTGCAGGGCGCGAGTTTCCTGGTCATGAAGACGCGCGGGGAGTTGCAGGCAAGGGCGGAGGCGCTGGCGAAGTCCGCAACCGTCTTGTTGGTGTTGTTGCTCGTGGCCCTGGTCGTGGCGCTGCCCTCCGTGCAGCCAGCGTTCGGCGTGCATTATGCGGCCGCTCCCATCGGCTTTGTCTGGCCCCTGACGGCGGTGGTCGCGCTGCTGGTCCGGCACGTGAGCGCTGTCCGTCAACGGCCGTTCGTTGGCTTCGTGGCGTCGAGTGTGTCGGTCGCGAGCCTATTGGTTGCGGCGGCTTGGGGGATTTTCCCCAATCTGTTGATTGCGACGACCGGACAGGCCAACAGTCTCACGAGCCTCAACGCCGCAACCGACCGGACCGGCCTCGAAGCCGGTCTCTGGTGGGTGCCCCCGGGCCTGGCCTTGGTGATCCTGTATCAAGTGCAGATTCATCGCCTCTTCGCCCGCCCGGCCAAGCCTGGATCTTCTCCGGCGGCGCACCACTAGCCTTCCCTCCCTTCTACGGGGTCAGGTCTTGCAATTAAACAATTTCTCACGCTACACTCCCGCTCATGGCACGTCCCCTTCGTTTGTCATTCCCCGGCGCCGTCTACCATGTCACGAGTCGGGGCAACGCCCGGCAAGACATCGTAGCTGACGATCGCGACCGCTCCCAATGGCTGAGCCTGCTGGCCCACGTCATCGATCGCTACGGGTGGATCTGCCATGCCTACTGTCTGATGGACAATCACTATCATCTGTTGATCGAGACGCCGAAGCCGAATCTCTCGCTCGGCATGCGGCAATTGAATGGCCGCTATACGCAGGCCTACAACCTCCGTCACGAGCAGGTCGGGCATGTGTTTCAAGGGCGCTTCACGGCGATTCTGGTGGAAAAAGACGCGCATCTGCTTGAATTGTGCCGGTACGTCGTGCTGAATCCGGTCCGTGCGAAGATCGTGTCTCATCCCCGGTTATGGGCCTGGAGCAGTTACCGGGCGACGGTGGGGGAGACGAAGGCGCCTGGCTGGCTGACGACGAACTGGATTCTGAGTCAATTCGGCCAACGCGAGGGACCGGCGCAGGAGCGGTATCGCACCTTTGTGGCGGAGGGGCGGGGTGGGCCAGTCCCTTGGGAGCAACTCACCGGCCAGATCTACCTGGGGTCGGAAAAATTCGTGGCGCAGCACCAACCGAATCGGGTGATCCGTGACATTCCGCGCCGACAGACGCAAGCCCAGCGCCCCTCATTGGAAACGCTGTTTCAGCGGAAGGGCGACCTGGAGAAGACCATCCATCAGGCCTATCGGCAGTACGGGTATCGATTGGCCGAAATTGCGGACCATCTGGGTGTACATGCCGCCACGGTGAGCCGCCGCTTGAAGCGGGCCGAGCAGGAAA
>OCTV010000910.1_pt1 | contig 11087 bp, 9 predicted proteins | sample 1539101 | NCBI WGS metagenome assembly OCTV01 (sample SAMEA3991422, study PRJEB22521) | metagenome | biome: anthropogenic terrestrial biome; feature: sewage plant; material: sludge | place: Sweden | collected 2012-09-26 | reverse complement strand
AGAGAAAATCAGTATGCCTTCGCTGTACTACCAAAAGCAGTTTTTATGTATAAAGCATATTGAAGAAACTATCGGGATAGCTAATCTTCCGTATAACTTACAATCAGTAGCAAGATTAAGATATTAACATCCTGACTGGAGTAATAAGTAGATTGCCAATGCCATTGGGAGTATCGACTGGAGTGGTGGGGAACTGCTTTTTAAGATTAAGTGTTTGGTGGAGTGAGTTTAGAAAAATAAAAGCCTTATTTACTTATATCAAAGATGGATCTCTTTTTACATACTCGGTATAATTTTTTATCCTTAAAAGCAAAAGTATATCCATTGTTTACTGGGTATATAGATTCTACTTTACTAATACTTTTCATTTTTTCAGGCTGTGAACTATACTTCATCTTTTCAGGAGATAACCCATACAAGTATTTCCATATATATACATCGCCGTTTTCTGTTAAAGCCGAATAATGTTTACTTGACGCTTTTATATCAATTATTTTACTATTCAACTTAAATTCAGAAAAGTTATTATTCCTAAAATTATATGTTAATATTTTATTTCCGTTGTCAGAAACAGCTATAACACTATCAGAATTCGCCGATATATCTTTTATATTGCTCTCTTTTAATATTTGCTTATATGTAATATTTTCATCATCGATTAATGTGTTTTGGTTGGTATGTTCTATATAATACACCTTACCGTCTGCGGTCAGAATTACAGTATTTTTAAAATTACAAACTATTTTCTTGGCGTTTTTTATTCCATCTAATTCTGTTGGCGAATTCGGAAAATCAGCCCATATATATGCCTTACCTTCCTGAGTTACAACTCCATAGTGATATTCACAAGCAGAGCATGATACAGCATTTTGTATTGTGGTAATCTGGCGCTTATTACAGTCATCAGACAACTTATTCACCCACACAGTCCCGTCAGCTTTTATGTATAGTAATTCATTCTCATACATACTAATGTCTTTGACATTACCAGTTTCTATTGATTTTTTAAATTTACAGTCAGAATTATATATATCTGTTATACCTTTATTTGAAGTCATAACAATGTATTCACTATCTTTACTGGAAAATATAGATATGTATTTTTTATCTACATTGAAAACTACGTATTTTTGAGTCTTTAATATAATGATTAATAATATAAATACTATTATACAGATAAAGCTGATTATACAAATAATAAAACTACGCTTTTTTATATGTAACATCTCCATTTCCGTCTCTATAATATAGTAACCGACCTTTTGGTTTTCTTTTGCTTCCGTTTATTGCCAAAGACCATTTATCAAAATCATCACTGCTTGATGCATATTCCCAGTAAAATGAAAATAAACCAGTGCATACTCCTCCATAATGTGCAGTACCATCCCAAGCATATCCGGGGACTCATCTTTTTGCTTTAAACGTTCTGATACAACGTTTAAATAGATTAACTGAATATTATTCAGTCTTTTTGACTGCGGTGTTTTCTAGGCAACCGTTCCTGACCAATATCAAAGTAACGGTTAGGTATGGTGTAGCCGTCGCACAGCAGTGCACCCGTCGGATTAGCAAACGACGTTTAAATAAAGAAAACAAAAACATAATTATTTTTATTGGGTGGGCTTTCTAGCCTGCCCTTTAATACTTGTCAATAGTCTTAAGAATGTTCTCGATTACTCGAAAACTCCCTTAAGTTTATTGACAATTGGTGCCGGTGGTCGGGGTCGAACCGACACGGTGTTGCCACCACGGGATTTTGAGTCCCGCACGTCTGCCAATTCCATCACACCGGCATATAGGTAGCAAATTTGCTACCAGATTATTTTATCATAAGTTGCTATGCTTGTCAAGTTTTTTTATAGGATTTATAAAGCTTAATCCGAGAATTCCCTGTGCCATATAGTATAATACTATGTTCGCATATGAGAGTGCAACATATTTTGTTTTATAGAAATAAACAAACAGCAGATCTAAATCAGATAGGAAGAATAAAGCCATTGCAATAGTAGTAAGAAGCACCGCTTTTTCGTTTCCTTTTTTAATTCTTAAAAGTGAAAATGCCTTTGATACCATATAGCTTATTACAATTGAATAAATTAGAATAAAAATATACTTTCCGTCATAATTAAAGCCTTTGTTTAAATTTTCAAAAAGAATTAGTAATATAGATAATCCGCCGAAAATAACAAGGTCTATATGCTTATAACGTTCAAGATAAGAAAAACCAACTAAAAAGAAAAGCTGTGCAAATGTAAAAGTAGCTACACCTAAATAAAAGCCAGGATCCCAGCCTTCTATTGCTAGAAGAACATCGCCGGAAAGTGAAAAGAAAAGGCCAAGCATAATAAGTAAAAAATATTTTTTGTCGCCAGTTTTTTTCTTGTACGCAAAAATTGGTGTGAGAACAAAAAACACACTTGCAATTGTCTTAAGCACAATGTTAAAATCAGGATTACCAACAGCCTTGTTTAAGAAGAAAAATGCCGCAAAAACTTCTGTAAGTATGAAAGATATAATCGCCACAATAATATCCCCTTTATGTTTATTTTTTAAAAGCAACGTTTCCTTTACCCAGTATTTCAGAAAGTTCCTTTATTATGTCATTACAGATATTTATACCGCCAGAATCAACTGGCTTTGTAAGTTTTTTTACATCCCCAAAATAAAAGTATAGCTGACTATCACCTTTATATTTTTCTCCAATAGCTTTGATTGCTTTTATTTTATTTGTATCATTACTATTCACAAGTACACACAAGGATTTTGCTTTGCATTCAGAAACAAAAACGTCAGGAGTTTTTATAATATCGACAATTATCTTTGCATCTTCCTCGTCCTTGAGCGAAATATGCCCTTCAACATATAAAATATGTCCGTCGGTTAAATTCTGCTTGAAGACATCGTATATCTTAGGGAAAACTATACCCTCGATTGTTCCTGTCCTGTCTTCAAAATTGACAAAGCACATCTGCGCATTCGAACGTGTTGTGAACATCTTTTTGTTGACAAGCATACAGAGTATTTTTACATTCTCTCCATCCTTGTATTCTGAAAGATTTTCCTTTGCGCCATCAATAATCTGCATAACATTATTAAGCTTTGCAGCAGACATAAAGCCTGAATAATTGCTCAACGGGTGGTCTGAAATATAAATTCCAGTAGAACGCTTTTCCATTTCAAGAAGTTCAAGCAGACCATATTCCTCTTCATATGGAATTTCCATTTCGAGCATATCGTCCTTTTTTTCTTCTGCCATACCGAAAAGGTCAAGCTGACCTTCAATATTGGTTCTGTTCTGCTCTGAAAGGCCTGACATTATCCTATCATAATTCTGAAGCATTTGCTTACGGTTTGTAGGGAAGCTGTCGAGCGCCCCACACATTATCAAAGCCTCAACCGCACGGCTGTTTAAATCCTTACCATACATCCTTGACAAAAAGTCCTGCAAAGTCCTGAACCTGCCGTTCTTTTCACGTTCTTCAATAATGTTTGCAATAACAACTCTGCCCATGTTTTTAAGAGCAAGAAGTGAAAATCTTATTCCGTTTTCTGAAGGGGTAAAGCCCTCAAAGCTCTCGTTAATATCGGGATTAAGTAGCTTAACCCCATTTGATTCAAGCTCTGATGAATATTCAATAATCTTACCTGTATTGTCAATAACGCTTGTCATAAGCGCTGACATATATTCCTTGTAGAAATGACTTTTTAAATATGCGGTCTGATATGCAACTGTTGCATATGCAGCGGCATGGGATTTATTAAAAGCATAGGAAGCAAAGTTAATCATCTCATCAAAGATTTCATTTGCAATTTCGGCAGGGACTCCGTTAGCAACAGCACCAGCACAGCTGACACTTCCGTCAGGATTTTTCTCACCGAAAACAAAGCTCTGGCGTTCCTTTTCCATAACGCTTGCTTTTTTCTTTGACATAGCACGCCTTACTATGTCGGCTCTTCCGTAGGAATAACCCGCAAGCTTCCTGCAAATCTGCATAACCTGTTCCTGATAAACAATACAACCATAGGTTACATCAAGGATATCTCTTAAAATAGGATGCTTATACGTCACAAGCTTTGGATTGTGGCGGTTTTTTATATACTTCGGGATAGAGTCCATTGGGCCTGGGCGATATAGTGAAATTACTGCAATCAGATCTTCAATAGTTTCAGGAATAAGCCTCATTATTGTGGCTCTCATTCCCGCACTTTCAAACTGGAACACTCCCTGTGTATCCCCTTTTGTCAGCATTCTGAAAACTGCCTTATCATCAAGTGGTATTTTCTCAATATCAAAGTCAGGGATTTTCTTCTGAACGCTTCTAACACAATCCCTAATGACAGTGAGGTTTCGAAGACCTAAAAAGTCCATTTTTAAAAGGCCAAGGCGTTCAAGGTTTGTCATTGTATACTGTGTAACGATAGATTCTTCATTTTTCTGCAAAGGCACATAATCACTTACGGGGTCTTTAGTTATTACAACACCTGCAGCGTGTGTTGAGGCGTGACGAGGCATACCCTCTACTTTTTTTGCCATATCCATAAGCTCGTGTATTTTTGCATCGCCATAGTACATTGCTTTAAGTTCAGGATTTTTTTCAAGTGCCTTGTCGATTGTTATATTAGGTTCAAATGGGATCTGTTTTGCAACAGCGTCAGCAATCTGATAAGATGTGCCCATTGCTCGTGCTACGTCACGGATTGCACCACGGGCAGCCATTGTTCCGAAGGTAATAATCTGTGCAACGTGGTCACTTCCATATTTTCTGACAACATAGTCAATGACTCTCTGCCTTCCCTCAATACAAAAGTCAATATCAAAGTCAGGCATGCTTACTCTTTCAGGGTTAAGAAAACGCTCAAAGAGAAGATTATATTTTATCGGGTCAATACCAGTAATTCCAATAAGATAAGCACATAAGCTACCAGCACCGGAGCCTCTTCCCGGGCCGACCGGAATTCCATTATCCTTTGCATAACGGATAAAATCCCACACGATGAGATAGTAATTTATATATCCCATTGTTGAAATAACATCTATTTCATAGTTCATTCTGTCGATGACGGATTGTTCAGGGTTTTCTCCATAAAGCTTTTTAAGACCTTTGTTGCACATTTCCCTGAAATATTCAGTATTGTCACTTACCCCCTCAATCTCAAAATGAGGGAGCTTGGTATTCCCGAATTCAAACTCAACATTACAACGCTTTGCGATTTCAACTGTATTTGAAATTGCGTCAGGGAAGCTACCAAAAAGTGAGGACATTTCATCCCCGCTTTTTATATAAAACTCGTCAGTTGCAAATCCCATTGCGTCAGGGTCATCAAGAAAGGTGTTTGTCGCAATACACATTAAAACCTGTTGCATTTTTGCATCTTCTCTTTCGAGATAATGTGCATCATTTGTTGCAGCAAGTGGTATTCCTGTTTCTCTTGAAAGCTTTAAAAGCAAAGGCAGAATAGCCTGCTGTTCTTTTATATAATGGTTCTGAATTTCAATATAGTAGTTACCTTGTCCAAAAATACTGTTATATAAAAGGGCGGTTTCCTTTGCGCCCTCATAATCATTGTTATTAAGCTTGCGTGGGATTTCTCCCGCAAGGCAGGCAGAAAGACATATAAGACCCTTTGAATACTGCTTTAAGACCTCAATATCTATACGCGGCTTGTTATAAAAACCATCAACATAGCCGATTGAAACAAGCTTTATTAAATTCTGATAACCTTCATTATCCTTGCATAACAAAACAAGATGGTACGGTGAGGAATCAAGTGCATGAGTCTTGTCGAAACGACTTCTTGGTGCTACATAAACCTCACAACCGATAATTGCTTTTATTCCTTCGCTTTTACAGACATCATAAAAGTCAATTGCCGCATACATATTCCCGTGGTCGGTGACAGCAACAGCTGTCTGCCCGAGAGATTTTACTCTCTGGACAAGTTCTTTTAGTCTGCAGGCACCATCAAGAAGGCTGTATTCACTATGAACGTGAAGGTGTGCAAAATCTGTCATAACAAAATGCCTCCTTTTTTATATTCCTTTACTCTTCGTTTTGATCATCTTGTGAGTCGGTTATTGTTTCTTTAATTAATGGATCACGCAAGTTACATATAAAAAGTAAAATGCTACTTAATATCAAACTTTTAAAACCAAACGCTGATAATAATATACCTAATACGGAATCTTCAAGTTTATTAGAACTGGTATCATATAAATTAAAATAAATGCCAATACAAACAACCGAAATATTAATCAAAACAGGCATAAGCAAAATCAGAAGAAGTAATAATACTTTTTGATATTCTTCTTTAAACTTTGCATCTAATTTAAAATATGTCTTATATGCCAAAAAGATTAAGAATATATCTATTGGAATTATTAATAACGGTTGAACCCAAATCATTGTACAGCTAACCCATGATAGCAGAAAATATCCTATTCCAATAAGAAAGAACAGCAATCCATATAGTACTTTTTTCATAATTCCTCCGATGTCATTCCTTTAATGTCTTTATATTTTTAACCTTTCAGTTCTTCTGCTATTTTATTTATCCTTGTGAGACGGTGGTTTGCACCTGAACGGCTTATTGGTGGGTTAAGATTTTCGGCAAGTTCTTTTAAGTTCCAGTCAGGGTTTTCAACCCTTAAAACTGCTATGTCACGAAGTTCTTCAGGGAGGTTTCCTATTCCCATTTTTTCATCAATAAGCTGAATGCTCTCAACCTGTTTTTCAGAAGCATTGAGAGTTTTTTCTATGTTAGCATTGTCACAGTTTACTGCCCTGTTGATTTTATTGCGGACGTCCTTTAAAATTTTCACATTCATTAATTCAAGAGAGCTTTTCGGTGCACCCATAAAAGTAAGAATATCTTCAATATTTTCACTTTCTTTTATATAAAGAATGAAAGCATTTTTCCTTTCAGTCTGCTTTGTTGTCATGCCATAACTAAAAAGAAGCTCCATTAATTCTGATGAAAGCTCGTTTGATGGTATAACAAATTCGAGATGATATTCCTTAAGTGGATCATTTACACTACCGCAGGCAAGAAATATACCCGCTACAAAAAAGCTGATGTATTTTTTCTTGCCGATTGCATTTGTTTCTATGTAACGATTCTCCTGCGTTAAGTCAGTATTGAAATACTCACAGAGCGTTTTTATGTTATCCTTATCATCTATTGAAAGTGAATAAAGTGCTCCGTTGTTTTTCTTACTGATAATTGACTGTCTCACTGCCGTCTGATCATGGAGAATGTCGGTTATTGCTGAAGTGAAATGTTCAGCAACTATATTATTCTCGGTCTGGAAAAGTATCTGTGATGCTGAAAGTATCTTGCTAAAAAGCAATATACCATATAAGCAGGCTTTGGTTTTGTCTTTATTTGACACTGAACTGATAATTTCCTCTTTTACGGTGAACGAAAAAGACATTTTAAACCTCCCCCACGAGTTAGTTTCGAATAGCAATATCCCTGTGCTGTATTCTTACCTTAAAGCCTTTGTTCTTTAAATATTCAGAAAGCTTTTCAGCAAAGGTTACTGAACGGTGTTTTCCACCAGTGCAACCAAAAGCGATTACAAGCTGGCTCTTACCCTCTTTAATATACAGCGGAATAAGGAAATCAATAAGACTTTCAAGGCGGGATAAAAGCTCCTTTGACTGATCATACTGCATTACATAATCACTTACACAGCTTTCAACCCCAGTATGTCCACGAAGTTCAGGAACATAGAAAGGATTAGGTAAGCATCTTACGTCAAATACTAAATCAGCCTCAGCGTGTGTGCCAAACTTAAAGCCGAATGATGCAACGGTAATCTGCATAAAATCACTTGCATTGTCAAGGAAAATGTCGTTTACACGTTCCTTTAGTGCAGAAACTGAAAGAGCAGATGTGTCAATATAGAAATCGGCCATTTCCTTTAAAGAGGAAAGGCGTTCACGTTCAATTCTGATAGCGTGCTGAAGGCTACCATGAACACTCTCATCAAGTGGATGCTTTCGTCTTGTTTCCTTATATCTTTTTATAAGAACTTCGTCCTTGGTATCAAGGAAAAGCATTTTAATTTTTATACCCTGTGCTTTAAGTGAATTGATTGTATCTTTAAGCTTTAAAAGAAGGTTACCACCACGAATATCTGTGACAATAGCTACATGTTCAATACTGCCCTCTGACTGAGCACAGATTTCAGCAAACTTCGGAATAAGCTCTGGTGGCATATTATCAATACAATAGTAACCAATATCCTCAAGGACATTGATTACACTTGATTTCCCTGAGCCTGACATTCCTGTAACTACCACTAAGTTCATTGTTAATTCTCCTGTTCTGATGTGTCTGATAATATAATTCTTACTTCACTTTCAAGCTTATAGCCTGTTTTTTCAAAAACAATTTCTTTTACTTTTTCAATAAGTTCTAATATTTCCTGGCATGATGCATTACCCTTGTTGATGACAAAGCCACTATGCTTTGTACTGACTTCTGCGTCACCGACGTGGAAGCCTTTTAGTCCGCATTGTTCAATAAGCAAGGAAGCATAGCTCCCCTCTGGGCGTTTGAAAGTACTACCAGCACTCGCAAATTCAAGCGGTTGCTTGCTCTTTCGTCTTCCCATAAGCTCATCCATACGGGCACGAATGGCTGTTTTATCGCCCTTTTTAAGTCTGAAAACTGATTTTGTTATTATATAACTCTCGTCAGTGAAAACACTGTGACGATAACTTAATTTAAGATCATCATTATTAAATTCCATTATCTTTCCATTGCTGTCAATACCCTGTGCAGAAACAATAATGTCCTTGATTTCTCCACCGTAAGCACCAGCATTCATAAACACTGCTCCCCCAACATTGCCAGGGATACCCCATGCAAATTCAAAGCCTGTAAGTGAATTCTCATAAGCAAAATGTGCAGCTTTAGCAAGTGGCACGCCAGCGTCACATTCAAAGGTGTTTTCATCAATAAGACGGATTTTTGCGAAGTCTTTTCCAATAATGAAAGCTACTCCGTCAAAGCCATTATCATTAATAAGAAGATTTGAGCCTTTCCCTATAATAAGATAGGGCACTTTATTTTTGTTTGCAAGAGAAAAAAGCTCCCGCGACGATTCCTCGGAATTAAGAAATATAAGAACATTACAGCTTCCGCCGACTTTGAATGTCGTATGTTCAGCTAGTTTTTCATTCAAGCTGACACGACAGCCAAGTTCTTTTGCTCTGTCTGCTATTTCTTCGCAGATAGCTTTATTTCTTCGCATAAAATTCTCCTGTTTGTTTTTTGCACTAAGTGTGCGGTCATATAGATTATTACTCATTTTATATCATTAATATTACTTTAATCCGTCAGGATGCTTTGAAAGTATATGAGCTTTTAGCTTTTCCCAATTAAGATTTACAATTAATTCTTCCGGGAAGTTCACTTCACCGATAAGCTTTGTTGAATTTGGAATAACACCAATTCTCTGACAGAAGTGTGAGTCAGTGTTTATAATGATAGGGATTTCAAGACGCTTGCATACTTCAAGCATTCTTTTTGCATTATCATAAGCACCCTCACGTATTGAAATTGAGCTTTCGTTAATCTCAATGAACTTGCCATTTTCTTTTATATATGGAAGCCCTTTTTCAAAGTCCCATACATATTCATTTGTTGTTGGATGTCCGATTAAATCAACATCAGGATTTTTTGAAGTTTCAATATAAGCCTGTGTGTTCTGCTCAATCGTTCCAGGTGTTAAACAAGGGCCGTGAAGTGAGGCGATAACCCATTCAAGCCTGTCAAGTGTATATCTTGGTAGGTCGATTTTTCCGTTAAAGTCGATTACATTTGCTTCGACTCCTCTTATTACCATAACATCATTAAGATATCGTGGAATGGAGCCAAGTCCGTCAAAGTGCCATATATGCGGAGCGTCCCACATAGTTGGCGCATGGTCTGTCATTCCTATTGCTTTTAATCCGTTTTCCTTTGCACAGACGGAATTTTCCAAGATTGTTGAATAAGCATGTGTCGATGCAATAGTGTGCGTGTGCAAGTCTGCGATAATTTGCATTTAAATCTCCTGAATTATTATTAATTTATATTAGAATAAGTCCCATTTCTTAACCTTATCTTTTGAGTCCATATTAAGACCAAGATTGTCAAGAAGCTCCTGTGCGGCATTGTAGCCCATCTTTTTCTGACGGTTGTTCATAGCAGCAACTTCGAGAATAACAGCAAGGTTTCTACCTGGCTTTACAGGAACAGTAAGTGAAGGAACTTTTACTCCCAGAATAGAAGTGTATTCATTGTCCATACCCATTCTGTCGTAAACCTTATTAGGATCCCATAGTTCAAGCTCAACAATAAGGTCGATTTTTTCAGTAACCTTAACAGCACCCATACCAAAAATCCTTCTTGCGTTGATAATACCAATACCACGCAATTCAAGGAAGTGTCGGATATTTGCTGGTGACTGACCGACAAGACTCCTACTTGAAACCTTTCTTATTTCAACAGCATCGTCAGCAACAAGACGATGTCCACGTTTTACAAGTTCGATAGCAGTTTCGCTCTTTCCGACGCCACTTTCACCACAGATGAGGACTCCCTCACCATAAACTTCTATAAGAACACCGTGTCGGGTTATTCTTGGAGCAAGCTTAAGGTTCAGAAAAGCTATTATTGCGGCAAGAAAGCTTGAAGTCTGGTCAAGTGTTCTCAATAGAGGAACACCATATTTTTCAGCAAACTCTGTCATTTCAGGGTATATTTCAAGACCGTGTGCAACAATTACACAAGGAATTTTCTTTGAGAATAGCTCTTCTATACGTTCGCGTCTTAAATTCTTGTCAATAGAGTGAAGATAAGCAAATTCCATATTACCGAAAATCTGAATTCTTTCAGCAACAAAGTACTCATAGAAGCCCATGAGCTGCGCTCCAGGACGGGTAACTTCGGTATCACTGATGTTGATATCCTCTGCTGCCGCAGGGAGATAAATACTTTCAAGTGAAAACTCATCAATAATTGCTTTTAGTGGTACTGTAAAAAGATCTGCCATTGTTGCACCTCCGTAATTTTTTTTTGTAATTTAATTATAT
>OCTV010000909.1_pt1 | contig 11088 bp, 12 predicted proteins | sample 1539101 | NCBI WGS metagenome assembly OCTV01 (sample SAMEA3991422, study PRJEB22521) | metagenome | biome: anthropogenic terrestrial biome; feature: sewage plant; material: sludge | place: Sweden | collected 2012-09-26 | reverse complement strand
TAATCAGGTTTTTCATTATTTTTAATGTTTAGATATTTATCTAATAATAAACTATTATTGATATTATATAAATCTGATAATGTTTTGTGATAAACCAATTCCATATACTCTTTGAATTTTTCTTTGTTAAAAGATTGAATATTATTATATACCTTATCAATCTCTATCTCAAAAATTGATTTAACTACATTTTGATGTTTTTTGTGAATATCTTTTAAACTTAATTTAAATTCTGTTAATCCTAAAATTGCCTTATGTTCTTCCTTAATTGTTTTTCTGTAATAACTGTATTTGTACATTTCTTTCAAATCCTTGTTTGGTACAAACAATTTTAAGTTATCGTATTTTTCCCGTACTCTTATTTCAAAAGTTTTTTTAGGAATTTACAAATTTATTTACAGAAAGCCCAAAACATCGTATTTATAGGCAAAAAGGGGAGAATTAGAATGTAATTTCTTCTGTTCTGAGAAAAATAAAACTCTTAAAAAGTTTTGTTTTTCTTACATTTTATTTCAACACCATACAAAATCTTAAATATAACTCACAAACTCTAAGAGTTTTTCCAATTCCTATTTCATATTTTTACTTCCTTATTGAAAGGGCAATTTCGATAAAATAATACTTCTTTTTATAAAAGCAATTAAAATAGCAAAGGATAAAACTTGATAAATAATTTAGCAGGTAAAAAAGCACCTAAAGAAATACTAGAAGATATAGAAAAATTACTTGAAGCATATTATGTTAATAAGCCTGATGTAAATATTCAAAATCAAAAAGTTAGTTTTGGAACATCTGGTCATAGAGGAAGTTCTACAAAATCAAGTTTTAATGAAGATCATATTCTAGCAATCACTCAAGCACTTTGTGAGTACAGAAAAAGCGCTGGAATAAATGGTGTTATGCATATAGGTATTGATACTCACGCTTTATCAACTCCTGCTCAAGAAACAGCTTTACAAGTTTTTTTAGCAAATGAAGTTCACTGTAAAATAGCAGCTAAAAACACATATACTCCAACTCCTGTTATGTCTTTTACGATAATTGAATCAAATAAAAATTCAAAAGATTTAAATGATGGTGTAATCATAACTCCATCACACAATCCTCCATGTGATGGTGGATTTAAATACAATACTCCAAACGGAGGACCTTCAGATACTGATGTTACATCTGTTATAGAAAAAAGAGCAAATGAAATATTAAAAGATGGTCTAAAAGATGTTAAATTCATTGCAAAAGAAAATATATATGAATCTAAATTTTTAGAAATTGCTGATTTTATTACTCCTTATGTAAAAGCATTAGATACTATTATTGATATGGATGTTATAAAAAATGCAAATCTAAATATTGGTGTAGATCCGCTAGGTGGGTCTGGTTTAGAAGTTTATAAAAAAATAAATGAAATTTATGGACTTAACCTTGATATTGTAAATGAAACAATAGATCCAACTTTTTCTTTTATGTCATGTGACCATGATGGAAAAATAAGAATGGATTGTTCTTCTCCTTATGCTATGGCTTCACTTATTCAATTAGCTGACAAATATGATATTGCATTTGCTAATGACCCAGATTTTGATAGACATGGAATTGTAACAAAAAGTGTTGGACTTATGAATCCTAATCATTATTTAACTGTTGCTATTTGGTATCTATTTTCAAATAGAAAATCTTGGAAAAATGATTTAGGAGTTGGTAAAACTTTAGTTTCAAGTTCAATGATTGATAAAGTTGTTAAATCTTTAGATAAAAAACTTTATGAAGTACCTGTTGGATTTAAATGGTTTGTTGAAGGTTTATATGAGGGAAGTTTAGCTTTTGGTGGAGAAGAAAGCGCTGGGGCATCATTTTTAAGAAAAGATGGAAGTGTTTGGTCAACTGATAAAGATGGAATTATTTTAAATCTTTTAGCTGCTGAAATTACTGCAAAACTAAAAAAAGATCCAGGAGTTATTTATCAAGAGTTTGAAAAAGAGTTTGGTAAAGCTTACTATAAAAGAGTAGATGCAGTTGCTAATTATGAGCAAAAAGCAAAACTAAAAAATCTTAGTGTAAAAGATATTACATCTAAAACTTTAGCAAATGAAGAAATAGAAAACATCTTTACAAATGCAAGTGGAAATAATGCAAGTATTGGTGGACTAAAAGTGACAACTGCAAATGGTTGGTTTGCAGCACGACCATCTGGAACTGAAGATATTTATAAAATCTATGCGGAAAGTTTTATAAGTGAAGAACATTTAGAATTGTTAATCAAAGAGGCTCAAGATTTAGTTACAAAAAGCATCGAAGCTTAAAACAATTAAGCTATAAAATCTATGATAAACATGCAACAATTATCTCAAATGTTACTTGCACTTTTCATAGGTTTTTGTGGCTCTGTTTTATTTATCTTTTTACATCTTCCTCTTCCTTGGCTTTTAGGAGCGATTTTTACAACTTCTATTGCCATGAGATTTGAAAAACTTCCAATTCAAAATCCAAAAATCTTTTCAGCACCAGCTAGAATTTTTATAGGTTTGATAATTGGAAGTGCTTTTACTCCTGAAATCTTAGAGTTTTTACATATTTATATATTTAGTATTTTATTGATTATTCCTTATTCGATTATTGTCACTTTTGCTGGAATGTATTATTATGTAAAAGTTTTAAAGTTTGATAGAAAAACTGCATTTTTTAGTTCAACTCCAGGTGGTGTTGTGGAAATGGTAATTTTAGGAGAAGAACAAAAAGCGGATACGGCTAAGATAACCCTTGTTCAATCTTCAAGGCTTTTATTTGTGGTTTTATCTTTACCTTTTATTATCCAATATGTTTTTCATCTTGATATTAGTGGAAATCAATTAATCACAAAAGCTATAAAAGACACCGATTTAATAGAGTTTTTTTATCTGATTATTATTGGATTAATAGGCGCATTTGGTGCGAAAAAGCTAAAAATTTCAGCTGCTTTTTTAATAGGTCCGATGATTTTAAGTGTTATTGTTTATAGTGGCGGATTTATACATACTTTGATTCCCGATGAATTAATCAAATTTATTCAAGTTATATTTGGAACAATTATTGGTTTTACTTTTAGAGGTGTAAAATTAAAAATGATTTTAAAAATTCTAATGGGAACTTTTGGGCATTTTATAATCATAGCTTTTATCTCTGGAATTTTTATTGCTATTGCTTATTATTTTTTTGGTTTTCCAATAGTTTCAACACTTCTTGCATTTAGTCCAGGTGGTCAAACAGAGATGAATTTAATAGCTTTAATTGTTGGAGCGAATGTTCCATATATTACAATTCATCACATTATGCGACTTTTTATTGTTATGAATCTAGCTCCAATATTTGCAAAAAGATTATAAAATCTCTAACATCTCATTTTGATCCCCATTTTGGTTCAAATGGCACTCGTTCTCCATCATCTGTTGTATATTCTTCAAGTGAATTTTCTTTTGATTGAACAACCATATAAATCATAGTTTCATCAGAATCATTTCTAATACCTCTAATACCAGCAGGTGCCACACGAATAACTGAACCCTCTTTTATTTCAAAAAAGTTTCCATCAACTTGAAAATATCCATAACCTTTTAAAATAATATATGTCTCTTCATTTTTATAGTGAATATGAAAATATGGCTGTTCAGTTTTTGGTGCCAATGAATTAAAAGATATTTCTGTTCCTGTTGCATTTGTCACATCTTTTAAAAACACTTTGCCTTCAATCTTTTGTTTATTAACTTTATGTATTAAAGAGTACTCCATAAGTTCATCTAAATTCCCTAAATTTATTGCAGTGTAATTTTTTTCTTCAGCTATTTTTTCTACTACTTTCATATTAAATCCTTGTAATAAATATACTTGACTAATCAGTCAATAAAACTATAACAAATATTAGACCAATTAGTCAAGACTTTTTTAAAATTTATTGACCAATTAGTAAATAAAAACTATAATACAAGAAGAAATTATTTAGGAATATTATGAAAAACTCTAATGATACACGACAAAAACTAATAGATATAACCTATGATGAAATCTATGAAAAAGGTTATCAAGCAGCATCATTATCAGAGATTTTATCAAAAGCACAAGTTCATAAAGGCTCTATGTACTACTTTTTTAAAAATAAAAAAGAGATGGCAATGAGTGCTTTAAAAGAGAAAATGAAAGATAGATTTACAAAACGATATGCAACTATTTTGCAATATGAATCAAATATTTTAAATGAACTTTTCAAAGTTTTAAACAATATTTCATTAAGAGATTTTAAAAAAGGTTGCCCTTTAGCAAATATAGTTCAAGAGATGTCAAATCTGGATGTTGATTTTGATGCTATGAGCAAGGGATTTTATGAAGATTTAAAAAAGTGTTTCAAAGATATTTTAGATAAAGCAGTTTTACTAAAAGAGTTAAAATCTTGTGATACGCAAAAACTTGCCCTTTATATTACAGTAGTTGTTGAAGGTGCCATTTTAGCTACCAAAGCAACGGGAAATGAAAAAGATTATTTAGACTCTATTGAGTGTTTGCAAGAGTACATTAGGAGCAGTTATGGAGCATAAAATCTGCGGATGGGTAAAGCAAAACGACTCACAATATGTTGATTATCATAATAAGGAATGGGGAAAAGCAATTCATGATGATAATGCACTTTTTGAATTATTCTCACTTGAAACTCAAAGCTCAGGTCTTAGTTGGCTAACTATCTTAAAAAAAAGAGATGGATATAGGGAAGTTTTTGAAAACTTCTCTTTAGAAAATGTGTCTTCATATACGCAAGATGATGTAAATAGAATTTTTGAATCAGGATTGGTTATCAAAAGTCCCCCAAAAATAGAAGCCATTATAAATAATGCAAAACTATTTTTAGAGATAAAAAAAGAGTTTGGCTCAATTAATAACTACTTTTGGAGCAAAGTAAATCACAAAACTATTGTAAATGATGTGCTTGATTATAAAATGGCTTGTACAACAAGTGAAATCTCAGAAGCACTTGCAAAAGATTTGAAAAAACGAGGTTTTAAGTTTGTAGGAAGTGTGACTATTTATGCTTTTATGCAAGCAAGTGGGATGGTAAATGACCATGAAAATGGTTGTTGGTGTAAATAATGACTTTCACTGAAATTGAACAATATATATTATCAAAATATGAAGTAACTTATGACTATCCATTTGATGAAGAAGTACGAGTATATAGAATATTTAATAAAATATTTGCTTTAATTATTGATGAATCACCACTTAAAATCAATCTAAAATGTGACCCAATTTATGCTCTTGAATTACGCTCTTTATACAAAAATATAGAATCTGGTTACCATATGAATAAAAAGCATTGGAATACCATAAAAGTAAATGGTGATGTAGAAGATGAATTTCTAAAAGAATTAATAGACCATTCTTATGACATGGTTGTTGCTAAACTTACAAAAAAGCAACGAGAAATGATAAAACTAAGAAAGAGCAATTTTTGATACATTTTTTACGACATTTCAAAGTTAATGACAGTTCAAAAAATTGGTTAAATTCTAATGAATTTGATAAATGGGTTAAACACTATTTCAACATCAGATATAATTGACTATTGCGGATATTCAAAATATCATTTCCATAGGCTTTTTTGTAGCATTTACATGAGATATTATTACTTCTTTATCACTAGAGGATAATATTTTTATATGGATAGTTATTCTCTGTATAGAGAAAATAGAGATAGCAAGAATATTTTAATTATTATATAGAATGCAAAATGAAAATCTTGCATTCTATGATAAATAAAATTTATACTTTTTTACTTGTTTTTTTAATACTAGCGATAATAGATATTGCCAGAACACCTATTACAAATCCAAGCGACAATAATATTGGTATCTTGAAAAACTCCATGATAAGAAGTTTTACCCCAATAAACATAAGTATAATTGCCAAACCATATTTAAGTAGCTCAAACCTATCAGCCATATCAACTAAAATAAAATATAACGCTCTAAGACCCAAAATAGCAAAAATATTTGATGTATAAACTATAAAAGGATCTGTAGTTACTGCAAAAATAGCTGGTATACTATCTACTGCAAAAATAAGATCTGTAAATTCTATAAATATCAAAACAACAAAAAGAGGGGTAATCCATGTTTTACCATCTATTTTTACAAAAAATTTCTCACCATGGTAATTATCTGTTATTTTAAAATTTTTTCTCAAAAACTTGATAATAAAATTATTTTCTATATCACCACTGTCCTCTCCAGATTTAAACATCTTAATCCCAGAAAATAGTAAGAAAGCACCAAATATATATAAAATCCAATGAAATTCGCTAACTAAAGTTGCACCAACTACAATCATAATAGATCTCAAAATCAAAGCACCAAAAATACCATATACTAGAACTCTTTTTTGATAGATTTCAGGCACTTTAAAGTATGTGAACAACATAATAAATACAAAAAGATTATCAACTGCCAATGACTTTTCTAAAACATAACCTGTCAAAAACTCAAGACTTTTTTGAGTTGCTACCTCTTCACCATATTTGCTTCCTAAATAAAAGTAGAGCCACAAATTAAATAACATAGCTATAGTAATCCAAATGGCAGACCATATAAGTGCCTCTTTTGTAGATACTTTAGAATCTCCTTTTCGACCTAACATAAACATATCTACACATATCATTATGAGTACTACTATAAAAAAAACTCCGAGCATCCATGGCTCACCAACCGTTTGAAGTTGCATTTTAATTCCCTTTTTTAAAATTATTAGAAGTTGCGAACTATATCAAAAAAGTACCGTTCTTTTAATTAAACTCTAACTACACAATATAGTGCCATTGCTAGCATAATATAAAGCTAGTCTATATTTCAACAAAAAACGATTTTTAGACTAAAGTTGTATTAAAAATCTCTTTGATTAGCTCTTCTAAAATATCATTTAAAGCTTTATTTGTACTATTTACAAAATCATAAGGTTTGTTTTGAGGCACCATTACTTTTTTATCAAAAGTAAATGTTTTTACAACTTTTTCATCTTTTAATAAATCAAATTTTATTTTTATAATTGCATAAGATTTATCATCTTGGATTTCATGATATAGTTTTAGCAAATTGGTTTTGAGTACATAATCACTTTTTTGTTCAGTTTTTTCTTGACTTACAAAAGTGAAAATTTTACTACTTCCAAATGACTCCAACAAAGAGTTATGAAGCATACTACTTGGAAGATTTATCCATCTGTTTTTTGCATACTCTTCAAATAAATATGGTTTTGTACTATAAAAAATTGATCTTGAATTAAAGCTACTATTTACAAATGGCTCTTCAATCAAAATTGATTTTGAGCTACTTTTGTAGCTTTTGTTATTTTGAATAAAATCAATTGAATAACTATTTATTTGCCCTACTTCTTGTTTTAAAGAACATCCAGAAATTAAAACTATCATTAAAAGATAAAAAAGATTTTTCATATTACTCTCCTGGTCCATTTTTTATATTTTTTTGTTTAAATAAAATATCACTTGGGCTTTGATTTAAATTGTCAATTAAATTTTGTGTTTGTAAAAGTGTCCCATCAAGGCTATTTAAAACTTTATTTAGTTTATCAAAACTCTCTTTTGATAAATCTCTCACATCAAAGTTACCTTTTTTTACCTCAGCTAAAAGTTCAGTTGATAAGGCTTTAAAAGTATTTGCAGATTTATCAATACTCTCAAAAGATTTATTTCCATTTTTTGTAAGTAATGAAATATTTGCCAAAAGTTCATCTAATTTTTTCTCATTATTTACCAAATATAAGCTAAATTGCTCAATATTTGCCATACTATTTTGTGTTTTCACTATTGTTGTTGAAATATTTTTTATATTTTCATCATTTAAAAGTTTTTTGATTTGAGATAAAACAATTGTTAGTTCATTTGTAATATCTGTTGTAGAATCAACTAAATTTGTCAAAGTTGAAGTTTCTGAATGAATAATTCTTAATCCATTTTCATTTACTTCCAAAAGTTTTGAATTATTACTTCCACCTTTTAATTCAATATATTTCAGTCCAGTAATTCCAAGATTTCCCAAAGAAGCATAATTATCCTCTTTTATTGGTGTTCCTTTTTTTATACTAATATCTACTTGTATCTCTTCTGAGTTTAATGGATTTAGTTTTATTTCACTAACACTTCCCACATCAAAACCTTTGTATTTAATAGAAGACCCAATATTTAATCCAGCTACTGATTCTTTAAAATATATAGAATACTCATCAAACTTTTTTTTCTCAAAACCATATTTCCCAAGCCAAAAAACAAGTATTAAAAGTGCAATCACAAAAGCTATTACAAACAAGCCTATTTTAAAAAAGTTTATCTTCGTATCCATCATTTACCTTTATTTGTTAAAAAATCTTTTATAAATTCATCATCACTATCTAATGCCTGAGTTATATTTCCATCAAAGATTATCTTTTGTTTTAATATTATAAATCTATCCAAAACTGTTTTTATTGTTTCTAAATCATGGGTAATTATAACTATTGTAATATTTAACATTTTCTTTAGATTTAATAACAACTCATTTATCTTTTGTGTACTAGCAGGATCAAGTCCGCTTGTTGGTTCATCTAAAAACAATATCTTTGGTTGCATTGCAAGACTTCTTGCAAGGGCAACTCTTTTTTTCATTCCACCACTTAATTCAGAGGGATACAACAATGCACAACTTTTTGGAAGTCCTACAATTTCCAAATTTGTATAGGCTATTTTTTCTATTAAATCAGCTGGTAAATCTGTATATTCTTTTAACATTACAGAGATATTTTCAATCACATTTAAAAAAGAGTACAAAGCTCCAAATTGAAAAAGATATGAAAACTGTTGTTTTAAATCTTGAATATCTTCTAGGTTTAAAGTTGAAATATCACGTCCAAGAATTTGTATATTTCCCTTTTGGATATTATCCAACATCACAATTTGTTTTACAAGCACAGTTTTTCCAGAACCACTTCCGCCTAAAACTCCAAATATTTCACCCTCTTTTACAGCAAATGAAATATCTTTATGTACGATGTTTTTACCAAAAATTGTTGATAAATTATCTACTTTTATAATTTCTGTCTTTTCCATCATATTCCAATTTGAGTAAGAATCACAGAAAAGATTGCATTTAAAGCAATAACCACAAAAATAGCATTAACAACGCTTATTGTGGTATATTTTCCTATACTTGTAGTGTTATTTTGTACTTGAAAACCTCTATAACATCCAATAATTGCAATTGCAACTCCAAAAAATATAGATTTAAAAACTCCAATTAAAAGATGTTTTACAGGAACTTCTTGCCCCATTCTATTTATAAATTCAAAAAATGTAACATCCAAATCAATATAAGCGATTACCATTCCACCAAATATTCCAATAATATCAGCAAAAAACACCAATAAAGGCAAAGCAATAACCAAAGCAAAAATTCGAGGTAATACTAAAAATATCGTTGGTTCAAAATCCATAGTTCTCATGGCATCGATTTCATCTGTAATTTTCATAGCTCCAATTTCAGCTGTATAGGAACTAGCACTTCGTCCTGCAATTACAATTGCAGTTACAAGAGGAGCAATTTCCCTAAACATCGTAATACAAATCATCTCAACTATAAAAATATTTGCCCCAAACTTTTCAAGTTGAACAGCCCCTTGATATGCAATTACAACTCCCACTAAAAAAGATGTGATTCCTACAATAAAAAGTGCATTTACAGCCGATGTATCGATATATTTTAACATCGCTTTAAATCTTATTTTTTTTGGATTAAAAAGTGAATAAACAAAATAATAAAAAACTTTCCCCACAAAATCAATAAAGTTTATAGTCTCTTTATATCCCTCATAAAACTTTTTGCCAATGTTTTCTATAAAACTCTCTTCATTTTTTATATCTATACTATTGTCTTGATAGTGTTTTTCATAAAATCTATAAATATCTTCATATTTATCTAAATGCAAAGTCACTTTTTGTTCTTGAAAAGTTTTAAAAAATGAAATCAAATAAATCATTGCACTATTATCACACTCACTTAAGCCTTGGAAATCTACTATTAATTTTGATTCATTTGAAAAGTTTTGTTTTTCCAACTCTTTTATATTTGAGCATAGAGTTTGTTTATTCCAATTATTAAATAATGAAAGAAAAAAGGTGTTGTTTTCTATTTGTTTTAATTCAAAATAACTATTTTTTATAACAACTCCTTTTCTTTTTTAATATTTTTTGTGATTCTAATATCTTAGTTTACTCTAACTCTGATAAAGATAACTAAAACTATCAAAGCTAACTTTTTATTTATCTTTGTAAAATTCCGAAATTTTAAATATAAAGAGAAAAAAATGTACATTCCAAAAAAACTTCAAATATTAATAGTTTTATTTTCCCTTCTATTTTTTACTGGTTGTATAAAAAAACTTGATAGCAATGGTTTGACTTTGAAAATTGAAGAGAGTGAACTAAATAACTTTTCACAAGAATTTCCAATAAATCAAGATTTTGTATTTGGAAATATTCAACTTCAAAAACCACACATTTATGTAAAAAATGGAACAAATAGATTAGCAGCAAATATAAATATGAACTTCTCAACAGTTTTTATGCCTAGTTCAAATGGAACTTTTGCCATAACTGGAAACCCATATTTTGATAGACAAACCTCAGCAATATTTTTAAAAGATATTCAAGTAGAAGAGTTAAAACTCACAAATGCATCAATAGATAAAAACTTTGTAAATGCACTAATCATAAATACAAAACCAATTATTGATAATGTTTTTAATAGTATTCCAATCTATAAAATCGATAAATCATCTTTTAAAGGCTCATTTATCAATGATATAAAAATAGAAGATTCGGAGCTTTTGGTCACTTTTGGGTTGTAAAAATATAAAGTGTTAGATTTAAATTCATATCAAGTCTAACTCTTCGCTTATATCTTTGATTAGTTTTGATAGTGGGCGTTTGTGTAAATCTTCAGATGTATAAATACCAAATAAATCTTGTTTTATCTCTTCTTGTGTTTTTTTAGTCAAATCTGATAATTCTTTTATTCTACTATCTGG
>OCTV010000908.1_pt1 | contig 11093 bp, 11 predicted proteins | sample 1539101 | NCBI WGS metagenome assembly OCTV01 (sample SAMEA3991422, study PRJEB22521) | metagenome | biome: anthropogenic terrestrial biome; feature: sewage plant; material: sludge | place: Sweden | collected 2012-09-26 | reverse complement strand
AAAAAGCAGAAATAATTGTCATATATTTGTTGTTGTCAGAAAAAGATATTTTTAATATTTTTCCGTCTTGTAACTGTTTCGGAATATTATCTGAATATTCATCAAAAAACTGTGATAACTTTATTTCGCTCATTTTATTAATCCTTTTACAATTTTTCTATTTCTTCCATCAGTTCTGAAATTATGTTTTCCTCGCTAATTTTGCGAATAATTTCACCCTTCTTGAACAGAATTGCACATCCATCGCCACCAGCGATACCAATATCAGCTTCTCTTGCTTCACCAGGACCGTTCACAACACAGCCCATAACAGCAACAGTAATATTTTTATCAACGTCATTTAGCTTGCTTTCTATTTCATTTGCAAGTTTTATAAGATTGATTTTTGTTCTTCCACAAGTTGGGCAGGATACAATTTTAACTCCGCCCAATTTATTAATACTCTTTAATATATCTTTAGCGGCAGCAATTTCAAGCACTGGGTCAGCTGTAAGAGATACTCTTATTGTTTCACCTATTCCGTCAAGAAGAAGTGAGCCTATTCCTACTGAAGATTTAATAAGTCCCATTCTCTCTGTGCCAGCCTCTGTTACACCAAGATGTAATGTATAACTGCACTTGCGTGAAAGAAGCCTATATGAATTCACCATAGTATTTACATCTGAAGATTTTATTGAGATTACTATATCGTTAAAATCATATTTTGTTAGCATCTGAGCGTGATTCAAAGCGCTTTCAACTAATGCTTCAGGCGTTGGTGAACCATACTTTGCAAGCAATTCTTTTTCTAAAGAGCCGGAATTTACACCTATTCTTATTGGAATATTACTTGCCTTGCACGCATCAGCAACCTGTTTTACCCTGTCACTGTCACCGATATTGCCAGGATTAATTCTTATCTTATCAATTCCAGCAGCAACAGATTCAAGTGCTAGCTTATAATCAAAATGAATATCCGCAACAAGTGGGATTGAAATCTTTGATTTGATAGCTGGAATAAGTTGAACAGCATTTTTATTCGGAATTGAAACTCTTAATATCTCGCAACCAGCTTTTTCAAGCTCAACAGCTTGTTTTACGTTGTTTTCTATATCATCTGACGGAATATTCAGCATGGATTGAATATATATTTTACTTCCGTCAAGTGTAAAGTTACCTACCTTCACAGGAATAATATCGCGCTTCAATCATATTACCACCTTTAAATTAACTTAATTATATCATTAAATGTTACTATTACCATTAAAACCATTAATAAAGCAATACCAATAAAATGAACCATACCCTCGTGCTCTGGTTTTACTGGCTTACCTCGTACTCCTTCAATAATCAGAAATACAATTCTGCCACCGTCAAGTGCCGGTAAAGGAAGTAGATTGAAAATTCCAACATTAATCGTAATAAATGAAGCCAGATACAATAAATTCTGTAACATCTCAGCTATATTTGCTGAGTTAGAAGGCTTCATTGATTCGCCTATTACACTAACAATTCCGACAGGGCCAGACATATCATTAAGCCCATATTTGCCTTTAACTAAATCGCCAAGTGAAATCCATATTGTTTTAGCTGTTGATACTGTGTCTTTAAAAGTGTGAGACAGAACAGTACCTACATTCTTTTTATCTCTTGTAACAGCAAAATCAATATGAATCTTACCTTTTCCATTTTCAGCTTCGTCCTTAACTAATGTTACTCCTGAAAGATTAACCTTTTTGCCATCTCTGACAACCACCATGTCAAATACGCCATCTTCATCTGTTGTAAAACAATAAGAAAGATCATTGATTGTAAGAATTCTCATACCATTAACTTTAACTATTCTGTCCCCTACATTAAGACCAGTTTCATGAGAAGAAGCATTCTTTGCAAAGCCACCTATTTTAGGTATAAGTAAATTACTACTTGTTGAAACCATAATAAGTACAAGAAGAAAGCCTAAAATTATGTTCATTACAGCGCCAGCAACACAAATAAGAATACGCTGATGTACTGGTTTTTTGCAGAAAGCACGTGAATCATCGCTTGATTCATCCTCACCTTCCATAGAGCAGAAACCGCCAATCGGGAACAAGCGCCATGAATATTGAGTTTCCTTCTTCTTTTTCTTTAGAATAACAGGTCCCATTCCAATTGAAAATTCATTTACTTTTACATTACAGACTTTAGCAACTAAAAAATGACCAAGCTCGTGAATTGCAATAATCAGACCAAAAATAAGAATGGCTATAATAATACTCATAATAAACCTCTTAACATTAAATATTGCTTAAAACAAATTCTCGTGCAAATTTATCCGCTTCGAAAATATCATCTATAGATTTAATATCTTTTCTTTTTATATTCTTAAGAGCTTTATTTACAAGCTCACCGATTTTTAAGAAAGAAATTTTACCGTCAAGGAATAATCTTACCGCTTCTTCATTTGCACCATTTACAACAGAAGGAGAAGTTCCACCTGATTTTATTGCTTCAATACAGCTTATAAGGCAATCGAAAGTCTCAAAATCCGGCTTTTTGAATGATAATGTTCCATAATCAATAAGTGATAATCTTTTTGTTGGGCATGATACTCTGTCAGGATACAAAAGAGCATACTGTATCGGTATTTTCATATCCGCGACACCCATCTGAGCAATAACTGAATAATCTTTATACTCAACAGCTGAATGAACAACGCTTTCACGATGAACGACAATTTCAATCTGGTCTGGTTTCAAATCAAAAAGCCACATTGCCTCAATAAATTCAAGACCTTTATTCATTAATGTAGCTGAATCAATAGTGATTTTGTTCCCCATTGACCAGTTTGGATGATTAAGAGCATCTTTTACTGAAACATGTCGTAAATCATCTTTTGTTTTTCCAAAGAAAGGACCGCCAGATGCAGTAAGAATTATTTTATTAAGCTGTTCTTTTTTATTTCCCTGAAGACATTGAAAAATAGCTGAATGTTCACTGTCAACAGGCAGAATTTTTACGTTATTATCTTTTGCAAGTTTTGTAACAATTTCTCCACCGACAACAAGAGTTTCTTTATTAGCTAAAGCAAGGGTTGTTTTTTTGTTCAAGGCTTTTATTGTTGGTAAAAGTCCAACCATTCCTACAACAGAATTCAGCATAATATCGACATTATCCATTAAAGCAATTTCGCACAATCCATCCATTCCACAAATTACTTTTATAGAAGTGTCAGATAATCTCTGCTTTAAGTCAAGATATTTGTCCTCGTTATATATGCATACAACTTCAGGATTAAATTCTCTTGCCTGCTGTTCAAGCAGTTTTACATTTGTATTTGCTGCAAGTGCTTGTATATTAATATTATGCGCTCTGGCAACATCTAATGCCTGTGTTCCGATAGAACCTGTTGAACCAAGAATAGAAATATTTTTCATTGATATATCCTCAAGATGAATTTGAAAAAAGAGCTAACTTTTAGGATAGCTCTTTTTATTGTTTATTGAATTAGTGTAATATACTTTGTTGCTAGACTCATAAAAGGAACAACAAAAAGTACGCTATCAAATCTATCAAGAACTCCACCGTGACCTGGCATTATGTTTCCATAGTCCTTTATATTGCATTGTCTTTTTAAAAGTGAAGCTGATAAATCCCCAAGCAAGCCAAGCAGTGAACATATTGCTCCAAGAATAGCAATAAATATATAATTAATCTCAATAGGATTGCCATCTTTCTGACACATATAGGAATACAGCATACCGATACCAACAAAAAGCAAAGCATCAGTAATTGTTCCACCAATCAAGCCTTCAACAGTCTTTTTTGGGCTGATATTCGGGCATAATTTGTGCTTACCGAAGAATGTTCCGGCAAAATAAGCACCAGTATCTGCAAGCCATGCACCGCACAGAGCTAATATCAATAGGAATAAACCGTGGTCAGTATCTGACAGCATCAACTCAAGAAGAGAATTCATAGCAAGTGTTATCAAAATACTTGCTGATAACATTACACATAATTTTTCAAAAGATAGTTTTTTATATTGCATTAAAAATGTTATAAATATAGCAATAATACATATTATCAAAAATGAATATCTGTATTCTTTTAAATCCTTATATAAAAATATAGGTGTTACAAAAGAAAAAATAAAGCATATAGATGTCGTTGTCTTAAACTCAAGGCATTTTAGAGCTGAGAATACTTCAAAAAGCATAATGCTTGATAATGCAGAAATGGCAATATAAATTAATATTGTATCATGCAGAAATAGAATTACTGCTGCTAAAATTATCGCAACTATAGCAGATATTATACGGGTTTTCACTGGTTAAACTCCTCCAAATCTTCTGCATCTTTCGGAATAACTTTGTATGGCAGCATCAAAATCTTTTTTAGTGAAATCAGGCCATAAGATGTCAGAAAAGTACAATTCAGCATAAGCTGATTGCCAAATTAAAAAATTGGATATTCGCATTTCTCCACTCGGTCTTATAATTAGATCAACGTCAGGTATATCCTTTGTATACAAGCAGGAATTAATAATATCTTCGTTAATATCTTCAGGCTTGATATAACCGTCCTTGACCATGGTGGCAATGTTCTTCATACTGTGAATAAGTTCATCCCTGCCACCATAATTTATGGCAAGAATAAGTGTCATTGCATCAAAATCTTTAGAATCTTCCTCAAGCTTGAGCATTTTATTTTTAAGACTATCAGATAGCTTTGATTTATCACCAATAAAAATAACACGTACATGTTCTTTTATGTGTTCTCTGACGTCATCAAGATATTTATCAAATAAATCCATAATGCTTTCTACTTCTTCTTTTGGTCTTTTCCAGTTTTCGGTAGAAAAAGCGTAAAACGTGATATATTTAATACCTATTGCTTTAGCATGTTTTGTTATGGCTTTAAAGGTTTTTGCTCCTTCACGGTGTCCATATTTACGTGGCCTCCCACGTTTTTTTGCCCATCTGCCATTCCCATCCATAATTATACCGACATGAGTTGGTAAAGTTACTTCCGTGTTATTATTTGCAGCAATTTTCAAAAAAATTCCTCCGAAGTTATTTATATTGACAAAATTTCCTTTTCTTTTGCAACAACTACATCATCAATAACTTTAGTATATTTATCAGTTAGATTCTGAACATCCTTTTCACAGGTTTTCAGATCGTCTTCAGTAATTTCACTGTTTTTCTTCATTGCTTTAAATTTTTCAAGAGCATCACGTCTGATTGAACGGATAGCAACTTTACTTTCTTCTCCGTATTTGCTTACTTCCTTAACAAGCTCCTTACGGCGTTCTTCTGTAAGCTGTGGGAATGAAATACGAAGAACAGAACCATCATTTGTTGGGTTGATTCCAAGGTCAGAAGCCTGGATTGCCTTCTCAATCATTGTAAGAGCAGATTTATCCCAAGGCTGGATTACAAGAATTCTCGCTTCAGCAACAGAAATAGCTGCCATTTGATTGATTTGTGTTGGTGATCCATAATAATCAACGTGAATTTTATCTAATACTGCTGGGTTAGCTCGTCCAGCTCTGATAGTTGCAAGTTCACTTTTAAGAGAATTTATGGATTTTTCCATTTTTTCTTTAGCAATATTCATCTGTTCTTTCATAAAATTACTCTCCTTTTACTAATGTACCAATATTACTGCCTAGTACTGCATCATAAATATTATCCGGCCTGTTGAGATTAAACACCAGAATAGGAATATTGTTATCCTTACAAAGAGTTGCTGCTGTGCTATCCATAACAGCAAGGTCTTTAACAAGAATATCATTGAATGTTAAAGTATTATACTTTACAGCATCGTCAAATTTATTAGGGTCTTTATCGTAAACTCCGTCAACCATTGTAGCCTTAAAGAAAATGTCAGCTTCAATTTCAGCAGCTCTTAATGCAGATGCTGTATCAGTTGAGAAAAATGGATTGCCTGTACCACATCCGAAGATAACAACTCTGCCCTTCTGCATGTGTCGCATTGCACGATTTCTGATATAAGGTTCAGCAACCTGCTGCATTGAAATTGCTGTCTGAACTCTTACAATTACGCCTAAGTTTTCAAGAACATCTGCAACAGCAAGTGCGTTCATAGTTGTAGCGAGCATGCCCATATGGTCTGCTCTTGTTCTGTCCATAGCGCCACTTGTTCTACCACGCCAGAAGTTACCGCCACCAACGACAATGGCAATCTCGACACCTATGTCAACACATTTTTTAATACTAGCACAAATATCGTTTATTACTGAATAATCCAAACCAAATTTTCTGTCGCCTGCAAGTGCTTCTCCGCTTAATTTCAGAAGAATTCTTTTGTACTTTGGCTCCATTTAAACACATCCTTTAAAAGAGTTAATGATTAATTATCATTAAACATTCTCATATCATTTTACTATAAAACCAGTCTTATGTAAAGTACATTTTAGAATTTTTATATTATTTATATTATGAGTATTAAGTAGAAGATTAATGTAAATATACTATAAAAAAACAGCTCAATTATGAAGTGAACCCAAAAGTTAGACACTGTTGGAGGTGCATATCATTAATGAGCTGTTTAATTCAACTATTTTTTATCAATCCACTTTGCTTCTGATTCATGACGTTTTGGACGCGCCATAAGATCCATAAGTGCTTTTTTTACGTCTTTTCCATTAAACAAAACACTATAAAGTTGTTCTGTAATTGGCATCACAACATTTTCTTTTTGTGCAAGTTCATAAGCAACCTTTGCACACCAATAACCCTCTACTGTTCCAACCTGTTCTACAGCTTCCTGAGGATTAATTCCCTGTCCAATCAATATTCCGGCACGTCTGTTTCTGCTATGCATACTTGTACAGGTTACGATAAGGTCACCAATACCAGTCAGTCCCGCAAATGTATCAGTTCTTGCGCCCAAAGCAACTCCAAGACGAGCAATTTCAGCAATACCTCTTGTCATCAAAGCTGCTTTTGTATTATCTCCGTAGCCCATACCATCGCAGATTCCAGCACAAAGTGCAATAATATTTTTTAAAGAACCGCCAAGTTCACATCCTATTATATCATCGCTTATATATATTCGGAATGAATCGTTTGACAATATATCCTGAACATAATATGCGGCATTTATATCAGTGCTTGCAACAACAATTGTTGTTGGCATTGACATTACAACCTCTTCAGCGTGTGATGGACCAGAAAGTGCAGCAATACTGTTTTCAGGAAATTCCTGCTGAAGAATAACGCTGAGTCTGTTGAAGGTTTCATCCTCAAGACCTTTACCTGTATTGATAATAATTGTTTCTTTTGAAACATAAGGAACAGCCATTTTTGCAACTTTTCTTAAGAAACGTGAAGGAATAGCAAAAACAACTAAATCTTTTCCTTGAATATCACATATATCTGTAGTCAGATTTATTTCTGTTGAAATCTTATGACCAGGTAATAATTTTTTGTGCTCACCATCTCTTTTTATTGCTTCAATCTCATCAGCAAAGGCTGACCAAACTGTAACATTATGGCCATATTTATGCATCATAACAGCAAGGCTTGTGCCAAAACCACCAGAACCTAAAATCGCTATTTCTGCCATAATTACATCTCCTGTTTTCTTTTAAAAGTAAATTTATTTTCAGTGCCGTTTTTAAGGCGCTGAATATTTGCTTTGTGCATATAGATCATTATTATTGACATTAAAAGAGCAAAGCCTGCATCTATCAGTGGTGCATCAAAATCCCTCATTGACTGAGTTATATAAGTAATTATAGGATAAGCAATTGCAGCTATAATTGATGAAACTGAAACATATCTTGTTATATAAAGAAGTAATGCGAAAAAAGGAATTACTATTGCAAATGTAAGTGGATCAAGGGCAAGCAATGTAGTTGCCGCCATTAAAACGCCTTTTCCACCCTTAAATCCATAGTATAACGGGAAAATATGACCAAGAAATGCCGAAATTCCAGCACAGTAGCCGACTGTCAATGTATTGTCGACGCCAAAGAAATGAGCTATAAGTCGTCCAATTAAAACAGCAATTACGCCTTTCAGAAGGTCACAGATAAGTGTGACAAGTGCAGGGTTTTTACCAAAAACTCTGAGGGTATTTGTAAGACCGGCATTTTTGCTGCCGTAATCCCTGATATCAACCTTTTTCCATATCTTGACTACAGTTATTGATGAATTGAGGCTACCTATGAGATAAGCCACTATTACTGAAATTATTATTGAAATTGTAAGATTTAAATCCAAACAAAACACTCCTCTATTTATAATCGTCTTTTCCACGTTCACGAACTATAAAACGAACAGGTGTTCCTTCAAGTCCGAATGTTTCACGAATCTGATTTTCTATATATCTTTGATATGAGAAATGGAACAGATCAGCTCTGTTTACAAAAGAAACGAATGTTGGTGGTTTTGTAGAAGGCTGAGTCATATAATAGATTTTTAATCTCTTTCCTTTGTCAGAAGGCGGCTGAACTCTTGCAGTTGCATAAGCAAGAATATCATTAAGCTTACCTGTTGAAATTCTTATTGAATTCTGATCATTTACGAATTTGATAAGTTCATAAAGCTTTTCAATTCTCTGACCCGTTTTTGCTGAAATAAAGAGGAATGGAACATATGACATAAAACTGAATTGTTCAGAAAGGTTCTTTCTGTACTCATCCATTGTATTAGTTTCTTTCTCAATAAGATCCCATTTGTTCACAGTAACAATACAAGCTTTACCCTGTTCATGAGCGTAACCGGCAACCTTTGAATCCTGTTCGGTAAATCCGACTTCAGCATCAATTACAATTACAGCAACATCTGCTCTGTCAACTGCCATATATGAACGTAGAACACTATAACGCTCAATAGTTTCAAGAACTTTTGATTTTTTTCTGATACCAGCAGTATCAATAAATACGAATTTTCCGCATTCGTTTTCTATAACTGTATCAGTAGCATCACGGGTTGTTCCTGCAATATCAGATACGATTACTCGTTCCTCACCGGCAATTTTATTAATTATTGATGATTTTCCGACATTAGGCTTTCCGATAACGGCAACCTTAATGTAATCCTCACCATAATCCTCCTCATGTTCATCAGGAAGATACTTTAATACTTCATCAAGAAGATCACCAGTACCATGACCATGAGCAGCTGAAACACCAATAGGATCACCAATTCCTAAATTATAAAATTCATAGAATTCAGCTGGTGGTTCACCAAGACTATCACATTTATTTACACATAAAATTATAGGCTTACCTGATTTCTGGAGCATCGCAGCGACTTCATAGTCGTTTGCTGTAACGCCACATCTGATATCAGTAACAAGAATTATTACATCGGCTTTTGAAATAGCAAGCTCTGCCTGTCTTCTCATCTGTGAAAGAATAACATCATCAGAGTTAGGCTCAATACCTCCGGTATCCACAAGCATAAACTCATGATTAAGCCATTCACATTTTGAATATATTCTATCTCTTGTAACACCTGGTGTATCTTCAACAATTGAAAGTCGTTGACCTATTAGCTTATTAAAAAGTGTAGATTTACCTACATTAGGTCTTCCAACGACTGCTACAACTGGTAATGCCATTTTTTCAACTCCTTTTCGATTTGTCTGTCAGTATATCTAACAATTCATTTCCATTATTATTTATTACTTTAATTTTTATATTAAGTTCTTTTTCTACTTGTGGAACTGTGTAATCATCAAGAAAAATATTACTATCCTGCTTTAGCATGACCGAAGGAATAACAAGATAATCGCCCAGATCCTTACCCTTAAGCTGTTCTACAAGGTCAACACCTGTAATTAAACCAGCAACAGTAATATTCTCACCAAAATAATTATTTTTAATAGCATAGACCTTACATTCTAGATTATGCCACTTTTCTTTTGCTTTTTCAATAAGTGAAGAAATTGTATCAAAAGCTGCATAACCAGTAGCTATTGATAATTTATTATTTGTATCTTTGATATCAGTCTTATTTAAAGCATCGCTAAACTCATTGACAAGTACTCTGATAAGACCAACACCATTTTCATACTGAGGATAATCCTCATAATATTCTTCTTCAGGTATATCTCTTTTTGCCTTCAGATAAAACTCATCGGCAGCATAAGCAAGTCGTGTCCCGTACTTTTCAAAAAACTCTTTCTGTTTTGATTCAATCAAATCCAATGCATCTGCTGCGGTATCTTGTGTGAAAGGCTCAAGCTGATACAAACCCTCTCTGAATTTTGATATCCCAACAGGCACAATTGCGATAGACTGAACTGCAGGATATAATGCTGAAAGATCATTTAATGTTCTTTCAAGTTCTTTACCATCATTCAGTTTTGGGCAAAGAACAATCTGACAGTTCATAGTTATTCCCGCATCAGCAAGCTTTTTAAGATACTTGAGCTTCTCACCTGCAAATCGATTATTCATCATTTTAACTCGCAGTTCAGAATTTGTCGTATGAACAGAAACATTTATATTAAGATGCATATTAATTATTCTGTCAATATCGCTATCTTTCAGATTTGTAAGTGTAACATAGTTACCATGGAGGAACGATAATCTTGCATCATCATCCTTAAAGTAAAGAGTATCACGCATACCCTTTGGCATCTGATCGATAAAACAGAAAACGCACTTATTTGTGCATGATTGTTTTTCATCCATTAAAAAGCTTGAAAATTCAAGCCCTATATCGTCATATTCACTTTTCTTAATAGTAACTTCCTTAATTTTATCCTGTCTTTTAAACTCAACTTTTACCTTATCTTCAGCAATATAAAACATGTAATCGAGAACGTCATGAATATCATTATCATTAATTTTCAGTAAGATGTCATCAGCTTTAATTTTTGCTTTATCTGCCAAAGAATGCTTCACGACAGATGTGATTTTTACAGCCATAAATTCCTCCTGAAAAATGATTATTGTTAAAAAAAAGAGAAGGATTTCTCCTCCTCTTATTTTTGAAGAAGACGTTATTACGCTTCTTTCTTAATAACCTGAACACCCTTATAAAATCCGCATTCCTTACAAACTCTGTGAGGAACAGTAAGAGCTCCACAGTTTGTACATTTGCTGAAAGCTGGTGCATCTAATTTCCAAACAGATCGGAAGAGCA
>OCTV010000906.1_pt1 | contig 11122 bp, 10 predicted proteins | sample 1539101 | NCBI WGS metagenome assembly OCTV01 (sample SAMEA3991422, study PRJEB22521) | metagenome | biome: anthropogenic terrestrial biome; feature: sewage plant; material: sludge | place: Sweden | collected 2012-09-26 | reverse complement strand
ATTGGAGAAGGCGACAGGGCAAACCTTATCCGATTATGCTTCAAAAAAATTATGACGGAGGTAATAAAGATGAATGACAACAAATGGGATACGTTTATAAATACAGGAAAAATTCAAGATTATTTAAGCTATAAAAATGTTAATAAAAAGAACTCTTTACAAAGTGCATATACACAAGGAGAGCAAGTTAATGCTAATAACGACAGTGGGAGTAGTAATCAGAGAGAAGCAAATTGGGGACAACGACAAGTTTATTGATGTATTGACAAAGGATTATGGCATTATTGAAATATCTGTCAAGGGCGCAAAAAAAATCACCAGCAAAAATTCTTCTGCTACGCAGTTATTTGCATACTCAAAGTTTTGTGCACAAAAACGCGGCGATAAATATTATTTAAATAGTTCTGAACCTATTCATATTTTCTATGATTTGCGTCTTAATATTGAAAAAATATCACTTGCCGCTTATTTTGCTGAAATTATTCAATTTGCTATTACATCAGAGGAGCCATCTGATGAAATCATTCGACTTTTGCTTAATACTTTACATTTTTTATCTGCTTCTGAACGCAGCTATGAATTTTTAAAAAGCATTTTTGAGCTGAGACTTATGGCTGAAATTGGAATGATGCCTGATATTGTTGCATGTCATGAATGCTCAGTTTATTCAACTGAAAAAATGTTTTTAGTTATGAATGATGGCATTATTCTATGTGAGAATTGCTTTGATGGGGTACAGTCAAGTGAAGTGGTTTCACTGACCCCATCACTTTTACACGCAATAAGATACATAGTATTAACTGAATTTGACAAACTTTGGAACTTTAAGATATCAAGCGAAACTCAAAAAAAACTTAATTATATAGCTGAAAATTACTTGCTGACCCATTTGGACAGAAACTTTAAAACATTGGATTTTTATAAATCCATCATGTAAAAAATAGGCGGTGACTTATGAATAATTATTTTAAAACGTTAGAATTACATAAAATTTTAGATATGCTGGCTTTGGAAGCCTCAAATGAAAAAACAAAAGAACTTGCATTGGCAATTAAACCAATGACTGACTTGGAAGAAGTACGATTAGAAAACCTCAAAACCACCCATGCGTTGGATTTATCGATTAAATTCGGCACACCTGGGTTTGCAAATTTTAAGGATGTGACACCGAGCTTAAAACGTGCAAAATCCGGTGCAAACATTTCTTTGCGTGAGCTATTGGATATTGGGCAAGTTTTAAATCAAATTAGAATTTTAACTGATTGGTATAAGCAATGTAGTAGCATTGAAACAAGCATCAGTTACTTATTTTCAAGTCTTACTCCTAATAAAACGCTCGAAGAAAAGATTTTTGATTCAATTTTATCGGATGAAGAGGTTGCTGACAGCGCAAGCATTGAATTAGCGTCAATTCGCAGGAAAATTGTTCAGGCAGGGGCAAGAATAAGAGAAAACCTTGATAAAATGGTTCGGTCTACTACTATACAGAAATGCTTGCAGGAAGCTAATGTAACTATGAGAGATGGCAGATATGTTCTTCCAGTAAAGGTTGAACATAAAAATTCTATTCAAGGCTTAGTGCATGATACATCTTCAAGTGGTGCAACGCTTTTCATTGAGCCGATTGCTATTGTTGAAGCAAACAATGATATTCGTGTATTAAAAGGCAGGGAGCAGGAAGAAATTGAGAGGATTATTGCAGAGCTTTCCAGCGAATGTGCAAGCTTTTCAGATTCTATCATTGAAGACTATAAAACCTGTGTCGAATTGAATTTGTATTTTTCCAAAGCAAATCTTGCAGCAAAAATGCGTGCATCTTCTCCTGAAATTACTGATGACGGGAAAATAGATTTAAGAAATGCCAGACATCCGCTTATAGATAAAAATGAAGTTGTTCCAATTAATCTCAAGCTAGGCTATGATTATCAGGCATTGATTATTACAGGCCCAAATACAGGCGGTAAGACTGTTGTTTTAAAGACGGCAGGACTATTAACTGCAATGACAATGTGCGGACTTTTAATTCCTGTATCTGACGGCAGCATAATATCTATTTTTGACAATATTTTAGTTGACATCGGCGACCAACAAAGCATTGAGCAAAGTTTGTCGACCTTTTCTTCACACATTAATAAGGTTGTAGAAATTATAAAAGTTGCAAATGAACGTTCATTGATTTTGCTTGATGAATTAGGCTCTGGAACTGACCCTATTGAGGGTGCCGCTTTAGCCGTATCATTAATTGAGCAGCTAAAAAGTCAAGGAAGTAAGATGCTTGTCACAACACACTATCAAGAGCTTAAAATGTATGCAATTCAAAATGAAAATGTCCAAAATGCGTCATGTGAGTTTAATGTAGTGACTTTGAAGCCGACTTATAGACTTATTGTCGGCTCACCAGGCAAATCAAATGCTTTTGCGATATCAGAGCGTCTTGGTGTTCCAAACTCAGTTATTGAGTATGCCAAAACCCTTGTAACGTCAGAGAATAAACGCTTTGAAGAAATTATTGAACAGTTGGAAAAATCCAGACAAGAGCTTGAAAAACAAAATGATGAAATTCGCCGATTGAAAAACGAAGAAAAAATCAAATCTGAAAAGCTTGAACATGATATTGAAGCTTTCAGTAAAAGTAAAGATGCGGAATTTGAAAAAGCAAGAATTCAGGCTATGCGTATTGTTGAAAGTGTGCGTATGCAATCAGATGTCTTAGTTGATGAATTAGATGCTTTGAGAAAAGAAAAAGATAAAGAGAATTTTTCTCAATTGGCATTGCAAGCTAAGTCTAAATCAAAATCAACACTTAATAAAATGTACGTTGAGGCAAACCCTGTCCGCGAGAACAACAATGTATATCAGTTACCACGACCTTTAAAAAGAGGGGACAGTGTTCTGATTTTTGATATTGATAAAAAAGGCATTTTAGCAAGTGAACCTGATAATAATGGATTTGTTTTTGTTCAGGCGGGCATTATGAAAACTAAAGTTAATATCAGCAAATTGAGATTAATTGATGCCGAAAAGGTTACTTATCAAAGTAAAAAGGTTTCTACCAGAAATGTTAAAAGCAAAATTGACAGGAAAATTCAATTGGAGCTTGATATACGCGGTCATAATGTTGATGAGGGACTGCACGAGCTTGGAATGTTCATTGACAACGCAGTACTTTCAGGCGTTGGTTTAGTTACAGTTATTCACGGAAAAGGAACGGGAATTTTAAGAAATGCTGTTCATGGCTACTTGAAATCGCATCCATCTGTTAAGAATTACAGAATAGGCGTTTATGGCGAGGGAGAAGATGGCGTGACAATTGTTGAACTAAAATAATTAGGCATTGATATTTTTTACAAAAGTCTGTCGAAAGGCAGACTTTTGTACTTCTATTTTATTGACTTAATTACCCGAAAATGGTATAATTAAATATATTTTTATATGGTGGTGTAAATTATGAATGTTACTCTAATAACACATACAGGTGAACCGGAAAAAATTATTGCTGCGGCTGCGAAATTGTGCTATTCAGCAAGCGATATTGGCGACCTGTTAGATGGGTTGGATGAAGATAAATCTACTAAATTTGTTGAAATGCTTTCAAATATCGGACATCAAAGTCCTATTGAGCATGTTACATTTACTTTTGGAATAGAGGGCGTATCAAGGGCGTTTCTTGCACAGATGACAAGACACAGAATTGCTTCATTTTCGGTACAAAGCCAACGTTATGTTAAAGTGACAGATTTTAAATTTGTAACTCCTCCTGAAATTGAAAAAATTCCCGAAGCAAAAGAATGCTATATTGATGCTATGAAAAGCTCAATAACTACATATAATAAGCTTGCAGATATTTTGGAGAAAAAACATTACAATACATTTATTGATAATGGACTTGATGAAAAATCAGCAAAAATCAAGGCACAAAAGACAGCGATTGAAGACGCAAGATTTATTTTGCCAAATTCTTCTGAAACTAAAATGATTGTTACTATGAATGCTAGAAGCTTAATGAACTTCTTTAATATCAGATGCTGTAATCGAGCACAGTGGGAAATTAAAGCGGTTGCAGATGAAATGCTGAAAATTTGCTATAACATTGCTCCGACTTTATTTAAAAATGCAGGACCATCATGCTTAAAGGGCAATTGCCCAGAGGGTAAAATGTCTTGCGGTAAAGTTGATACTGTCAGAGGATTCTATAAGGAGCTAAAGCATGAACTGTAAGGGGAAAGTAGTAGTTATTGACGGATTAGACGGGAGTGGGAAATCTACGCAATTTGAACTTGTGAAAAAAGAATTGCAAGCAAAAAATATATCATGTAAAGCTATTAGCTTTCCAAATTATGATAGTCCATCTTCTGAATTGATAAAAATGTATCTTAGCGGAGCTTTTTCAAAAAGTGCCGGTGATGTTAATGCATATGCCGCTTCAAGCTTTTATGCTGTTGACAGATACGCAAGTTATAAGCTGTATTGGGAAGAGGCATATAATAATGAAACATTAATTTTAGCGAGCAGGTATGTAAGCTCTAATGCAATCCACCAAATGGTTAAGTTGCCGGAGAGTGAATGGGATAGCTATCTTGAATGGTTAATGGATTATGAATACAATAAACTTCAGCTTCCAAAGGCGGACAAGGTTATATTTCTTGATATGCCGATTGAGATATCTCAAAGACTTTTATCTTCACGTTATAATGGTGATGAAACTAAAAAGGATATCCATGAATCGAATATTGAGTATCTGCAGAATTGCAGAAAATCTGCGCATTATGCAGCAGAAAAATTAGGGTGGAGTATTATCAAATGCAATAATGATGATGAACCGCTTGACGAAATAATTATTTTAAAGAAAATTATGGATGAAATATGTGAGGTACTTTAAATGCTTGAGTTTAGGGACATAGAGTTGTCCGATAAAGAATGGATTAATTCAATCCTAAGTAAGTCTGATTTTATGGGATGTGAATACAGCTTTGCGAATAATATGGCATGGCGTAGACTTGGCAACACAAAAATATGTCGTTATCAAGATTTTTATATTTGCTGCTCTTTTTATGATAATGAACCAATATTCACCTTCCCGGCTGGTGAAGGGAATTACAGGGATTTGATCAAAGAACTAAAGAAATATTCAACAGCTTTAGGTTATCCGCTGGTTATTTCAGCAGTCAATAATGAAAGCTTGGCTATGTTTAATGAGATTTTTCCAAATGAATTTACATTTGAAAAAGATGAGGACTCGTTTGACTATATATACAATGCAAAAGATTTAATTGAATTACAGGGCAAAAAATATCATCAGAAACGAAATCATTTAGCTAATTTTTATAATAATAATTGGTCATTTGAACCATTGAATAAAGATAATCAGGATGAATGTATAGAGCTAAGTGCTGTTTCATATAATGAAAAACAATCGTATGACGACATCTCTAGCGTTTCTGAACAATTTGCCATCAACACTTTTTTTAATAATTTTGATGTTCTTGGACTTAAAGGCGGGGTAATCAGAGTTGATGGAAAGGTTATTGCATTTTCCATTGGTGAAAAAATCAATTCAAATACTTTTTGTGTCCATATTGAAAAAGCAATACCAGAAATCCGTGGCGCATATGTTGCAATCAATAACGAATTTGCTAAATATGCCGCCAGTGACTGTACTTTTATTAATCGTGAAGAAGACCTTGGTATTGAGGGTTTACGAAAAGCAAAAAGGTCGTACAACCCATGCTTTCTATTAGAAAAATCAATTATTACTTTTAAATAGAGGGGGATTACTAAAATGATATATGTATTTTTGGCGAATGGCTTTGAAGAGGTTGAAGCAATAACACCTATTGATTTGTTGCGCAGATGTGAATTAGATGTAACTACTGTCGGCGTTGGCGGAGCAATAATTAAAGGCTCACATGGTATTCCTGTATTTGCAGACATTGAAGAAAATGAGCTTAAAGATTTTTCTGACGTTGATATGATTGTATTACCTGGTGGTATGCCGGGTACTCTAAATCTTGAGGCTTCTTCAAAGGTTCAGGAAGCAATAGATTATTGTGTCAAAAATAATATAAAAATTGCTGCAATTTGTGCTGCACCGTCTATTCTTGGGCATAAGGGCTTATTAAACGGTAAAAATGCTGTTTGTGCTGAAGGCTTTGAAGAACAGCTAGTTGGGGCAAATGTATTGCAGGATGGTGTATGTGTTGATGGGGATTTCATTACAGCGCGTGGTGCAGGTGTTTCAATAGAATTTGGTCTGAAGCTTGTTGAAATATTAATTTCCAAGGAGAGAAGTTCGATTTTAGGAGCGTCAATACGATGCAGCAAGAAATAAAACATGACATTCGTGAATACAAAATGTCATTACGAAAAAAGTATAAAGACATTCGAAATAGTATGTCCACGGAAAAAAAGTTAAAGCTGGACAACTTGATTTTTGATAGACTGGTTAATTCAAAAGCTTATTTAGATTCTAAATTGCTGTTATGTTATGTTTCAACAACGATTGAAGTGGATACTCATCGTTTGATTAAGCATTCATTACAAAACTCAAAAATTGTTGCAGTTCCTAAATGTATTGCGGGAACACGAGATATGAAGTTTTATGTTATTAAGTCTTTGGATGACCTTGAGGTTGCTACTTTTTCAGTCCTTGAGCCTAAAGTTGATATTTGTCATGAACTCACTAATTTCAGCAGTGCAATATGTATTATTCCTGGACTTGCTTTTGATTTAAACGGATATAGACTTGGTTACGGAAAAGGCTATTATGACAGGTTTTTAGACAAAGCGCCGAGCGTTAAGAAAATTGGAATTTGCTATTGTTCCTGCACTTTAAATAAATTAATTAAAGGCAAATTTGATGTTCCTGTTGATGCGTTAATTACAGAAAAATATTTTCGTATTTTAGATGATAAGTAAAAAGCAAGTTTTCGAATTTTTAATATGTGCCTTAATGGCACACGTCAGAGAGGCAGGGAAATAGAAAATGGAAAATAGCAATCTTGATAATAACAATGAAAACGAAAGTGTTAATAATGATAAGCTCATTGAGGATATTCTTAATGCAAAAAATAAGTTACATAATGATAAGGAAGAACTAACAAATTCGGTTACTGAAACAGATGCTAATGAAGTTTTGGATGATAATGATGCTGGTGAAGCTAGTGAAATTGAAAAAGATGATAAAGTTATAGATGATGACGATTCAGATGATACAATTGATGACTCAGATAAATCTAATAAAAGAAAAAAGAAGAAAAAGAGAAGCAAAGGCAAGCACATTTTTGCTTTAATTCTAATTTTAGTTATAATAACTATTGCTGTTACTTCTGCAATTCTAATTATAACCGTTGGAAAAGATGCTCTTGGAATTGATAAACCGGAAAATGCCATACAAATCGTCGTTCCCAAAGGCGCAACTACTTCTGAAATTGCAGATTTGCTTTATACTAATGATGTTATTGAATATCCTCTTGTATTTAAAGCATTTTCAAAGCTGCAAAAAGCAGATGCACTTTATAAAATTGGAACGCATACACTTAATACCAATATGGCATATGAAACAATAATAAATGAATTACAGAAATCTCCCCCACAGGAAACGGTTGATGTTACTTTCCCAGAGGGTTATACAATCGTGGATTGTGCAAAATTACTTGAAGAAAGCGGCGTTTGTAAAGCCGATGATTTTATTGTTACTTTTAATTCTGCAAGCTTTGGCTTTAACTTTGAAAGCCAGGTCTCAAACAGCTCTTTAAAGTTCTATAAAATGGAGGGGTATTTATTCCCTGACACATATACATTTTACAAAAATACTGCTCCGGAAATTGTTGCTAAGAAAATTTATGCTAATTTTGCCGAGAAAGTTAATCCAAATCTTTTAGGAAGAATGAAAGAATTAAATTTAACATTAGATCAGACAATTACTTTAGCTTCAATAGTTCAAGCAGAGGCCCCAGAATTTAACGAAATGAAGAATGTTGCATCTGTATTTTATAACAGATTGAATAATAAAGATAAATTCCCTCTTCTTCAGTCTGATACAACGACAAAATATGTTAATGAAGTTATAAAGAAAAATATTCCAATAGAAAATGAAGCAATGTATACAGCTTATGATACATATAAAGGCGCAGGGCTGCCACCAGGACCAATATGTAACCCTGGCATAGATGCAATTAATGCAGTATTAAGTCCGAGTGAATCTAATTATTATTACTTCTGTTCAAACTTAACTACAAGAGAGTTTTTCTATGCAAAGACAAACGCTGAGCATGAAAAGAATTTGGTGAAAGCTGGGCTAAAATAAAATGTTTATTATAACAATTCGGAGGATTTATTTTGATTGATACAAATAGATTAGAACTGTTATCACCGGTTGGTGATTATGAACGGTTAATTGCTGCTATTGACTATGGAGCTGATGCAGTTTATTTAGGCGGACAAACTTTCGGTATGAGAGCCGGCCCTCAAAATTTCACATATGATAGTTTAAAATCTGCTGTTGAATTGGCTCACAGCAAAGGCGTAAAAATCTACTTGACATGCAACACTTTACCGAGAAATAGTGAAATTGCTGGTTTTCAGCAGTTCATTGAGGAGGCAGTAGATTGTAAGGTGGATGCGGTAATAACGACAGATTTTGGAGTCCTTTCACTAATAAAAAAATATGCACCTGATATGGAAATTCATATTTCTACTCAGGCAGGTATTGTCAACTATGTCGCAGCAAATGAGTTCTATAATATGGGCGCAAAGAGAGTTGTTCTTGCGAGAGAATTATCATTGGATGAAATAGCTGAAATTCGCGCAAAAACTCCTAACGAACTGGATATAGAGGTATTTGTTCATGGCGCAATGTGTGTATCATTTTCAGGGAGATGCTTATTGTCAAGCTATATGGTGAATCGTGATGCAAACCGTGGTGAATGTGCGCAGCCGTGCCGTTGGGGCTTTCATTTAATGGAGGAAAAACGTCCTAATGAATTTTATCCGATATACGAGGACGAAAAAGGGACTTATATTCTAAACGCTAAAGACCTTTGTATGATTGATTTTATTGATAAAGTTGCTGAAGCCGGCGTCACAAGCTTTAAAATTGAGGGACGTGCTAAATCATCGTACTATGTTTCAGTTATTACAAATGCGTATAGAATGGCAATAGACCACTATAAAGAGAATCCTAACGCTTTTGAATTGCCTAAATGGATAAAAGACGAAGTTCTCAAAGTCAGCCATAGAAACTACTGTACAGGTTTTTTCTTTGGTCACCCTAAAGATTGCCAATACTATGAAAATAGCGGCTATATCCGAGAATATGACGTGGTTGGAATAATTGATGAGTGTAAAGATGGCTTTATATATGCAACTCAACGTAACAAATTCAGTGTTGGAGAAACCATAGAAATACTTTCGCCTAAAGCTGAACCTGTCACAATGAAAGTCACTGAAATTTACAATGATAAAAATGAAAGCATAGAAAGTGCTTGTCATGCCACAATGAAAATGAAAATTCCTTCAACTGCGCAATTTGTTAAAAATTCAATAATTAGAATTAAAAAATAACGAATAACCACTTATACTAATCTCCAATAAAAGTATAAGTGGTTATTCTTTGTTTTTATATATTATTTGCTATTAAAACAGTTAAAGTAATCTATAATAATCGTACAAAAAGTTAATGGACGTATATGTATTTTTACTATATAATTAGTATATTAATATATTATTGGAGTGTACATATGAAATATAAAATACTTGTTCTTGACATAGATGGAACATTGACAAATTCAAAGAAGGAAATATCACCCAAAACCAAAAAAGCTTTGATGAAAGCACAGGCTAAAGGCGTAAAATTAGTAATAGCATCAGGCAGACCAACCTATGGAGTTGAACCTTTAGCTAACGAGCTTGAACTTAGTAAATACGGCGGATATATTTTGTCTTTTAATGGTGCAAAAATAATAAACTGCGAAACTAACGAGATTATTTATGAAAAAAATATACCACAGGATAAACTGCCGGAAATTTATGATTTATCAAAAGAGCAAAACGTTAATATTTTAACCTATGAAGGGGATACTATTTTAACAGAAGAACCAAATGACAAATACATAGCTATCGAATCCCGTGTAAATAAAATGTCTGTCAAAAAAGTTGATTCATTTAAAGATTACATAAAATCACCGGTAACAAAATGCCTTATGGTTGCAGAAGGTGATTTCTTGGCAAATGTTGAAACTATTGTAAAGAATAAGGTTGGAAATGACTTGAATGTATATCGCTCTGAACCTTTCTTTTTGGAAATTATGCCGAAAAATATAGATAAAGCATACTCTCTCAATCAACTGCTGAAGAAAATAAATATGACAAGAGATGAAATGATAGCTTGCGGTGACGGATTTAATGATAAATCTATGATAGATTTTGCTGGATTAGGTGTAGCAATGGAAAATGCCCAGGAAGAAGTAAAAGATGTTGCTGATTATATCACTTTATCTAATGACAATGATGGTATTGCTAAGGTTGTCGAGAAATTTATATTGAATTGCTAGCATTATAAGGAGACGATTTTTATGGTCAACGACAAAATTAACGAATATATTGATTTGCAAAAAGATGAAATGATTAGCACTTTAAAAAGCTTAATTGAAATTCCAAGCTATCAGCAAGAAAGGCATGACGGTATGCCTTTTGGCGAGGGGCCTGCAAAAGCTCTTAAAAAAGCACTGGAAATTTCAAAGGACTTTGGATTTTCGGTAAGGAATTATGACAATTATGTCGGGACTTTAGATTTTTTGGATAGTGAACCGCTTTTGGGAATTTTATGTCACCTTGATGTAGTGCCAGAAGGTACAGGCTGGACATATCCGCCGTATGAATGTGTAATTAGTAATGGGAATATCTATGGCAGGGGCACAATTGATGATAAAGGACCTGCGGTTGCGGTTTTATATGCTATGCGAGCATTAAAAAATCTCAAAATTCCATTAAAACACAATGTGCGCTTTATTATGGGAACAAATGAAGAAAATGGTTCTAAAGACTTAGAATACTACGAGAAAATTGAAAAAATGCCGCCAATGCTCTTTACCCCAGATGGGAATTATCCTGTAATTAATATCGA
>OCTV010000904.1_pt1 | contig 11124 bp, 9 predicted proteins | sample 1539101 | NCBI WGS metagenome assembly OCTV01 (sample SAMEA3991422, study PRJEB22521) | metagenome | biome: anthropogenic terrestrial biome; feature: sewage plant; material: sludge | place: Sweden | collected 2012-09-26 | reverse complement strand
GCCTTTACGGTTAATACGAATCTCAGCTCGGTAACGTATAGTGCCATTGACTAATTTTCGCTGTGCTATTGTACCCATGAATTTACGCCTTAAATCTTCTCAAGAACATTATGGCGCAATTATGGCGTAAATCAAATTTTAAAAAGCGTAAAATAAGTTAAAATGGTTCTTAATAGCTTCAAACAAACATTGATTTAAGTTGGTGATTTTAAATGAATATTCTACAAAGCAATGATATTAAAAGAAAGCCACGAATCAGTGTTGCCCCGATGATGGATTGGACGACCAAAGATTATCGTTTCTTTGCCCGCTTATTTAACCCGAATGTCATCCTTTATACCGAAATGGTGACCACTGGCGCGATTCTGTTTGGCGGTGCAAATCGTCATCTCGACTATAACAATGAAGAACACCCGATTGTGCTACAACTCGGTGGCTCAAATCCTAAAGACTTAGCCACTTGTACCAAAATGGCACAAGACTGGGGTTATGATGAAGTCAATTTAAATGTCGGCTGTCCAAGCGACCGTGTACAAAATAATAAAATCGGGGCCTGTCTCATGGCAGAACCTGACCTTGTCGCTGAATGTATTGCTGAAATGCAAAATGCCGTGGAGATTCCAGTCACGGTAAAGCACCGTATCGGGATTGATGACATGCATTCTTATGAAGAAATGCTACATTTTGTCGATACAGTCGCGAAAATGGGCTGCGATAATTTTATCGTACACGCACGTATTGCCTTGCTTCAGGGGCTTTCTCCGAAAGAAAACCGTGACATTCCCCCACTACGTTATGAAGATGTCTATCGTTTAAAGCAAGAACGTCCAAATCTATTGATTGAAATTAATGGCGGGATCAAAACCTTTGCTGAAACACAAGAACATCTCAAACATGTGGATGGTGTGATGATTGGTCGTGAAGCCTACCATAACCCCTACTTTTTGGCAGAGATTGGTCAATTGTGGAATTTGGATCTACCTGATCGTTTTGAAATTATCGAGCAAATGCTGCCGTATATTGCAAAGCGTATGGCTGAGGGTGCGCCATTGTCGATTATCACGCGCCATATTCTTGGGCTATTCCAAAACCTTCCGGGCGCTCGCAAGTGGCGTCAGGCTTTAAGTGGTGGTAATGCCAAGACTTTTGCCGATGTTGAAAATGCGATTATCAACATTAAAGATGCAATGCAACGCACCGAAGATTATTTAAAAGAACACACTCTAGTCCAGTAATTTAGAACCTTGATCTAAACGAAAAAAGCGAAGCATCTGCTTCGCTTTTTATGTTTCACCGTTATAGCCGAGTGCAAGCTTTCACTAAAGCACGCTTTTGGATATTGGTCAAACATTTGATTGTTTCAGTTTTAAAATCATAATGATAAGAAATATACTTTCCTGCAATAAGCTCACTAACAAAGGGTTCTTTTCTAAAGTAAGCCGTGGTTATACAACCATCTAAATCAGGGGTAGCATTCACTTTGATCTGTTCAACAAATTGACTTTGCTGAAGAATTTTATCCTGTAATTTTAAAATACGATTCATATTTTGGAACTCTGCGGACTGAGCCATCTGTTGTATATTTTTAAAATGACAAGCCTTCGTGACATCATCATGATGCTGATGCATTGACCAAACCAATAATGACTGTATATCACTCATCATTTCTTTGGCTTCATTGACCTGATTTAAAACATAAAAATGACGAACGGTTGAATAAATAGCATATGCAACGCCACAACTCAAAATGATCCTTAAAGCCACTATTTTAACATCAGGTTTGGAACGCTCTGAAAGATGAGTCATGGAGTTGCTTTATCCCGTTATATTTTAAAAGTGCTTCAGGCGAACTCTTCTTTTATATAAGAGCTTAACCGGTAAATTTACTCAGAGCACGCCAGTATTTGTCTTTAAACAAACTGACCTCTATTTCAAAGTTGTCTTTATATTTTTCAATCACTTGATCAATGACCTTGGATGGCTTTCTAAACTCTTTACAGGCAAAATATATGGTTCTTAAGTGATTACCCGTTTCACGACCAATATTTAAATAGCCATCCACATCTTTCAACTCTTGTAATAATGCGTCTTCTATCAAATTCAGTAGCTCATAATCTGTAGACGTAGGCATGCCATTTGAATGATGACCATCATAAGAGATTTCAATCAACATCATCCACGGATGTGAAGCTTTTTGATCCCATGTTAAAAGTGTACGATTTAAAGTCGCCAGCAACGGTAGACCTTCATTGGTTTCTCCCTCCAAGCTAACAAATTCATCGGCATCCGTATTTGAACGGGTAATTTTGTCTAATCTTGAAATTTCACTACTTTTTAAAATTAAAATGTTTTTGAGCAAGTGAATCGGTAGCAATTCTTTTTCGGCATCTTGCTTAGACTGGACAGAAACATTGTCCAATTTGGTGACCGCATCGTACTCACCCAAATAGTTATCGAGGAAAATATACACAGCCTGTAAAAACGCATCGTTTTCAGCTGCATTATATTCATCATGTACCACGACCAGATCAATCTCATCGGGATATTCGGCTTGCTGGTTAAAATAAAAAGATAAAGTCTCCTGACTAAACTCATAATCATGCATATTAATCCCGACTTGATGAATATCGCTTTCAGGTTTAAGCGCAGTGAACTTCCACCCTGCAATCTCAGGTGCAGCTGCAATCAGCTCTTCCACAAAAACAATATTTGGAATGATGCCGTCGGGGGTAAGAATTAATTCAGCTGTTTGTGGAGTTAACATGCCCGTCAGAAAAAAGATGCCGCTATGGACTTTTTCCAGTTCAGGCGTCAATCGATCAAAGAAATCTCGCTCGATTTCAGTTTTACTGCCTTGATTCACAATGTGGTGAAAATGCTGTTGATGCTGCTGAAACCATTGCCAAAATGCAGTATATGCATTTTCATTTGCAGGCGTTTTTTGTTTTTGAGAACCCCATAATTTTTTAAAAAGCTCATTTTTTTTCTCTTTTTTCTATTGGTTTCAATATTTTTTGTGGTCTATGGACTGTATCAATATATCGATGTATACAGTCCAATTAAACCTAAAACAGTCTTATTGTTTCGCTTTCATTCCATCTAATTTTTTCAGCACTTCCGCCACTGCCACCATCGCAAAGCTTGAAGTCACCACCACCGCAGAACCATAGCCACCACAGCGTAGGCCTGCACTTGGACACACATCTGCACTGGAAAATGGATTATCAATCGAATAGACACAGCTAATGCCGAACTTTTCTTTTGGTTTTTTACAAATCCCCATGCCACGCAACTGGGTTCGAAGCTTTGCCAACATTGGATCTTGTTCGGTTTTAGACAAATCAGCCACTCGGATTTTCAATGGGTCGAGCTTACCACCCGCTCCCCCTGAAACAATCAATGGAATTTTATTAAAACGACAGTGCAACATCAGTGCTAATTTAGCTTTGACGTCATCAATACAATCTAAAATTAAGTCTGGTCGATGTTCTAAAATTTCTTTGACGTTTTCTGGAGTCAAATAGTCATCGATCAAATTGATTTTGATCCGTGGATTGATGGATCGACAACGCTCGGCCATCACTTCAATTTTTTCATGGCCCAAGGTCGAGCTCATGGCTGGCAGTTGACGGTTAACATTCGAAGCCGCAATTGAGTCCATATCAACCAGTGTTAATTCGCCAACGCCTGTACGCGCTAAAGCCTCTACTGCCCACGAACCTACACCACCAATTCCGATCACCATCACATGACTTTTTTCATAATATGAAAAGGCCTCGTCTCCATAAATTTTGGCTACACCAGCAAAACGGCGGTCATATTCATCATGTTGCAGATCAGTCATGCGTACATCTATATCAGTAAAATCGTGTTCATTTTACCTGAATACGACCTTGGATTGAATGTAGGCTGAAAGATTTCATCGCTACAAATAAGAAAGCCCTGCTACTGACAGGGCTTTATTTCATTGAGATTAGGCTGCAATTAAATTACGCAGTACATAATGCAAAATGCCGCCAGCTTTAAAGTATTCCACCTCATTCAAGGTATCAATACGGCACAACACTGTAAATTGGTCTTGGCTGCCATCTTCTCGAAGTACCTGAATATCCAAAGTTTGATGCGGCTGAATATCATCCGACAGTCTATGAATCGAAAGTATTTCACGACCTGTCAAATTTAAGGATTGGCGCGTTTGTCCATCGACAAATTGCAATGGCAATACTCCCATACCAACCAAATTCGAACGGTGAATTCGTTCAAAACTTTCGGCAATCACCGCTTTAACCCCCAATAAGTTCGTGCCTTTGGCAGCCCAGTCACGTGATGAGCCTGTGCCATACTCTTTCCCAGCAATAATGATTAATGGCGTATGCTGCTGCTGATAAAGCATAGAAGCATCATAAATCGGCAAGGTTTCTCCTGTTGGAATATAGATCGTGTTTCCACCTTCTTCTCCACCGAGCATTTCATTCTTAATGCGGATATTGGCAAAAGTGCCTCGCATCATCACCTCATGGTTCCCACGTCGAGACCCGTAAGAGTTAAAGTCTTTGGGTTCAACCCCTTGTTCTTGCAAATAGCGTCCTGCGGGGCTGTCCTTCTTGATATTACCTGCTGGGGAAATATGATCGGTGGTGACCGAGTCTCCAAGCACAGCCAAAATACGTGCCTGTTCAATATTGGTAATCGGTTTCGGTGGCTGACCAATCTCTTCAAAAAATGGCGGATGGCGAATATAGGTTGAATTCTCTTGCCAAGCATAGGTCTGACTTTGAGGAATCTGAATCGCCTGCCATGCTGCATCACCATCAAATACTGCGGCATATTCTTTATGGAACATCGCGGTATTCACGCTCTGTAGCGCATGATCAATTTCAGCCTGACTCGGCCAAATATCTTTCAAGTAAACCGCTTGCCCATCTTTACCGAGTCCAATCGGTTGCGTGGTCAGATCTGTACGGATATTACCCGTCAAACCATAAGCCACCACTAAAGGCGGTGAAGCCAACCAGTTGGTTTTCACCAGAGGATGCACACGCCCTTCAAAATTACGGTTGCCTGAAAGTACTGACGCAACATTGAGATCATGGCACTGAATGGCTTCTTCAATCGGTTCAGGCAGTGGTCCAGAGTTGCCGATACACGTGGTACAGCCATAGCCAACAAGGTTATAACCCAACTCATCCAAATACGGTGTTAAACCTGCCGCAGCCAAATAGTCGGTCACTACTTTAGAACCAGGTGCAAGCGAACTTTTCACCCACGGTTTACGCTGTAGACCTTTTTCAATGGCTTTTTTAGCGAGGAGCCCTGCGGCTAACATGACACTTGGGTTTGAGGTATTGGTACATGAGGTGATGGCTGAAATGACCACATCACCATGGTTCAATGGGTAAGATTTTCCATCAATGGTGCAAGATGGCTCCTCATGCGGTAGATTGGCTTTTTTAGCTTCAACAGCTGTGCCACCGCCTTCATTTTCTAAACGCTCTTTGGCTTCTTTGGCTGGCTTGAGATTTAGTTCCATCAAATCATGAAAAGTTTTAGGTACATCTGACAGCAAGACACGATCTTGCGGACGTTTAGGGCCTGCCAAACTGGCCTGCACTGTACTCATGTCCAAGCTCAAAGTATCGGTAAAAACGGGTTCATCACCTGCATTTCGCCATAAGCCCTGCGCTTTACTATACGCTTCAACCAAATCAATCCGTTGTTGCTCACGACCTGTCAACGCTAAATAGGCCAAGGTCACATCATCAATCGGGAAGAAACCACAGGTTGCACCATATTCAGGGGCCATATTGGCAATAGTTGCGCGGTCAGCCAAAGGCAAGTCGGCCAAACCATCGCCATAGAATTCAACAAATTTACCAACCACGCCTTTTTGGCGTAGCATTTGTGTGATGGTTAAAACCAAATCCGTTGCGGTAATACCTTCATTGAGTTTTCCTGTGAGTTTGAAACCGATCACTTCAGGAATCAACATGGATACAGGCTGCCCGAGCATCGCCGCTTCAGCTTCAATCCCGCCAACACCCCAACCGAGCACGCCTAAGCCATTGATCATGGTGGTATGCGAATCTGTTCCCACCAAGGTATCAGGGAACGCAAAAGTTTGTCCCTCATCCTCCCCCAGCCATACCGCTTGAGCCAGATACTCTAAATTGACTTGGTGGCAAATTCCTGTACCGGGCGGGACAACGCTAAAGTTATTAAAGGCCGATTGTCCCCAGCGTAGGAATTGATAACGCTCACCATTGCGTTGCATTTCAATTTCGACATTTTCAGCAAAGGCATCTTTATCCGCAAAATGATCGACCATCACGGAATGGTCAATCACCAAATCGACAGGGGACAAAGGATTAATCAAATTCGGATCGCCACCCGCTTGTGCCATTGCGGCACGCATGGCAGCCAAGTCAACCACAGCAGGAACCCCAGTAAAATCCTGCATCAGCACACGTGCAGGCCGATATTGAATTTCCTGATCAGAGCTTCTGGTTTTTTGCCAATCGACTAGGGCTTGAATATGCTCTACTTTTACACTTTTTTGATCTTCAAAACGGAGTAAATTTTCGAGTAAGACCTTTAAAGACTTGGGTAATTGATCAATATTACCCAATGTTTGGGCGGCTTGAGGGAGGTTAAAAATTTGATAGGATTTTTCACCCACCGTGAGTGTTTTTAATGCATTGAAACTATTGATTTTGCTATATCTGGCCATTCGGTTGCCCTCCCAGTATTGGCGAATTTATTTATTATGATGTTCTTTCTTTAATGTAAGCCTGTTTAGAAAAGAATGTGTTCCCTTTTGGTTATCTTATTTTTATCGAGATTATTGTCTTATTCTTCTAAAATTTTAAATTCAACGCAGCCAATGAGTTCTGCCAGAGTTGAGTTGCTAACGACCGCTCAGACTGATCCAGTGTCTGTGCGAGACTCTCCAAAACATAAGGTAAATTTACCGGTGTATTGCGGGTGCGATGCTCGGTCGATGTTTGACAACACAACGGTGTCATATCTGGACAGTCCGTTTCAATCACCAAATGTTCGCTACCAAGTGCTTGCACCACTTGATGCAATTTTTTGGCATTTGGATTGGTGATTTGCCCTGTGACTCCAATTTTAAAACCGAGTTTGACCAAGGCCTTGGCTTCTTCCACCCCACCACTAAAGGCATGAGCGATACCACCGAATTTGAATTTTTGGGCTTTTAAAATGGCAATGCTTTCTGCATGTGCTTTGCGAATATGTAATAACACAGGTTTTTGATATTGCTGAGCAAGTTCCAGTTGTTCAGAAAAATAAGATTGCTGCTTGGCGAAAAGTGCAGGCTGTTTATGCTCTTTTAAAAAGGTGTCTAAACCAATTTCACCCACAGCTACGCAGTCCTGCTGCTGCAAAACCTGCTCTAAACGTTGTAAGTGTTCAGTCTGATGCTGTTCGATATAAAACGGATGTAAACCTGGGGCAAGATAAGAGCACGGAACATTCTTCCAGCTTTTTAATTGCTGATGGGTCTGAATCAGCGCATCAAATCGTGATTCAAGAAAACCAATAAGGACCAGTGCCTCTACCCCAACACGTTTTGCTTGCTCAGCCAAATGTTGCCGATCAGTATCAAAATCGGCAACATCAAAATGAGTATGGGTGTCGAACAGAGGCAAGCTCATGCTTGATTAGCTCTTGGCTTCTGAAGCAGCCTGTACGCTCTGTTTGGCTTTGGGTAAATACTCAGGCTTTAAAATTTTCTGGAGTTGATCATAACCAAGAGTTAAGCGCGGTAAACCCACCACATAAGGGCCAATTTCATACTCGCCATATTGCAAAATCAGACCTTCAGTGCCCAAGTAATAATTGTTACTCAAGCTAAACTTCCACGCTTGCTCATATTCATCGACATTGGTCGCTAACTTAGAGTCGACGACCCAAGTACGAAAGGCTTCATGCGCAACTCTATTTAACGCCGCCTTCTGATTCGGCAACAATAGATCATCCAAACTCACCAGCTTTTGCTGCTTCAAGTCAAAATTATAATAATGCTGTGACGATGAACCATGTGCACCGCCTAAGTAGCTGCTGGTGTTCAATACCACCGTGGCCAAAGGATCTTTGGCATTTAGAATTTTAGGCTTAATCATCAAACTAATTTGATGGTTAGAACTTAAGGCTTTCAACTCTTGGTCTAAACCCAGAAAAGCAGCCAAATAAGGTTGAACTTGTTTCTCTAGTTTCAGTTTAGGGGTGATGACTTGGCCCACTACTGCAGGTTCAGAACTTGCCGCCACCGCACTTGATGCCGTGGTATCAGAACTGCTATGCATCGGCGAAATATCAATAATCTGCGATAAATCTTTCACAATTTGTTGATCAATAAAATCATCAATAAATGCTTGATTACTTTGCAAACGATCAATGTTTAATTCTGGGCAAGCATTGCCATCACATTCAGGTAATTCGAATTGTAATTTTTCGGTGTCACCGACCAGCTTTAAGGCTGTTTCTACCTCTGAAGCCGCTGTGGTTTGCGTTGCAGGAGTTTGAGGCTCTTTATCTTTTGGTTGGCAGGCTGTCAAACTAATGGCAGCTGCAAGTACGCTGATTGTAAATATTGTTTTGCTTTTTAACATATATAACCTATTACTTTGTGAAGCCGGCTCTTGCTTTGGCCAATGCACTAAAACAACTGGGTATAGACATCGGCTTTTAATACCTGTTGAGTTTGTGCTTTCGTCAAATAAATATCAAGCTGAGTCCCATCTTTTACAATCTCATGAGTCCGATAATGTAAACCGATGCCCTCTTGGTCAAAAAACCAATCTGCTTGCCCCCAGTACAACTTCGCTGGTGCAGATTTTCTCACTTCAGGTTCTTGTTTCTTCAGCCAGTCTTGATATGCATTTTGCACCAACACATTCATCGCCAGTTGCTGTTTCGGGTGAATTAAATCTAATAATGCCACCGCTTTTTGGTTTTTACGATCCGCAACAAAGAAATAATAACGTTCCTTAACATTTACATTCTCTTGATTGGTATCAACCCCAATTTGCATGAGCACAAACTGATTGCGCTGATACGGTATACGCGTATACATCGCCAAGCTATAAGCCTTGTTACCCTTGAATTCGGCTTGCCATGTATCCGACTTTTTCACATAGGCATTAATGGCTTGCTGTAAGCTCATGTCTTGTTTTAAGCCAATTTGATCTTGAATCACGCGAGCCTGACTTTTGGCAATCCATTGGTTTAACCACGGATCTGCCGTTGTTAAGCTTTGCAGATCTAATTCAATACAATTCTTGGTTTCACAAAATGGTTGTGCAATATCAGCCACTTGTTGCTGAATATTTAAATACGGTAACACTTCAGCCTGCTCTGTTTTAAATACCGAGCTTTTGGCATCTGCGTCTGTTTCAGATTGTTTAGAGGAGTCACATGCCGTCAATAAGACAGTCAAACTCACCAATATTGTATAAATAGCCTGTTTCTGCAACATGCGTCTTCCATGAAATTCATGATTAAAATAAAGTATCTTGCATAATAAAACAGCTTCACGAAGAAGCTGTTTTATTTTTTAACATCCCGATTAGTGTTCGCGGGTATTGCGGAACACGATGTCTGGATAGCGCTCTTGCATCAGTTGTAAGTTCACACGACTCGGTGCCAAGTAGGTCAAGTGACCACCACCATCTACCGATAATTGATCATGTGCTTTTTTCTTAAATTCATTGAATTTTTTGTCATCATCACATGACACCCAGCGCACAGTGTTAATGCTCACAGGCTCGTAGACGCAGTCGACTTTGTATTCTTCTTTCAAACGGTATGCCACCACTTCAAACTGAAGCACACCTACCGCACCGACAATCAAGTCATTGCTATTTTGCGGCATGAAGACCTGTGTTGCACCTTCTTCTGAAAGTTCTTTTAAGCCTTTTTGTAACTGCTTCGATTTCAATGGATCTTTCAAACGTACACGGCGGAACATTTCAGGGGCGAAGTGCGGGATGCCCGTAAATTGCAATTTTTCACCTGAGGTAAAAGTATCACCAATTTGAATCGTACCGTGGTTATGTAAACCAATAATGTCACCCGGCCATGCTTCTTCTAGATGCTGACGATCACCAGCCAAGAAAGTCAAAGCATCACTAATACGCACATCTTTATCTAGACGCACATGCTTCATTTTCAAACCTTTTTCATATTTGCCTGAACAAATACGCATAAAGGCAATACGGTCACGGTGTTTCGGGTCCATATTGGCTTGAATTTTAAAAACAAAGCCAGTAAAACCCTCTTCAGTTGCTTCAACCAAACGATTTTCTGTTGGGTGCGCTTTAGGTTCAGGCGCATAGTTGCTAAATGCATCTAACACATGGTCTACACCAAAGTTACCTAATGCTGTACCAAACAATACAGGCGTTTGACGACCCGCAAGGAACTCTGTGCGGTCTAAAGGCTCATTGGCCATTTGCACCAACTCTAGAGACTCTTCAAATGCCGCCCAAGCCAGCTCACCGACTTTTTCACGTAAGTCTGGATAGTCATAACCATCACGGACTTCAATTTCAGTAATGGTTGAACCAAAACCTGCTTTATACACATAAAACTTTTCTTCGATCAGGTTAAACACCCCAGCGAAGTCACGACCTGTACCAAGCGGCCAAGTGATCGGCACACATTTGATTTTGAGAACGTTTTCAATTTCATCCAACAGCTCTAAAGGCTCACGGATTTCACGGTCCATTTTGTTCACAAATGAAATGATCGGTGTGTCACGCATACGACACACTTCCATCAGTTTCACGGTACGATCTTCAACACCTTTTGCACCATCGATTACCATCAAAGCTGAATCGACCGCTGTTAAGGTACGATACGTATCTTCCGAGAAGTCTTCGTGTCCCGGCGTATCCAGTAGGTTAATCATCTTGTCTTTAAATGGAAACTGCATGACAGAGGTGGTGATCGAAATACCACGTTCTTTTTCCATTTCCATCCAGTCCGAAGTGGCAGCACGGTCCGATTTACGGCTTTTCACCATACCTGCAATCTGAATGGCCTGTCCCCACAACAGTAATTTTTCTGTCATGGTGGTCTTACCAGCATCGGGGTGGGAAA
>OCTV010000903.1_pt1 | contig 11147 bp, 11 predicted proteins | sample 1539101 | NCBI WGS metagenome assembly OCTV01 (sample SAMEA3991422, study PRJEB22521) | metagenome | biome: anthropogenic terrestrial biome; feature: sewage plant; material: sludge | place: Sweden | collected 2012-09-26 | reverse complement strand
TCTAATACGATTCTTATTCCGTTTTGGTGCGCTTTTTCTACCAATTCTTTTAAATCTTCTTCAGTTCCAAAGTTTGGGTCAAGAGCGGTCCAATCTTTTGTCCAATATCCATGAAAAGCATAAGTAAGACCTGTTCCTTCGTCTGTAGCGCCGTGAATTTGTTCTACAATTGGAGTAAGCCAAATCGCGTTAATTCCTAATTTATTGAAATAACCTTCGTCTATTTTTTGAATAACACCTCTTATATCACCACCTTCGAAACCTCTTAAAACGGCTGCTTTTTCGGTTCTATTGAAATTAACATCGTTGTCAGGATTTCCATTGTTGAACCTGTCAGTTACTGCGAAATATACATTGGCTCCTTTCCAATCAAACGATGATGGAGTTGTGGTATTTTGTGATGCGCAACTTGCTAAAAAAGCTAACGCGGAAGCTAAAACTATTTTTTTCATAAAGAATCTTATTATTTGAAATGAAAGCAATTTTAAGGCTAAATTTCTTTAACTCAAAAAAATGGCGGCATAAATTTAAGGAATATTTACGGAAAGCGGTCAATAAAAGGAGTGATATTTTTCAGGTTGTAAATTCGTGAAAACTTAATTTGGCGATACGGTTTTTTACAATTACCTTTGTAAAAATCTAATAAAAAATTCTAAAAATTTATGTCAACTTACGTTGTTGTTGGTCTTCAATTTGGAGATGAAGGTAAAGGAAAAATTACCGATGTTCTTTCAGCTAAATCAGATTATGTAGTTCGTTTTCAAGGCGGTGACAATGCTGGTCACACTGTTTATGTAGGCGAAGATAAGTTTGTACTGCATTTGCTTCCTTCTGGAGTTTTACAGTGCAAAGGAAAATGTATTATTGCGAATGGAGTAGTGGTAAATCCTAAAGCTTTTTTAAGAGAAATAGGGCAATTAGAAGCTAAAGGTTATAAAACTGACCACGTTTTTATCAGCAGAAGAGCGCATGTAATTATGCCTTATCACATCATGCTCGATACTTACAGAGAAGAGGAATTAGGCGGTACGCAAATTGGAACTACCAAGAAAGGAATCGGACCTTGTTATGAAGACAAAATTGCAAGAGTGGGAATCAGAATGATTGACCTCTTGAATCCAGAAGTCTTGAAAGAAAAAATTGAGAAAAATCTTAAGATTAAAAACAATCTTTTCGAGAAATATTTTGGAAAACCAGCCATGAGTTTTGACGAAATTTACAATGAATTTTTAGAAATTGGAAAACAACTTCAAGACAGAATTGTAGATACAGAATTAGAATTAAACGAAGCGATTCGTGATAATAAAAATATCCTTTTCGAAGGAGCACAAGCATTAATGCTTGATATAGATTTCGGTACCTATCCTTACGTAACTTCTTCATCGCCTTCTACAGGTGGAGTTTGTACAGGAGCAGGAGTTCCGCCAACTTCTTTACAGAATTTAATTGGGGTTTCCAAAGCGTATACTACTAGAGTTGGTCACGGTCCTTTTCCTACGGAATTAGATAATGAATTAGGGGAAAATATCAGAAAAGTTGGTCATGAATACGGAGCGACTACAGGAAGACCAAGAAGAACTGGTTGGTTAGACTTAGTAGCACTAAAACACGCTTGTATGATTAATGGTATCAATAATTTGGTGATTACTAAATTAGATGTTCTTACAGGAATTGATACTTTGAAAATCGCTACGCATTATAAAACAGAAGACGGAAAATTACTAAACTAGATGTTCTTACAGGAATTGATACGCTGAAAATCGCTACTCACTATAAAACAGAAGACGGAAAAATTATTGATTATTTCACTTCTTCTACTACGAAATTATACGATTACGAAGCAATCTACACAGATTTACCAGGTTGGACAGAAGATATTACCACGGCTAGAACTTTTGATGAATTGCCAGAAAATGCTAAGAAATACATTGGTTTTATCGAGGAATATCTAGGAATTAATGTATACTTGGTTTCAGTAGGTCCAGAAAGAAGTCAAAACATTATTAGAAAAGAATTATTCTAATCATAATTTATATAAAATATTGAAAATCACGCTTTTGGCGTGATTTTTACTTTTAAATTGTGTTATTTTCATTGAAAACAAATAAAACATTGAATTTTAAATAATTTTTTGGCAAGGTAATTGAATTACTCTAATTACTTTTTGCAAAAAGATAAAAAATTAATAATCGTGTTTGAAATTTGTTTAATCTAAAAAATCACACAATGAGCAAAAATTTCTTTACTTATGACCCGCATCAAGCGCTGAACGAAGTTGTTTTCGAGAAGAGAAACAAAGAATATGGAGCGTATGCTCTACGAAACGAAGCTAATGTCTTTCTAAAAAAGGCTTTATTTATAGGAGTTGGATTATTTGGTCTTTTAGCAATGACGCCCTTAGTTATTGCGAATTTAAAACCAAAAGCAATTGAAAAACCTGTTTTTGTAGATATAAAGATTAAAGATATTGATTTACCAGATGATAGAATAAACTTTTAGCAATGACGCCCTTACTTATTAATACGCTAAAACCTAAAGCCGAAAAAACAACTATTTATGTTCCTATCAATCTAAAAAATGTAGATAGACCAGACGATAGAATAGAAAAACCAGAACCTAGAGTTATTCCTCCGAAAGCTCCTGTTCAGGTAAAAACGCAGAGTTTAACTCCGCCTACTCCAACCAGAGACGCAGTAAAAGAGGAAACCATTAACCAAAAAGTAGATGATGCCGTAATTTCTACGACTACAACTCCGGGAGTTGCTGTTACCAATCCTAATCAACATGTAACTGCTGGAACGGAAAACGGAAAAGAAATTGTAAAAGAAACACCTGCAAAACCTAATCCAAATGACATCATAAGAGATGTAGATGTAGAAGCAGATTTCATCGGTGGAGTTAATGCTTTTAGAACAAAAGTTTTACAGAATTTTGATTCTAGTGTTATTGAAAATGAAACAGGTGAAGTGGTAAAAGCAGTGGTAACTTTCGTGGTAGAAAGAGACGGAACAATTTCTAATATTAAAGTTTCTGGTACAAATACAGATTTTAACAAAGAAGCAGAAAAAACGATAAAAGGAATTAAAGGAAAATGGAATCCTGCAAAATTTCAAGGCGAAAATGTTCGTTCTTATTTTAGATTTCCTATTTCTATGCAGTTCGAATAATCATTTAGAATATTTAATTTCAACATTGTCTTAATCTATAGCAATTCATTTAATTATCCACATTTTCTAAAAATTGTGGATAATTTTTTTATGCTTTAACCCATTAATTCACAATAGTTTAATATTTTTGACAGTTATTAACATTCAACCGAATGACTATTTATTGTATTTTTGGAAACTAATTCATTTTTATGGGAAAAATTATTGGAGTTGCCAATCAGAAAGGAGGCGTAGGTAAAACCACTACTGCAGTGAATTTAGCAGCTGCGCTTGGCGTTTTAGAGAAAAAAGTTTTATTAATTGATGCAGATCCACAGGCTAATGCTACCTCTGGTTTAGGAATAGAAGAAGTAAATTTTTCTACCTATAATTTATTGGAACACAGTGCAGATGTGAAAGATTGTATCCAGAAAACTTCATCTCCAAATTTAGACCTTGTACCTTCTCATATTGATTTGGTAGCAGCGGAAATTGAGTTAGTAGACCGTGACAAGAGAGAATATATGCTCAAAAAAGCATTAGAAGAGGTAAAATCTGAGTATGACTACATCATCATCGATTGTGCTCCAAGTTTAGGTCTTATCACGGTAAATGCCCTTACTGCTGCAGATTCTGTAATCATCCCAATTCAGTGTGAATATTTCGCCTTGGAAGGTTTAGGCAAATTATTGAACACCGTGAAAAATGTTCAGAAAATTCACAATTATGATTTAGACATCGAAGGTTTATTACTTACCATGTACGATTCTAGATTAAGACTTTCTAACCAAGTGGTAGAAGAAGTGAATACGCATTTCCCAGAAATGGTTTTCGAAACGGTAATTTCTAGAAATGTAAGACTTTCTGAAGCGCCAAGTTTCGGAGAAAGCATCTTGATGTACGATGCCGAAAGCAAAGGGGCAATTCAATACATTCAACTCGCAGAAGAAGTACTTCTGAAAAACGAAAAATTACAAAAAGCATAACATTTTTAGAATTGAGAAGAAATTTTGTTTGTTCTCATGACTAATGACTTATCATACAATATGAAAGACAAAAAAAGAGCAATGGGACGTGGTTTGGGTGCTATTTTAAGTGCCGAAAGCAAAAGTAACATTAATTCTGCAACAGATACAGGAGCCGAAAAATTAGTAGGAAACATGGTAGAAGTAGCATTAGAAGATATTTATCCTAATGCAACTCAGCCTAGAACTTATTTTGATGAAACTGCCCTTAATGAATTGGCTCAATCCATAAAAAATCTTGGAGTAATTCAGCCTATCACTTTAAGAAAAGATGGTGATAAATTTGAAATTATCTCTGGGGAAAGACGTTACAGAGCTTCTAAAATTGCTGGTCTTACTTCTATTCCTGCTTACATAAGATTGGTAAATGACCAAGAATTGCTAGAAATGGCTTTGGTAGAAAATATCCAGCGTGAAGATTTAGATGCCATAGAAGTAGCACTTACTTATCAAAGATTATTAGAAGAAATAGGTCTTACTCAAGAAAATTTAAGTTCTAGAGTAGGGAAAGAAAGAAGTACGATTACCAATTCTATTCGTTTGTTGAGGTTAAGTCCTGAAATTCAAAATGCGATCAGAAGTGGCGAGATTTCTGCAGGTCATGGTAGAGCAATCATCAGTGTAGAAGATGCTGAACTTCAACAAGAACTTTTCAAAAGAATCATCAAAGAAGGATTAAACGTAAGACAAGCTGAAAAAGCTGCTTCTGAACTTAAAAATCCTAAAAAATCTATCCAAAAAACTGAAAAAGAACTTCCGAATCATCTAAGAAAAGTAGAAAAATCATTGGCGGATGTTTTAGAAGTAGGGGTAGAAATAAAATCTTCAGGAAAAGGGAAAAAAGGGAAAATCATCCTTGATTTCAATAACGAAGATGAACTGAACAAAATCCTTTCACATTTTAATTAATGAGAGCAGTTTACTCCATCATATTATTGTTGTTCTTTGGGTTGTTTTTTTCTCAAGAAATTAAACCTTTTGACACCATCAAAACCGAAAAACAGGTAGTTGAGGAAATAGAAAAAGCCAACGTGAGCACCATTCAAAAATACAATCCTACAAAAGCAGGGTTGTATTCTGCTGTTTTTCCGGGCCTTGGTCAATATTACAACAAGAAATATTGGAAAATCCCAATTGTTTGGGGAGCTGTAGGAACTGGAGTAGGGATTATTGTGTATAATGATAAGCAATATCGCCGTTATAGAACTGCGTTTTTAGCAGAATTAAATGGTCAGCCTCACGAGTTTGATGATTTACCTTATGTAGACGCTACGGTTCTAGGAAATACACAAGACAGAGCCAAAAGACAAAGAGATTACGCCATCGCCATTACCGGAGTTTTATACATTTTAAATATTGTAGATGCGGTAGTAGATGCACACTTATACGACCAAAAGAAAGACCCAGATTTAGCGATTAAACCTACCATTATTTACGATGATTTAGGCGTAGCAAATGGTAAAGCTGGATTGTCTTTGAGTTTTAGATTTTAAAAATTAAAAAAATGAAAATAGCATTAGTAGGTTACGGAAAAATGGGCAAAATCATTGATGAAATTGCCACAAAAAGAGGACATGAAGTTGTAGCAAGATTAAATGAAACGCCTACCAAAGAAAATCTGAACAATCCAGATGTAGTGATAGAATTTTCGCAGCCAGAAGTAGCTTTTAGCAATATAAAGACCTGTTTAGAAAATAAAATTCCAGTGGTTTCAGGTACTACAGGTTGGCTAGAAAAAAAACCAGAAGTAGAAAAAATTGCCTTAGAAAACGAAACAGAGTTTGTGGAACTACGGGTTGGCTAGAACAAAAACCAGCCATCGAAAAAATAGCCTTAGAAAATGGAACAGGATTCTTATACGGTTCTAATTTTAGTTTAGGTGTGAATCTTTTCTTTGCTTTAAATGAAAATTTAGCAAAATTGATGCAGAAATTCAGTGATGATTATACGTGTCAGCTCGAAGAAATTCACCACGTTCATAAAAAAGATGCACCAAGTGGAACTGCAATTTCTATTGCAGAAGGAATCTTCAAACATTCAGACTATAATTCGTGGAAATTAGAGGAAACTGAAGGAACATCTTTAGGAATAGAGGCAATTAGAGAAGGAGAAGTTCCAGGAACACACAGTGTTTATTATCGTTCGGAAGTAGACGAAATCGAAATAAAACATACTGCGTTTAATAGAAACGGATTTGCATTAGGTGCAGTAATTGCTGCAGAATTTCTTAAAGACAAAAAAGGAATTTTCAGCATGAAAGAAGTTCTCGGACTCTAAAAAATTCCGAATTCACTATTCCGAATTCAAATCTTGAATCTTGAATTTTGAATTTTGAATCTTTTGCCAAACTGTAACAAATCATAAATATCATTACTAATTACACATTACTAATTACTCATAAGAAATGGATTACATCTTACAATATTCTATTTTTATACTGATTTTATCAGTTTTACTAGGACTTTCGTCTTTTAAATTATATCAAAAAATGGGTTACAAAGGCTGGGAAGCTTTTGTTCCTTTTTATAATTACTACATCATTCAGAAAGAAGTAGGAGAACCAAAATGGTGGGTTATCTTGGCTTATTTGCCAATTGTAGGACCTATTATGATGACTGTTTTCCATTTGTTTTTGATGAAAAAATTTGGAAGAACTTCAGCGCTGGAACAAATTCTTACAGCGTTGCTTCCTTTTATTTATTTGGCGTATTCGTCTTATTTTCAGTTGAATAAAGTAGACAGATTTGCAGTAGATGATCCGAAAGCTAAAAAAGAATCTTTCTTAGGTTCGATTACTTTTGCAGTGGTTTTTGCAACGATTATTCACGCTTTTGTTACCCAACCATTTGCCATTCCTACAGGTTCTATGGAAAGAACTTTATTGGTAGGAGATTTCTTATTCGTAAACAAATGGAGTTATGGTTACAGAATGCCAATGAGACCAGTAGCTTTGCCATTTTTGCAGGGAACCATTATGGATACTCAGAAAGATGGAAATCCTAAAAACGACCCGAAATCTTATGTAGATGCTATTAAATTACCATATTTTAGAATTGGTGAATTCAAAAAACCAAAGAAAAATGACATTGTAGTTTTCAATTATCCTGGAGATTCCGTGCATACTGCGATAGATAGAAAAGATCCATACGTAAAACGTTGTGTAGCGGTAGGTGGTGATGTGGTAGAAATGAGAGCCGGTAATTTATACATTAATGGCAAACCAGAAGTTCAAATGGCAGATGCCGAAGTTCAGCGTTCATATATTATTTATACACGTTCAGAAATAGACATCGATTATTTATGGAAAAATCTTGCCTATTTACCGATTACAGATGAAGGTGAAACCAAAGACGGATTGCATTATTATCAATTTCAAGGGTTGACTAAAGATCTTTTGGCTCAAATTAAAGCCATTCCAGAATTTGTAAAGGCTGAAGAAGTTTTAGGCGAAAAAGGAAAAGGAGCAGTTTCTTACTATCCTGTTTTAGACGAAAACGGTCAATATGTAAACGATGGAACAGGTCACGCTTTGATGTCTAAAAAAGTAGACATTTCTCAATCGATTTTCCCAATTAATAAACCTTGGAACCAAGATTGGTACGGACCTCTCTCTATTCCTAAAAAAGGAGATGTGATTACCATTACTCAAGAAAATTTACCAGAATATAAAAAACTGATCACAGAATTTGAAGGAAATATTTTAGAATTCAAAGGAGGTAAATTCTATATCAATGGTAATCAAACTGATAAATATACTGTAAAACAAGACTATTATTTTATGATGGGAGATAACAGAGATGCTTCTCTGGATGCTCGTTTCTTTGGTTTTGTTCCAGAGACGCATATTGTAGGAAGCCCAATGTTTATTTGGCTTAGTTTACAAGGAACTTTTGATGAAGGGCCTAAAAAAGTAAGATGGGAAAGAATGTTTAAAGCAACAAACACTGGCGAAAAAGAAAAAACTTCTTATTGGTGGGTTGCAGCCGCAATTTTAATCTTATTCTTCGGTTGGGAATTTTTTGTAAAACTTTTCAAAGGGAAAAATAAAGAAGAAGAGTAGAATTTTATAGAAATTTGAAAAATTGACATACCCTTTTTGCGTTCAAAACGCAGAAAGGGTTTTTTGATATAATCACATTTATTTTTTTAACTTTGGACACTCAATTTTAGAATGAAAATGAAAACGGTATTACCTATATTTTATTTGCCACCAGTTTCTTGGTTTGCAGAATTTTTAAAAGAAGAAAACGAAATTCTTCTGGAGCAACATGAGAATTTTCCGAAACAAACCTACAGAAGCAGATGCAATATTTACGGTGCAAATGGTAAATTGGCGCTCATTTTGCCAATTCATCATAACGGAAAACGCGCGATGAAAGATTTAGAGCTTTCTTATGCTGAAGATTGGCAAAAACTCCACTGGAAATCCATTAAAATCGCTTATCAAAGTTCGCCTTATTTTGAATATTATGAAGATAAGTTAAAGCAGATTTTCTCGGTACAGCCTACTTCTCTTATTGAATTTAATCTCAATGCTTTGAAAATCATTCTTCAAATTTTAAAAGTTGAAAAAGACTTTTCACTCACCACGGAATTCGAAAAAACACCAGATGCAGTAGATTTAAGAGAGCGTTTTTCAGCCAAAAAAGAGTCAGAATATCATTTGCCAGAATATTACCAAACGTTTAGTGATAAATTAGGATTTATCAAAGATTTATCAATACTAGACGTAGTTTGTAACATTGGCCCAGAATCTGCTACGTATATTAAAAAAGTAACTCAATCCATACAAAATATATCATAATGAAAAGAATAATCATTGCAGCTGCATTCTTAGCAGGATTTAATTTCGGGTTTTCACAAGAGGCCAAAACTGAAGATAAAGATTTGATGACTTGGTATCACAAAGATTTTTCTACAACAAATGTTTACGGAGTCAATACAAAAAACGCATATAAATTTTTTGAATCAAAAGGTCTAAAACCTAAAACGGTAGTGGTAGGTGTAATAGACAGTGGGGTAGAAGTAGACCATCCTGGTTTAATAAAAAATATGTGGAAAAACGTAAACGAAGTTCCTAATAATGGTAAAGATGATGATGGAAATGGCTATGTAGATGATGTTTACGGCTGGAACTTTATCGGGGGTAAAAATGGAGATGTAGAAATTGACAATTTAGAAGTAACTAGAGTTGTAAAACAATACAAACCTATTTTTGAAGGGGCGAGTTCAGAAGTGAACAAAGCCAATCAAGCAAAAATGCCTACAGAATTTGAGATGTATCTTCGTGCAAAAGATATGTACAATAAAAAAAGTGTAGAAGCTAAACAGCAGTTTCAGTTTTATTCTGAATTTGCAAAAGTGATTCCTAGTGTAGCAGCTACTTTAAAAGGGAAAACGCTGACTAAAGAAAATTTAGATGCTATCAAACCAACTACACAAGAAGAAGCTAGAAATCTTTCGATTTTAAGTCAAGTGGCAAATGATCCTACTATGGTTGGGAAATCTCAAGCAGAAGTAGAAGAATTCTTAAACAAAGAAATCAAAGGTGCTCTAGAATATTTTGAACCTCAAGCTACAAAACAGTATAACTTAGATTTTGATCCTAGAGCAATTGTAGGAGATAATTATCAAGACAAAAAAGAGAAATTCTACGGAAATAACCATTACGAAGGTCCAGATGCACAACACGGAACTCACGTTGCGGGAATTATCGCAGGTTATCCTCAAGGAAATGAAGTGCAATATGGAGTTGCCTATAAAGTTGCAAAAATTATGACGGTAAGAGCGGTTCCAAACGGTGATGAGCGTGATAAAGACGTGGCAAATTCTATCCGTTATGCGGTAGATAATGGTGCTAAAGTCATTAATATGAGTTTTGGAAAGCCTGTTTCTCCAGAAAAAGAATTGGTTTGGGAAGCGTTTCAATATGCTAAAGACAAAGGCGTTCTATTGGTAAAAGCTGCCGGAAACGAAAACGAAGATATTCAAGAAAATCCATATTTCCCTACTAATTTTAAATCTACTAAAGACGAAAAACCTTTCATTAACAACATGATTGTAGTAGGTGCAAGTACCAATAATAATGAATTTTTAAGAGCCGGATTCTCTAATTTTAACCAAAAAATGGTGAATGTTTTTGCGCCTGGTGATAAAATTTATTCTACCGTTCCAGATGGTAAATATGAATATTTACAAGGAACTTCTATGGCTTCTCCAGTTGTAGCGGGAGCTTCTGCAGTTTTATTGGCTTACATGCCTAATTTGAAACCAGAACAAGTAATAGAATCTCTAATGAAATCGGTGAATAAGTCTGAGGTAAATGCAATGTTGCCTACCAATACCAACAATAGATTTGATTTAATTTCTGAATCTGGAGGCGTAATAGATTTATATAAAGCTGCACAATACGCTTATACACATTTCTACAAAGCGGCTCCTGCAAAGCCAGTGAAAAAAGCGGTAGTGAAAAAGAAAAAAGTAGTAAGAAAAAAATAATTAATCATACTAATGAATTGAAAGGCTGTTTTTTACAGCCTTTTTTATTTGTTGAATTTTAAGAAAAGTTTATAAGATTATCATATTGGCACGGTTTTTACAATTATCTTCATAACTTTACATTCATAAATAACAACCAAATTTAAGTAAAAGATGAAAAAAGTACTATTGACTCTAGCTTTCGGCTCATTATTTGCCGTTTCTTGCTCTTCTGTGAAAAAAGCAGAAAGTGCTCAAACTTCTAGAGCAGAATTTTTAAAAATGAAAGGTGATTGGGAAATTACCAGTGTAAATTATGATAAAGGATATCAAATAAAGCCTTTTGACGAAGGAGCAGATGCTCAGTGTTTTGTAGGAAGTCATTGGAGACTTATCCCGAATAATTATTCTGGAGCGTATACCATAAAAGGTGGTGGAAACTGTCCTACAGTAACTCAACCTATTAAATTTGAAGTAACCAGAGATCGGAAGAGCGTCG
>OCTV010000899.1_pt1 | contig 11189 bp, 8 predicted proteins | sample 1539101 | NCBI WGS metagenome assembly OCTV01 (sample SAMEA3991422, study PRJEB22521) | metagenome | biome: anthropogenic terrestrial biome; feature: sewage plant; material: sludge | place: Sweden | collected 2012-09-26 | reverse complement strand
GAAGCAGCAAAAGGAGAAAGTAAAGTAGGGACACCCCGTCGGGGAGCTGGCACCAAAATCAGGCCATTTGGAGATATGGATGCCTGTCTCGGTGGTTGGGAAATAGAGGGTGAGCCTTACACACAAAAGAATGGATCTCAGTTTGACTGGTGGCGGGCACGTATGATGGGCGGTCGTACCAATCATTGGGGTCGGATATCCCTGCGTTTTGGGCCGACTGACTTTAAACATCGCAGTAAAGATGGACTGGGGGATGATTGGCCAATATCATATGACGAAGTCAAGCCGTATTATGACCGTGTAGATCAGATGTTGGGTGTATTCGGGACCAATGAAGGGTTGCCGAATGATCCGGATGGATTTTTTCTGCCTCCCCCAAAACCTCGGTTACACGAATTATATTTAAAAAATGCAGCGATCAAATCAGGCGTGAATGTCATTCCCTCCAGGCTGTCAATGCTCACCAAAAAAATCAATGACGATCGGGGTGTCTGTGTGTATTGTGGCCAATGCAACAGGGCATGCCAATATTATGCTGATTTTTCTTCTTCCTCCTGCCTGGTGATCCCGGCACTCAAAAATAAAAATGTAGAATTGATCTGCAATGCGATGGCTCGTGAAGTCACCACCAATGATGAAGGACTGGCTAGCGGCATCTCCTATGTTGATCGCAATACGATGCAGGAGTATCATATCAAAGCCAGATCAGTAGTTCTGGCAGCGAGTGCCTGCGAATCTGCAAGATTATTATTGAATTCAAAATCAAGCCGACACTCCAATGGCTTAGCCAATTCAAGTGGAATGGTCGGAAAATACCTTCATGACTCTACCGGTAAGGATATGGGTGGAGTATTCCCTAAACTCATGGATCATCCGAGATACAATGAAGATGGAGTCGGAGGGGCACATATCTATTCACCCTGGTGGGGAGATAATAAAAAACTTGATTTTCCCCGTGGATACCATATCGAATATTGGGGGGGGCTGTCTATGCCAGGTTATGGATTTGGCTGGGGCCTCGAAGGGCTCAATGGAAAACTGACTAAAGATGGCAAACCAAAAGAAGCCGGAGGATATGGTGCCGCACTCAAACAAGATTATCGAAACTTCTATGGAGCGAGCGTGGGTATGTCAGGCCGCGGAGAATCCATTGCACGTGAAGACAATTATTGTGAAATAGATCCAAATACTGTGGACAAATATGGTATACCGGTGCTTCGATTTAATTATAAATGGACGGACTACGAAGTGAAACAAGCGAAACACATGCAAGATACCTTTCATGAAATACTTACCAATTTGGGCGCTACCATCACTTTCGGTATTGATTCTGCCGCTAATGATTGGGGCCTCGCTGCCCCCGGCCGCATTATCCATGAAGTTGGTACCGTTCGTATGATGGACGATCCTAAGAAAGGACCTTTGAATCGCAACTGCCAGGCACATGATTGTAAAAATATTTTTGTCGCTGACGCAAGCCCATTCGTCCAGCAGGGCGATAAAAACCCAACCTGGACGATATTGGCCCTGGCCATGCGCACCTCTGAGTATATCGTGGATCAAATGAAAAAGAAGGAGATTTAGGGTCTGAAGTTCAAATTCAAATACAAAGCTCAAATACAAATTCAAAGCTCAAATACAATTTCAAAGTTTAAATACAAAGTAAAACGCTCAAATAAATAGCTAACATGAAAAGAAGAGAATCATTAAAAACCTTAGCGCTTGGCGGATTGTCCGCTGCTGCATTGGTCCAGTCTTGTAAAGTCGAAGACAAAAAGGTCGATACGAATGTTGCTACCGATGGAGATCTGATGAAGGCCGCAGGTCCGGCTCGACAACCTGAAGAATTAGCTAGATACAAAGAAGTCATTTCTAAAACTTTTTTTACGGCGGACGAAATGGCCACCATCGCCATATTATCAGATATCATCATTCCTAAAGACGAAAGCAGTGGAAGTGCTACAGAAGCAGGAGTACCTGATTTTATTGAGTTTATAGTCAAAGATCAGCCCAATCACCAGGTGCCTATGCGGGGTGGCTTGCGCTGGCTGGACTTGCAATGCCTGCGTCAGTATCAAAAACCTTTTAAAGATTGCACTGCGGCTCAACAATTGGAATTAGTCGATCAGATAGCTTATCCTGCCAAAGCCAAACCAGCTATGTCTCAAGGAGTAAGTTTTTTTAACCTTATGCGCAATCTGACAGCTACCGGATTTTATACCTCCGCCATGGGTGTCAAAGACCTTCAGTATAAAGGCAATGTGCCTAACCAGTGGGCCGGAGTACCTGATGAAGTGTTGAAGGCGCATGGCCTGGCATACACCGAGAAGGAATTGAAGGAGTGTATATGATCAAATAATATGAGTACGGGGTTCAAATTATAATATTCTGGAAGTCTGCAAATGGATATCTGCATATTTCCAACTTTGTTGAAGTTCATTTATAATTGTATTCAGCGATTTCTCATCCTTAAGTTCGGTATAAGCTTTTTTCAGTCCATGTTGAGCCCATCCATTTTTTGGCAGCCATTTTAAATCCTCCTGATATACTTTGATCGCCTCCTCATAGTTTTTATTTTCCAAAAGAACAGCACCCAGGTGATGCCTTACAGAAAAGAACCAATCTGGTGGTTCATTGTAATTTAATTGATCTTCCATCGCTACAGCTTCCCGAAGGAGTTTGATGCTGCTTGCAAAATCACCTTCTTTTGCCAATATCTCACCCTTTAAAATATGGGCAGCAATGTCTACAATTTCTTTTACCGAGTTGATCCCCCAAATGGTTAATTCGATCAGGGTGGAATCTGTCGATGTAGTTTCAATTTGAGTCAATTCAGCTTTTGCGTTTACCAGGTCTCCCTTGCCCAGGAAAGCCATGCCCCGGGCAAAACTCCGAATCGATTTGATATAGGCCAAAGAGTCGTTTGATTCCGGTGTGGCAAGAATAGAATCCCATAATCCAAATTTGACTTTGACAAAATAAGGTATCAGGTAATAATGTTGTAAGGTTGCCCAATTGGGGTCCTTCATCAATGCGGTGTTAGCATGGGCTCTAACTTTTTCTGCTCCCATCAGAGCCCAGTCTCTATTGCCTTCAAAGGTAGCAGTCGCTGCCAAAAAATGAAAATTATGAGGAAAGTAAGCCAACGGATAAATACCCTGGGCATGACAAGTCTCCACATATTGGCTGTCGACTTTTACAGCATTGATATTAGCCAAAGACCCCTGGTGATAGTCACCGGTCCGAATATATATATGAGATGGCATGTGGACAAGGTGTCCGGCTCCAGGCATCAACCCCTGGTCAAAAAGGTTTGCGCTTTTCAATCCTTTCTCAGGTTGATTAGATGCTTCGACGGCATGAATATAAAAGTGATTGAGTCCTGGATGATCTGGAAATTGTTTGAGTAGATTCTCCAGGATACTTATGATCTCCGGGGTCCATGCTTTTGGTTGCCCTTGTTTATCCCAAAGATCCCAGGGATGCAGGTCAAGAATGGATTCTACATAAAGTGCAGCTATCTCCGGGTCGTTCGGATAGATTGCAAAGAGTTTTGTCAACTCCCGGGAGTAAGTGCTATCCAATGAATACCTATTCTCTACCGGTTCTTTTACGTAGCGGCTGGACAGTGCTGTTATTAATTCTTTTTCTTTTTTGGATACATCGCCAGACCACTGTATGGCTTTTTGTACGGCAGCATAGGCCCTGGTATAATTATCAGGTTCCATCCCTGCATTATAATTTGGACCCAATACATATGCAAATCCCCAATGACACATAGCGCAAGTTGAATCTATCTGTATCGCAGTATAAAATGATCTTGCTGCTTCTGCATGATTAAATGCATAAGCCAATTTTAGTCCCTGGTTAAAATATTGTTGAACTAAAGGGTTGGCTGTGGTTATTTTGTAATTTAAACTGCCCAAACCTTCCAATAGGGGTGCATGCTGATGTGTAGAGTACCAATCCATGTCAGAAGTCAGTGTACCACAAAGGGTCATGGGCGACACTTTCAGAGTCGGTTCATTTTTTTTGATAAGGGTACAGGAGAACCAAAAAACAATAAAGCTCGTATATAGGATTTTCATAACAAACTTTTTATAATATTACTAAAAAATTACATTGTCAAATCAAAAAGTTATTCAGGATCTACCTTAAGTCCCGATATAGAATAGCATTTGCACCATCTACTTTTATTCATTTTTCTGGAGCTGCTCGCCAAACTACACGGCTTGCCCATGGAGGTCAGCGGTGGAACACCTGAACGAAGAACTAGTTTAACCTAGATACTTTTACGAATAATAAATTTTGGCCACGAAGTAACTTTATTACTACTTCAACTTGCATTACTTTTCTTAATTTTAATCCCATGAAATCTTTCCTTTTCCTTGCTCTACTGTGCTTCAGCCAATTACTCTTAGCTCAAGCCAATATGGATGATGCCACCATCACCACCCTCAAAATCAATGATCATATGCACCTGCTGCAATGGTCGGGTGCAGGCAATATGATGTTGCTCTCCGGGAAAGATGGAAACATCCTGATCGACGACCAGTTTGCGCCTTTATCTCAAAAGATTAATGCAGCTGCCCAGGCAATCCAGCCTGGTCCAATTAAATTTTTGTTTAATACCCACTATCATGGAGATCATACCGGAGGCAATGAAAACTTCGGCAAAATGGGGGCTACCATCATCGCTCATGACAATGTCCGGGCTCGCCTCACCGCAGATCAACGCATCATCAATTTTACGCAACCTCAAAAAGCGGCCCCTGAAGCAGCCTGGCCGGTCATCACCTTCGCAGATGGACTCAATGTGCATCTCAATGGAGAGGATATAGTGATCTTTCATGTGGATCATGCTCATACCGACGGGGATGCCTTGTATTATTTTCCAAAGAGCAATGTCCTTCATACGGGTGATTGTTTTATGAAAGGCCGGTTTCCGTTTATTGACCGTAACTCAGGAGGTTCGGTGGACGGATGGTTGTCAGGTGTATCCAGAGCCATCACCATGATCGATGACGAAACAGTGATCATACCAGGGCATGGCGATCTGGCCAATAAAAAAGACTATCGCGAAGTCAGAGATGCTGTCATGAGTATCAGAGATGCCGTCAAAATGAAAATAAAAGCAGGTATGGATCTGGACCAGATCAAAACGGCCAAGATCACCTCAGCCCTAGATGCCACGATGGGAAGTGGTTTTATAAAAAGTGATGCATTTATCACCACGATTTATAATGAACTTACCGGCGAAAAATAATTTTTTCAAGCTTGATTCCTAAAGGTGGCTAATAGATTCAAGCAAAATAAAAAAAAACAGTGGGTTCGCGGTGAGAATAGTATGCTTTTGATTTTAATATTCCTCCATGATAGGGATTGAACATCGCGCATAGAGCTTTGAAGTATTTTGAGGTCCATTTTTGATTAACTTTCTAATCGGTATTTTTGTCTCATGAATTTAAGAAAACTAACAGAGATCACCGATTATCATATGCATCCGGAGAGCAAGGCTTTGATACGGTTTCATGATTGTGATCCATTCAGACATTTAAATCAATCCCGGTATCTCGATTATTTTGTATCGGCCCGCGAGGATCAATTGAGAGATAATTATGGCCTGGACATTCATAAGTTTGCCCAGGAAAACGGTCATGCCTGGATGGTGACCAAAAACCAAATAGCCTATATCCGTCAGGTCCTGGTCAACGAAATGGTCACCATGCAGACCCATGTAGTCGGATATGATCAGAGCAATATCCATGTCGAGATGATCATGTGGGATGAGGCCAAAGTCAAAACCAAAGCCTTGTTATGGGGCACATTTGCTTATGTCAATTTGATGGAAAGTAAACGAGCAATTCACCCACCAGAGCTCATGGAGTTTTTTGGAAAATTAAAATGGAATGGTACAGATGGTATGACTTTCGATCAAAGGGCTGCAGCTATGTACAGTATTGGCAAATGAGTCAGAAAAATAGTGATTACTAAAATTGAATAATAGAACGCTGACGACCTGACTTGTGGCAAAAGCGGGATTCGGCAAGGAAATACTAGAAAGCACGAACCTCGTTTATAATTTAAGTGCAACACACTTATCCAAAGATTTTTGCAATAAACTCCTCTATATTGACCTTTGGATTGAACCAATGATCCATCACTTTTAATCTGCTATCTTTTTCCTCCTCCGTAAACTCCCTACCAACCAAAGTTTGAATTTGATCGATCCAGTCTGTATCCTCGTCACACGCAAAATGTAGGCAAGGGCTCAGCTCCTGGTAAACTCTGACATTTGAAGTTGTAATGATATGTCTTCCTTTAGTAAGTGATTCCAACAACTTGATCTTATAGCCAGTGGTCTGAGAAAATGGTGCCAATATAATATGTGCGTCGCGGATAAGTTCTTGCATCATACCAGTAGAGGGCGTGTCATGAAGCGTAAATTTTTTATTTTTGAAGATGAGAGACTTTATTTTAGAAGATGGTTTTTTGCCTGCCACTACTAACGGATAGTCCAATTGTTTAAAAACCTTTTCAATTAAAAATAGGGCAGCAGCTTCATTTTCTTTGATACTGAGATCGCCGTGATATAAAGCATAGCTTCCTCTTCCAGTCTTGGAAGTAAAAGTATGATCGAGGAAAGGTGGTAGCCAGGTAACATTATATCCCAGTGTCTTGTAAGTCTGGTTTTCTAGCTCCGAAATTGCAAATAAATGATCAGCATCGAATAGTACAGCAGGTTCGTATTTTTTGACTAAATAAGTCTCAATAGCATAATATATTTTTTTCAATGGATTTGTTTCTTGGGACCGGAGATGATGATAGTATGCTGCCTCCATATTATGCTGGCGGATATATTTTTTTTTGTGTCTTAGTCTTTGATCGGTCAGCGTAAAAGTGGTGTGCAAGCCTTCATATAAGATAGGATGGTCATCCTGGCTGAGCATGTCGATCAATTGGTCATTTCGCCGGCTTTGCACAAATAAGGGTATGCTCAAAGAGTGGATTTTCCACAATGGTTTACGCGTATACAGGTACACGACTTTGCAGTATGGTGCTAAAGCAGTTTCTACCACAAAGGATTTATAAAAACAATGTAATATAATCTCGACTCCTGCTTCAGCGAGGGCTTTAATTCTATAATACATATCAATAGTACTCCCCTTATTCGGGGGATACGGGATCTCCAAAGTGACGATATGAAGTGTTTTTTTGTCCAAATAGTCGTTTGCAATGATACCATATTTTAGCTTTGTACTAAATATTTTAAAAACTATTATGACCAGATTTAGTTATTTCCTGTTCTTTTTCTTAATTGTCCTTGCGGCTCACGGCCAGGCAAAATACACTTCAATGCAGGATGCACTCTTTAGTAGTGGCAAACTCAATGGCTCAGGTGGCCCACAAAGTGTAAATTGGATCAGGGATGGCAATCAGTTTTCGTATATAAAATCCCCGGGCAAAATAAATACCTACGACCCGGCTACCGGGATAGATGATATTGTATTTGATGGCAGCAATTTAAAACTGCCCGGGACGGGCCAACCATTTCAATATGACGCTTTCGAATGGACCAGTGATTTTAATTATTTATTATTTAGGACAAACTTCAGACAAGTCTGGCGCAACAGTGGCAATGCTGATTATTATCTGTATTCACTAAAAGACAAATCTCTTCGCTTGGTCGCTAAAGACGCCTACACATCCCAAGTCTCACCCGACGGTGAGTCAGTGGCGTATGAGCGTAATGGCAATTTGTATGTATTAAACCTGGCATCTAAAAAAGAAAAACAATTGACCAAAGATGGTACCAATACCATTTATAACGGTCGTTTTGGTTGGGTATACGAGGAAGAATTTGGCCTGGTCAGGGCCTGGGAGTGGAATCCCGATAGTAAAAGCATAGCTTATTGGCATATAGATGAAAGTGCAGTGCCCATCTATCAATACTCAGATCTGAGTGGCATGCATCCCGATTACAAAAAGATCCCTTATCCACGCGTTGGCGATCCGGTGCCCATGGCCAAAATAGGTATTGTCGAAATAAAAAAAGGCAAGACTACCTGGGCTGACATTCCATTGGCAGGGGGATTTTTTCCACGGATTTATTGGACTTCTGACCCTCAAAAACTTGCCGTAGTGCACCTCGACCGAAAACAAAAGAAATTAGACTTATACATGGTCAATCGCAAGACAGGCCAGGCTGGCAGTACTATGCAGGAAGACTCCAAAGGATGGATGGATATCTTCAATTTCTTTTCAGGGATCATGCACCATTTTTTCTTTCCCAAAAATGTAAACGAATATTATTGGATATCTGATAGGGATGGTTATCAGCATGTATACCGATATGATTATAATGGAAAAATGCTGGGCCAGGTGACCAAAGGTGACTGGGATGTAATGACTGTCGAGTCGGTAGATCCGCAGACCAGGCTTTTATATTATACCAGTACCGAAGCTTCTGGATTGGAAAGGCATTTGTATAAAATAAATCTGGATGGTTCCGGTAAGACGCAAATTACCACTACCCATGGCCGACATATCATCCAGTTTGCCCCGGGAGGAGGATTTTTTATCGATACCTGGTCCAATACACAAATGCCAAAGCAGGTAGAGATCCGTAATACTGACGGGGTGCTTAAAAAAAGCTGGCAAACCAATGAAGGTGTCAAAGCCTTCGTGCAGGCACATGCATATGCTCCTAAAGAATTAGAGTCAATCCGGACTCAGGATGGCCGCAATCTGGATATCTACCTGATTAAACCGATGGACTTTGACCCAAATAAAAAATACCCGATGGTCTTGTCCATATATGGTGGTCCTGGTGCCCAAAGCGTATACGATCAATGGGGCGCCAATCCGTATGAACAATATCTGGCACAAAGCGGCTACGTAATAGCTTCAGTCAACAATCGGGGTAGTACAGGATATGGAAGGGATTTTATGGAATCGGTATATGAACAACTTGGCAAGTTGGAGACAGAGGATTTCGTAGCCACTGCAGATGCCCTTGCAGCTAAGTACACCTGGTTGGACAGATCTCGGATGGCTATCCAAGGTCACAGTTATGGCGGTTTCACTACGACTTATACCCTGACCAAACACCCTGGCGCCTTTAAAGTAGGGATAGCTGGGGCTCCGGTGACCAACTATAAACTTTATGACAATATCTGGACCGAGCGATACATGGGATTAATTCCTGAGAACGAGGAGCTTTATCAAGACAACGCACCGCAAAATTTTGTCAATAACATGACAGACCATTTGATGATAGCACACTCTCTGGAAGACGACAATGTCCATGTGATCAACACATTTCAGTTTGTCAAATTAGCCACTGACGCAGGCAAAGAAATAGAGCTGAGGATATACCCTCCCGGACATCATGGCGTAGCCTACAGTGGAGCCAGCCAGGTAAGGTTATGGCAGACTTATTTGGACTACCTCGATCATTGGCTTAAGTGAGAATCAGATCTCAGAAATCAGACATCTGACTTCACTCCACCGTCCTGCCCTTAGCTACCCGTGCTTCGGTATTATATTGGTCTATATTTTTTAAATTGATTTCGAGGCCGGCAAAAGCACTGTGGCTGCTGGTCTCCCATTTTTTGCCTTGATAGGTGACTTCTCCGGAGCGTTTGTCCCAATCTGCCGCCAATAATACATATTGATTGTTGACCGTAGGATTAGGGCCAAACATGAGATAATTGGCATCATTGGCTTTTCCTTCTTCAAAGCTGATAGCCATCCTGTTTTCTTTGGGCATAAAGAGCAGCACGCCAGGAGTACCTCGTTTAAATTTTACGATTTCATATCTGGTGCCATCGATCACTTTGATCTGCCCCTGATTGATCTCTGCCTTGCCTGATCCTGCTTTTCTTCTAAGTACGATGTCATCGCTAAGGTAAAACTGGACTTTTTTGAGATCGGCCTCTTTCCATTCATATCGATCATATAGTTTCTGAGTATAAGGGCTTAGGGAGGGCGCACAGGAAGAAAGTATTATCAAAGCAATTCCGGTGTAAATAAGTTTTGTCATGGTTGCGTTTTTATTGCTATACAAATTAGACTGTGTTAAGATCTATTATGTATCATCTTAAGACTATTTAACTCGGGATTTAACTGACTTTAAGAGAATCTGAATTTCAAAGGAGGGCTTTACTTTCTTTTTGACTTGAAAAATTGTTTGATGATCGCACTACATTCTGATTCCAGGAGACCATATTCCAGTTTGGTCTTGGGATGTAATATTTCTTTGCCAAATTTCATGAAGCCGTATTTATCATCTCCGGCTCCGTAGACTATCCTGCCGATCTGCGCCCACCGAAGTGCTCCTGCGCACATCACGCAAGGCTCCAGGGTCACGTACAGCGTGCAGTCTTCCAGATACTTGGACCCTAATAATTCAAATCCGGCACTCATGGCGATCATTTCCGCATGCGCGGTAATGTCCTGCAGATGTTCCGTTTGATTTTGCCCGCGGCCTATGATATGTAGATTACTTACTAAGATGGCCCCTATAGGTACTTCATCTTGTTCATATGCCTGAAGCGCTTGTTCAAGCGCTTTCTCCATAAAAAATTGGTCTGTCATCGCCGGCTAAAAGTAAAAAACTTTCTGTCCTTATTAGATGACCAGAGTTTTCTTTAAATAAATAGGTACAAATAAAGTGATATGGTTTCTTTGAGAATCAGATAGTGAAACCATTTTTCAAATTTCTTCCCAGCAAACCATTTGCCTCTGCATCCCCTTTGAACATTTCTTTTTTGGGATTCCACTTCAATGGCCTGCCTAATTGATACGCGATGTTGCCAATATTGCAAACAGAGGCGGTGCGATGCCCGATCTCAACATCACAGATGGGCAGTTTACGCGTGCGCATAGACGCTATAAAATCTTTATAATGATTGTCACTTCTGTACACGTGTTTTTCTGTTTCACCGATGACTTTATCTTTTAAGGCAGGGGGAGTAGTTTCTAATTTTTTGCGTTGTACTTTTATTTCGCCCTCAGTGCCGACAAAATGGATCGCATTGTTCCAGTCCCATTTTTCATGTGTCATGGTGATGCCATTCTTGTATCTATAGGTTAGGAATGGATGTTCTTTGCCATCAGGAGGAATTACCTCCACTGGTCCACTCTGATCCATATCCAAAGACCACTGCACGATATCAAACATATGG
>OCTV010000898.1_pt1 | contig 11211 bp, 4 predicted proteins | sample 1539101 | NCBI WGS metagenome assembly OCTV01 (sample SAMEA3991422, study PRJEB22521) | metagenome | biome: anthropogenic terrestrial biome; feature: sewage plant; material: sludge | place: Sweden | collected 2012-09-26 | reverse complement strand
TACTTAAACTTAAAAACGGCTCAAATAAGGCGTTCGAAGAATTGTATGCCATGTATGCAGGTCGCCTGTTCTCTTTCTGCTATAAATATATCAAGACGAAACAGGAAGCGGAAGAAATCGTAGAAGATGTTTTCGTGAAACTATGGATGAAACGTGAAACCATAGATGAAGAGAAAAGTCTGAGTGGATTGCTGTTCACTATATCCAGAAGACAACTCATCAACGCATATCGGGCACGTGTCAACTCAAATCTCTTTGCCGATTATGTGGAACAGGTTTATGAACAACACGACCCTGTAGCTTATGAGGATTTTGTCAGCAAACTTGAAAAAGCGATAGACAATCTTCCGTCCACACAGAGTAAGGTGGTGCGGATGTCAAAGTTTGAATGTCTGAAAAACAAAGATATCGCTGAAAGACTAAATCTGAGTGAACAGACGGTTAAGAACCAACTGTCCATAGCTCTGAGTACCCTGAAGAAAGAAATAGGTGATGTGTCACCGATGCTCTTTTTGTTATTTTTACTTAAATAAGGTGTCCATTACAGTATTTATTGAAAAAACAGATGTATACCTTTATATAAACAATATGATATGACTGAACTGGAAAATAAATATATAGACAATACGCTTTCACCTGCCGAACTAAAGGAACTTCGAAAGAAAGTCAATTCATCTACTGATGATGAACTGGCGGAGGAGATGAAGAGCAGATGGGATACGGCGATGGATGAGGATGATGCGGACGAAGAAACGCTGAGCCGGATGCGTGATGAAATACACCGCCGCACAAGAAATAATCCTTTCATGACTGCTCGTCTGCAAAGATTCCTTTTGGCTGCGGCCGCTGTTATTATACCACTTCTGATCTTCAGTTTCTATAAATTGTATACCGAAAACATCCGTATCGCTTCAGAACAGATTGCTATCAGCACTTTGTCCGGTGAGCGTACAACTGTGACACTGCCAGACGGTACAAAAGTATCACTGAATGAAAATTCACGGTTGCTTTATGCCCCGAAATCATTCAATAAGGACGAACGTTGCATTCATTTTAGCGGTGAAGCTTACTTTAATGTGACGAAGAACAAGGAATGCCCGTTTATTGTGGATGCACATGAAGTGAAGGTCAAAGTTCTTGGCACCAAATTTAATTTCAGAGCACGGAAGGAAGAAGGTATGGCAGAACTTACCTTGCAGGAAGGTCGTGTAAACTTATCGACTATATTCAGCAAAGAGACTGTCGTGATGCAGCGGGGACAAAGAGCTGTCGTAGATTATGCTACTGGAAAGATAACACTCACAGACAAAGCTGATATCAACAATATCTCATCTTGGCGCACGGGACAGTTGAACTTTGATGATACGCCGCTTCTCAGCGTTATTACAACGATTGAGAATACTTATAGGGTGAAGATCATGATAGAAGATAAGAATCTGTCAAAAGACAACTTTACAGGAACTATACCGACAAACAATCTGAATGTAGCTTTGAGAATATTGTCGGAAGCTTATGATATGAATTATAAAGTTAGTAAACATATAGTATCTTTAACTGGAAAATAAAATTCTAATGTTAAAATTACACTTTTTTCGGTACTTTTAATTAATTGTGCCGTATACTCTTTTGAGACGCATAAAGAAGGCGCCGAATTATTAACTTTAAAGTCTTTACACAAATGAACAAAAGGCAGAATGCAAGACATCTTGTAGTGATGTTTTTCTTGTTACTATCTTGTATAGTGCAAGTGCAGGCTCAGCAGCAACAGATGAGCATTAATCTTAAAAATGTCTCGCTTAAACGGGTATTGAACGAGATTGAGAAATCCACAACTTACAAGTTCTCTTATCGCAATGAGATTGTTGATCAAAAAACTGGAATCTCTGTCAACAGAAACAATGTTTCTGTGAAGGAAATTCTCGATGAGGTACTGAATGATTGCAATCTTGAGTACAAAATGATTTCTGAGAAGTCTATTGTAATATCACCGAAAACGTTGAAAAAACAATCTTCTGACGAGAAACATCATGTTAGTGGTATTATAAAGGATGAAAATGGTGAACCTATAATAGGTGCGACAGTGAGAGTGAAAGGAGAAAGCAAGGGGTCTGTGACAGACTTAGATGGCGGATTCGTTTTGAATGATGTTAACTCTGGTGAGCTGGAAATTTCTTACGTAGGTTATAAGACACAGGTTATTCCTTTTAAAAATGGATCTGCATTGAAAATAACCATGAAAGAAGATGCTAAATCTATTAATGAAGTAGTTGTCGTCGGTTATGGAACACAGAAAAAGGCGAATCTTACAGGTGCTGTTTCAAGTGTGTCTGTTGCTGACCTGGGAGATAGACCAATAACTAATTCATCAACTCTCTTGGAAGGTACAGCATCTGGCGTTTACGCTTTACAAAAGTCTGGTCAGCCGGGATCTGATGGAGCTGTAATCAATATCCGTGGTGTTGGAACATTGAATAACAGTGACCCTCTTGTTATCATAGATGGTTTTCCTGGCAATATGAATGATGTCGATGCGAGCGAAATCAGTTCAGTATCCGTATTAAAGGATGCCGCATCTGCTTCTATTTATGGTAACCGTGCCGCAAATGGTGTTATCTTAATTACCACAAAGAAAGGCGCGGCTGGTAAGATGAATGTATCTTATTCTGGATATTACGGTATTCAAAAAGCTACATCTTTACCTAAAACATTAGATTCTTATCAATATACAACGTTGTATAACGAGGCTTGCCAGAATATGGGTATGAGTAATAAATATTCTGATGAAGCGATAGCAAAATACAAAGCAGGCAATGATTCAATGTATCCAAACAACGACTATTTTGATATATACTATCATACTGCCAATATGCAGAATCACAGGTTTAATGTAAGTGGTGGTTCTGATAATTTACAATATGCTGTTATGCTTGGTTACCTTGACCAAGATGGTATATTAATCGATACCAATTATCGTAAAACAGATTTTAGGTCTAATATTGACGCATATTTCTTGAACAAAAAATTACGTGTTACAACTCGTTTGGCAGGAAATGTCGGAACGCAATGGCAGCCCACAGACTTGTGGAGTACGATATGGTATTCAACCTTGGCACCTATATATCCGATAAAAGCAACGGACGGTCAGTGGATGGCAGTCAATGGTGAACGTAATTATTATGGAGAAGCTGAAGAAGGTAGCAAAACTAAGAATAAACGTTATAATTTTAACGGTCAGATAGAAGGCGAGTATAAATTTTTAGATGGATTCAGTTTGCAGCTCACTTATGGCTATAATGTAGAACATGGAGACAAAAACGCCATCAATGCAAATGTCACACTTGAAAATATGGATGGAAGTACAAAAACTTTAGCATCTAATCTGACAGAAACGAATTCTACGAATACTCAGTCTTTATTGACAGGATTATTAAAGTATGATCATAAATTTGGTAAACACACAATCGGCGTAATGGCAGGTTATTCAGAAGAATATTTCAGATGGAAATGGAATTCTGGTTATCGTTCTGGCTATGTTAACAACACTCAGTGGGAATTAAACTTAGGTGATGCCTCTTCTCAAACTAACAATTCCGGAGAATATGATTTAGGTCTGCGTTCTTATTTCGGCCGTTTGAATTATTCTTATGATAACAAGTATTTGTTTGAGGCAAATATACGTCGTGATGGTTCTTCCCGTTTTGCCGATGGTCACAAATGGGGCAACTTCCCTTCTTTCTCTGCAGGATGGATTATTTCAGAAGAAAAATTTATGCAATCTACGAAGTCGTGGTTGGATATGTTGAAGATCCGCGCTTCATGGGGTAAATTGGGTAATCAGAATATTAATTCCTATTATGTAGGAAGTGATATCTTATCAACAGGACAAAACTATTCTTTAGGAGGAACATTACAGTCTGGTGTAGCAGTGAAGAGTCTGACAAACAAAAATACAACATGGGAAACGACAACACAGACAGATATAGGTCTTGATGTAGCATTTAGAAATGGTATTAATGTAAGTATGGATTATTTTGTTAAGAATACGAATGACATCCTTATGCAGACACCAATTCCATGGACAATGGGAAATCTGAGTGCTCCTTATGTAAATGCAGGAAAGGTACAAAATAAAGGTATAGAAGCTACAGTCGGTTATAACAAGATATTCTCTAACGGTCTGAAATTGAGAGCTTCTGCCAATATTTCACATATTGTGAACAAAGTGACGGATTTGAATGGCGCTAGTCCTATTATTAGTGCTCCAACGGCTGTTGTTGAGGGATATGCAATTAATTCTTTCTATGGATATGTACAAGACGGAATATATCAGATAAGTGATTTTACTTGGCAAAACAACAGTGATCCTAATGTAGCTTATGCTGACCGACAATATAAACTGAAATCAGGAGTCACTTCTGTTTCTAATTACACCGCACAACCAGGTGACATTAAATACAAAGATTTAAATGGTGATGGTGTAGTGGATATGGATCATGACCGTCAGGTAATAGGAAAACAATTCCCTGATGTTTCGTATGCATTTTCTTGTAACTTGGAATGGAAAAATTTCGACTTCAACATGTTCTGGCAAGGCGTAGCAGGTATTGATGGTTATACTTATTATGAAATAGCAACGTGCTTCAGCGGTTTCGCCAATATGGGTGACTGGTGGTTGGACAGATGGACACCAGATAATCCATCAAATAAATATCCACGCCTTACGACAGATGGTGTTAGAAATAATATTCATTCTACCTTCTATATGGAAGATGCGTCATATTTACGATTAAAAAATATAGAAATCGGTTATACCTTTGATAAAAATTTAGTAAGAGTTCTTGGAGGATGTAAGGTTAGATTGTATGCAAGTATACAGAATGCTCTGACATTTACTAAATATAAAGGATTTGACCCTGAGAAAGAAACTAGTCAGACTCGTGCGGAAGCATATCCTCAGACTAGGATATATACCTTTGGCGTAAACGTTAACTTTTAAATGAAAAAATTATTATGACTAAAATTAAATATTTAATTTCCGGAATATTAATGACGATATTCTGTGGATGCACAAGTGATTTGCTTGATAGATCACCTTTGGATACATTGTCGCCTGGTACATTCTACGAGAATGAAACACAATGTAAGATGGGATTAATGGGCGTATATGCTTCAATTCCGCCAACTGAAACTGTCGCTTTCTGGTATCAGTTAGATTTTATGTCTGACAATAATTATTGTCAGGATTCATGGCAAGGCTCAAAAGAATTCGGAGAATGGGCTCAGAATGCATCTAGTTGGGGACCCTCTGCCAAATGGAAACAGGATTATCAAACAATAGTTCGTGCAAATACATTTATAGCAAATTTGTCAGCAGCTAATGTTTCCGACGATGTTAAAAAACAAATGAATGCAGAGGCTCGGTACTTACGTGCTTATGCTTATTTTGATCTGATTACCTATTTCGGAGATGTTCCATTGATTATGGGGACTCAAACACTGGATAGCGCAAAAGTCACTCGTACTGAAAAGGATAAAGTTCAGGCTGCCATACTTGGTGATTTGGATGCCGCAGCCTCGGCATTACCTAATTCTTATGCAGGTAGTAATATTGGAAGAGTGACCAAAGGTGCCGCTCTAACATTAAAATGTAAAACTTTACTATATAATCAGAAATGGGCAGATGCGGCGACTGCCGCTAAAGAGGTCATGGATATGGGCGTCTACAAGTTATATCCTGATTATGCTGGATTATTCGATGAGGCTAATGAAAACAATGTAGAGGTTATATTTGATATACAATATATTAAGAACTCGCAGAACCAATCATGGCCTAGTGCGCGTCTCTCTTTTGTAGATTGGCCTACTCCTAATGTAACTTCATCTATAATTGACTCGTATTATATGACGAATGGTCTTCCTATAACAGATACCAAATCCGGATACAAAGATCAGGATCCGTATACGAACCGTGATCCTCGAATGGCTGCTTCTATAGTATTACCTGGTTCAAAGACTGCTTCAGGTACATTTATTCCTGCAAATGATCAGGTACCTTGTGGAGCTCGTCCTCGAAAATATGCTGATATTAATGGTACAGACTCATATAATTATTCATTAAATACCATCGTACTGAGATATGCAGACGTTTTGTTGATGCGTGCCGAAGCATTAATAGAATCTGGTAATACAGGGCAGGAAGTTTATGATCTGATAGATCAGGTGCGTGCTCGTGTTAACATGCCGAAAATTGAAAATGTAGAAGGGACTGGTTTAAACCAAGATCAATTGAGAAATATTCTTCGTCATGAGCGTAGAGTCGAATTTTTTATGGAAGGTACGCGATACGCTGATATGTTAAGATGGAAAGATGAATCTTTGGTTCATGATGTATATGGATATGTTACTTCAAAATTATCTGATCCGACAAATCCATCCAAATGGGTTTTTGAAACTGAAAAGAAAGAAACCCGTAAATTTGATTCTACAAAAGGATGGTTATGGCCTATTCCACAGGTGGAAATGCAGAATAATAGTAATCTGAAACAGAATCCGGGATATTAATTATATACTGAATAAAATACTTATAAATGATATTTAGGTAGTGTTAATTGGATTGTTTTAAGGCTTTATTTTTACTTCATCTGGATGATACGATTAAAATTGTATTGTTCAGATGAAGTACTTTGATGTATTTAACAACTTTTTTATTTCAATATCTCCTTGTCAATATATTCTTTGACGAGCATTCCGAATTCAGCTTTAAAACACTTCGTAAAATATTTCGGAGTATTGAATCCTACTTTCATAGCCAGTTCGGATACTTGTATATAAGGATTTTGTCTGACTATGCTGCAAGCTTCCTTGAGACGGATGGAATTGATAAATCCGGTGATGTTCTGGCCGGTAAGGGCACGGAGCTTGTTGTAGAGCGTAGATGAACTGACGCACATGTCGGACGCGAAACGGTCGCGGTCGTAATCTGCATCGTCTAGATGATTCTTCACGCAAGCGATGGCTTTCTCAATAAATATCTCATCAGGACTGCTATAATGCTGTTCGCTGACTTCAAAGGTGGGGGACCCTGTAAATTTCTGACGTATCCGCTCGCGATTGGCTATGATATTGTCAATGCGCAGTTGCAGTTCTTCTAACTTGAACGGTTTGGTGATATATTCATCTGCACCAGTTTCATAAGCTAGGTTACGGTCTTCATCTCGAGTCTTGGCGGTAAGAAGAATAATGGGCAACTGGGCATAATCTTTGTTCCCCTTGATAGCTTTGGTCAGTTCTATACCGTCCATGACAGGCATCATCACATCGGAAATAATGATGTCTAGTTCTTCACGGTTTAAGATGTTAAGAGCTTGTTGCCCATTCTTCGCCGTGCTTACATTGTATTTTTTGCAAAGAAGTTTTTGCATGATTCCCAGCAATTCTTCATTGTCTTCAACAATCAACAGATGGTATTCATTGTCATTGCCACTCTTTTCACGAACGGTGTCTGTCGCTGTTTCTATGTCGCTTATCGTCTGTTTTTCTATTTCTATCATTTTAGCTTTCGCTGATGTGTCTGTTTCTGCATCACTATAAGCATTTCGGACAATGGGGATGCTGACAATGAATGTAGTACCATTGCCTTTTGCACTCTTACATTCTATCTTGCCATGATGGAGTTTGACGAGGTCGTGTGTAAGGGACAGACCTATACCTGTACCCAACGTATTCATTTTACGATAGTCGCCATCCAGAAAACGCTGATACAGACTTTTAATCTTGTCTCCAGAAATTCCGATTCCATTATCCGAAACCACCAAAACCGCCTTGTTGCCGTCTGTCGACAGGGATACATCTATCTGTCCACCGTCGTTTGTATATTTTACAGCATTAGATAGCAGATTGTATATGATCTTATCCATTTTGTCGGGGTCAAACCATGCATCGATATGTTTTAGATTGCAGTTGAGGTTGAATGTAATCTTTTTCTTTTCCATCAACGGCTGTATGTTACTGCATTCAGTCTGGACGAATGCAGCTAAGTCATCGTTCGACACAAGTAATTTCAGTTGACCGGCCTGCGATTTTCTCACTTCCAGTATCTGTCGTAGCAGTTTGGTAAGTCTGCTGATATTGCCTTGCATCATATTATAACTGTTGTCGAATTGGGGCGCGTGCATACGTAGGTCGTCCACGACAGCAGAAATCACGGTGAGAGGAGTGAGAAGTTCATGGGTGATGTTTGTGAAAACAACCGCCATCTGCAGACGGTTTTTGGTCTTAAGATGTTCCTTGTACCATGCTAAGGAAGCATAAATAATGCCAGAGACAATGAGCAGGTAGATGATATATGCCCACCATGTGGCATACCACGGAGGCAATATCCTTACGGTTATGGTATAAGGAAGTTCGCGCCATGTGCCGTAACTGTCAGCAGCCTTGATATGAAGTTTGTATGTGCCCGAGGGTAAGTTCTCGAAAGTGGCCCTCCGGATGGAGGCGTCGCGATAACGCCAATCTGTATCGTAGCCTTCCAGTTTGTATGCATACTTGTTCTGGTCCTGATTAGAGTAAGATAGCAATGCAAATTCAACGCTGAACTTTTCGATAGAAGGAGGTATTACAATTTTCCGTGTAAAGGCCGGCATATATTCAGAGACAGTATGTGCCAATGCCGAATCGAGCGAAATGAAAGATTTGTCGTTGATAAAAATGTCTGTAACGATGAGGTTGGACAATTTATTGGACAGACTTCTGAAATTATTCTTGGGAATAAACGAAAAGAAACTGCGCCTGTTGCCGAAAAACAGTTCTTTACCATATTTGAATGTGGCATTGGGTTGAAACAATACATCGCCGAAGCCGTCTTCGTTGGCAAAACTGGTGACTACGCATTTGCCCTTTTTGGAAATGGCTATTCTGACAAGCGACTTGTCTGTCGTAATCCACAGGTTGCCATATTCGTCTTCGTTAATAGAGAAAGCCCTGTCGTCCTCTATATGATATTCGGTGTTCATATAGTCGAAACGGTCTTTGGCGGCATTATATCTGAATAATCCGCCACTATGTGATATAGCCCAAAGACGATGGGACCGATCTTCGTAACAATTGGTGGCATCATCTACTAAGTATTTATTGTTCCCGGGATTATACTGATGACATTTCAGACTTTTTATGTTGTATGGATTGCCACTGATGCGGATGATGCCCTCATTCTCAGTAGCAATCCATATATTACCCCTGGAATCACTGCTGATACTCAGGACCTCGCAGTCGGAAAGACTGTTCCCGTCGTATTTGATATTCAGTTTTACGCCTTTGTTGTCAGGATATACGATACTAATTCCTGAACGTTGACCTATCCACATCACCTTATATTTGTCCTGATGTAAGGCGGTGACATATTCTGCCGACAGATAATGGGTGTTGTCCCAATCCAAAGTTCTTGTAGTTTCACCTTTCTTGAAGACCATGATGCCATAACTGTTGTTGGCGAACCATATTTCACCGTTGTATCTACGGACAATGGAAGAAAAGGTGGAATTCATCATGTCATCCTTCATATTGGCGAGTCCTGGTATACTGTTGCCCATCGTGATATTGCCAGTACTGCGATTATAGAAAGCCAGTCCGAACGGTTTAAGACCGAGCCAGAAAGAAATGCCGTCTTCTGTAAATATGGAACATACGGAATACTTGTTGTTATCGTTGATCTTACATATATTGAACATTGAAGGCGTAGTGTTGATGTGGGTAATGCCGTCATAATAAGTTTCCAACCAGAAGTTTCCCATCTTGTCGGTTATCATATCGGCATTGAAGCCAAGAGTCCTGGATTTGGGTTCGCTGGTACTTGAGTAATTGGTAAACCCCTTGCTGAGGTTGTTGAGATGCAGAATACTGATGCCTTCTCTGGAACATGCCCACAGTGCGTTTGTAACAGGATCTTCGGCTATCTTATAGATGGTACTAAACTTATCTGATCCGTTATTGTAGCTGTATGTGCGTGTGTTATTGAAATCAGTAGGATTGTCCATCATCAGGATACCTCTGCCCCATGTTCCTATCCACAGCCTTTTCTGTCGGTCGAGATACAGAGAATAAGCTTTCTTCTCACTGTTGATGGTAGGATAATGGCAGAAAGTGTTGGAACCTCTTCTGAATCGATACAGTCCGCTGTTCCATGTCCCTACATATATATGATTGTTGTCATCCTCTATAATCGATTTTACACTATACCATCGTTGTATCTTATGCCTTTTATGGTCTGTTTCTACCACATCAGTGTTGGACCAATCGTAGGTGTAGAACGAATCCGTTTGGGGCTTGTAATAACTGAGTCCTCCATCAGTACCGATCCAGATCGTTCCGTCTTTCGATGTGAATAACGTATATATAATATGTTGCTCGGCTTCCGGCAACTGATATGTTTTACAGACACCTGTCTGAAGATTCATTTTCACCAGCCCGTTCCGGGTTCCTATCCAGAGACAGTTGTGATGGTCTTCGGTTATGGACATGATGGAATTGTTGGGGAATATGCCCGGGGATGCGGCTGCCGAACGGTAAGTATGGATATTGTATCCGTCGTACGAGAGCAAACCTGAACTGGAACCGACCCACATGAGTCCGCTATGATCAAAGTATATACAGTGGAATTCGTCAGATGATGAAGGTAGTACATGGCCGATTACTCTGCATTTCAAGATCTGGGCATTCAATATGGATATACAAAATATGGTTAGTAATGTTAATAAGATTCTTTTCATTATTCATAGCTTGAGTTCAAGATGCAAAGATAGGCAATATCTTTAAAAAACCTAATTGCAAAAGGGTTAATTATCATTTTGTTCCTATAAAATAACGATTAAGAGACCTCGTTTTAAGAGACGTTTTATAATTTTGCACTCGGAATATATTGTTTCGATAAAATAAAATTAAGACATAATCTATAATTAAAATTACTATTAATGAAAAATGCTTATCTAACATTAACATCTAAAAAACTATTCGTTTTGACGATGATGACTGCCGGCTTGGGGATTGCTCCGCAAACTTCATACGCAGAGCAGGCAGTGCAGAACATTACACAGGCCGCTCAACTGAAAGGTCAGGTCGTAGGCAGTAATGGCGAACCTATTATAGGTGCGACTATTATGGTGAAAGGAACAAAAAACGGCACAGTTACTGATTTTGACGGTAACTTCTCAATCAGTA
>OCTV010000897.1_pt1 | contig 11230 bp, 14 predicted proteins | sample 1539101 | NCBI WGS metagenome assembly OCTV01 (sample SAMEA3991422, study PRJEB22521) | metagenome | biome: anthropogenic terrestrial biome; feature: sewage plant; material: sludge | place: Sweden | collected 2012-09-26 | reverse complement strand
AATATAATAAATACTATTATTTATATAAATTAAAAGTCAGTTCAAATAATTTTTAAAGGAGAATTTCAGATGTCATTCAACAGATTAATTGAAAAAATTGCTGAAACACAAAATCCAACAGTAGTAGGGCTTGATCCGAAGATTGATTATGTGCCTGAATTTATTAAGCAGAAATATTTTTTAAAGTATGGTGAAACTTTAAAAGGTGCAGCAAGAGCAATCGGACATTTTAACCGTGAAATTATTGATGCAATTTCTGATGTTGTTCCTGCTATCAAGCCACAGTCAGCATATTATGAAATGTATGGCTATGAGGGAATAAAGGTTCTTTATAAGACCATTGAATATGCAAAGGAAAAAGGCATGTTTGTTATGGTTGACGGAAAGAGAAATGACATTGGTGCTACTATGGAAGCTTATACAACAGCATACCTTGGTCAGACTAAGATTCATAACAATTCCTTTGAGGCTTTCGGTGCAGACGCTCTCACAGTAAACGGCTATCTCGGAACTGACGGAATTTCTCCACTTATAAATGCTTGTAATGAATATGACAAGGGTATATTTGTCCTTGTCAAGACTTCAAATAAATCTTCTGGCGAATTACAGGACAAGCTTATCGGTGATAAGACTGTATATGGTGTAATGGGCGATATGTGCGAGGAATGGGGAGCACAGGCAATGGGCAAATACGGATATTCTTCTGTTGGTGCAGTTGTCGGCGCAACATACCCGCAGCAGCTTGAAGAAATGAGAAAAGCTTTGCCACATACTTTCTTTTTGGTACCGGGCTATGGTGCACAGGGCGGCGGAGCAGAAGGCGTTGCTAAGGCATTTGATAAAAACGGACTCGGCGCAATAGTCAATTCTTCAAGAGCAGTAATGTGCGCTTATCAGAAGGAAGGCTGTGACCAAAAGGAATTCGCAGCAGCAGCTCTCCGTGAAGTTATCAGAATGAAAAATGACATTATGACATATGTTAAGAAAATTACATTATAATTTTATAGAAAACTTGAGGTGGAAAAATGAGATACACTCAGGGCAAGTATCCTATTATCAATAAAATGTCAATAGCAAAGGGAATTTATGATATGACAATTCTCTGCAAGGAAATTGCTGAAATTGCAGTACCTGGGCAGTTCGTTCATATTTTGGCTGACGGACATACACTCCGCAGACCTATTTCCATTGCTTCAATTGATAAGGAAAAGGGAACAATCCGCATTGTCTTTGAAGTAAGAGGCAAGGGCACCGAAGAAATCGCAAAAAAGAATGTTAATGAGATTATTGATATAGTCGGCCCTCTCGGCGGTGGCGGCTTTAAGCTTCTTGATAAGGAGAAGAAAGTCGTATGTATCGGTGGCGGAATAGGAACTCCTCCAATGCTTGCTCTTTGTGAATATTACGGAAAGAATGCTACTGTGATAAGTGGATTCAGGAATGCCTCAATTGCAATCCTCCAAAAGGATTTTGCTGATACTGGCGCAAACACAATACTTTGCACAGATGACGGAACAGCCGGTAAAAAGGGCTTTGTTACAGAGGCACTAAAAGAATATATAGCAAATGAAAAGCCTGATATGATATATGCCTGTGGACCTCACCCAATGCTCAAAGCAATTGTTGCTATTGCTGATGAAAATGAAATTGTTACTGAGGTTTCACTTGAAGAGAGAATGGGCTGTGGCGTTGGTGCTTGTCTTGTCTGTGCTTGTAAAACCGTCAGAAACGGCGAAGAATATATGGCTCACGTCTGTCAGGACGGTCCGGTATTTAACAGTAAGGAGGTTATCTGGTAATGGCTGATTTATCTGTTAAAATTGCAGGTGTTGAATTCAAGAACCCTGTTATCCCTGCATCAGGAGCTTTCGGTTATGGAAGAGAATACGAGCGTTTCTATCCTCTTTCAAAGCTTGGCGGAATAAGTGTAAAAGGAACAACAATAACAAAACGCCCAGGCAATCCAGTACCGCGTATTGCTGAAACTCCAGCGGGAATGCTTAATTCCGTCGGACTTCAGAATCCTGGAATTGACCATTTTATAAAGATTGAATTACCAAACCTTAAGACAAAGGGCACTGTTATTATTTCAAATATAGCAGGTTCAACTATTAACGAATGTGTTGAAATTGCAAGAAAGCTTGACGACACTGATGTCGATATGATTGAGCTTAATATTTCCTGCCCGAATGTTAAAGAAGGCGGAGTTGCTTTCGGCACAACAACCGACGGTGCAGCAGGTATAACAAAACAAGTCCGTGCTGCTACAAAAAAGCCTCTTATAGTAAAGCTTTCACCTAATGTAACCGACATTGCTTCCATAGCAAAAGCTGTTGAGGCTGAGGGTGCAGACAGTGTTTCACTCATAAACACTCTCCTCGGAATGAAAATTGATATAAACTCCCGCAGACCTATTTTAAAGAATAATGTCGGCGGACTTTCAGGACCGGCAGTTTTCCCTGTTGCTGTAAGAATGGTATGGCAGGTTGCAAATTCTGTTAAAATTCCTGTTATAGGAATGGGTGGAATTACAACATGGGAGGATGCTGTTGAAATGATTCTTGCTGGAGCAAGCGCAATTCAGGTCGGCGCTGCAATCTTCACAAATCCGTATGCACCGCTTGAAATTGTTGACGGACTTAACAAGTACCTCGACGACAATAAGATAGAAAAATTATCAGAATTAACAGGCAAGGTTCAGCCTTGGTAAATACAAAGGAATGAAAATATGACCACAGTATATATAGTAAGACACGCAGAGGCAGAAGGTAACATCTCCCGTGTATTTCAGGGGAGAATTGATTGCGGAGTGACTGAAAAAGGCTACGCACAGCTAAATGCTCTTTCTGAACGCTTTAAGAATATAAAGCTTGACACGCTTTATTCAAGCCCACTAATAAGAACTATAGAAACAGCAAAGGCTGTCAACAAATATCATAATCTTGAGATCAATAAGGTTGACGGCTTAATGGAAATCAACGGCGGATTGTTTGAAGGTCAGCTTTGGGACGAGCTTTCTGTGCTTTTCCCCAAGGCTCACGACTTATGGCTTAATCATCACCATGAGTTTGAAATTGAACAAGGCGAGAGTATGCGTGAGGTTTACAACAGAATGAAAACATCTGTGCTTGAAATTGTTCAAGCCAACAAGGATAAGACAGTTGCAATTGTATCACACGGTTGTGCAATAAGGAATTTTCTTTGCTTTGCAAATAAAGTGAACTTTGAAGAGCTTAGCACTCTTGACTGGTGCGAAAATACCGGAGTATGCAAGCTTACCTTTGACGATGACCTTAATCCAAGCGTAGTTTATCAGAATGATGCAAGCCATCTTGATGAAAAGAATTTGACTATTGCCTATCAGGACTGGTGGAAGAAATAGCAGAAGGGGAAACATAATGAAAATAATGGCTGTCGATTTCGGCGATGCAAGAACAGGACTTGCTGTCTGCGACAAAACTGAATTTCTCGCTTCTCCTGCTGGCGTAATTTCTGAGCGTAACTTTGACAACTGCGTAGAGAAAGTTGCCCAAAAGGCAAAGGAGTTTGAAGTTGAAGGCATTGTTGTCGGCTATCCGAAGAATATGAATGGAACAATCGGTCCAAGGGCAGAAAAATGCGCCTTGTTTGCTGAAAAGCTCAAAACGCTTGTTGGTATGCCTGTTGAACTTTGGGACGAGCGCAGCACAACAGTTTCTGCACACAATATTCTTAATGAAACCAACACAAGAGGGAAGAAACGCAAGGCTGTTGTTGATGCTGTTGCGGCGACCATTATCCTTGAAAGCTATTTAGGATACAGAAAAACTAAGGCTAATCAGTCTTAGCAAAAAGCTCCCTTATCCCAATAATAATCAAAAAGCCTGCAAAAAGCTTTGACAGTATGTCTGAACCAAGCTTGTTTGCTAAAAGGCTTCCGATAAAAACACCAATCGTTCCGCAGATTATCGGCGGGGCGATTTTTTTCCATTCTATGAGCTTGTTTTTAGTATGAATAATAAGCGAAATTAACGCAATAGGTATGAAGAAAACAAGGTTTATTCCCTGTGCTGAAAGCTGGTCTACCCCAGCAAAAGCTGATAAATAAATTATCAGCACCATTCCACCACCCAGTCCCATTGAAGCAGAAATTCCTGTCAAAAAGGAAACAATAAGTACAACTATAAAATTCATCTGAGCAACATCCTTACACCTGCAAAAATTATCAAAGCACCAAAAACTCTCTTTAAAATCCTTGTCGGGATTTTCCTGAGGAACAGGCATCCGAGTAATGCTCCTGCTATTCCACCCGGAATAAATTTTAAAGCGTCGCTGAATTGAAAGTTTCCGCTTTTAAGGTACAATATTGTTGTGACAATGCTTAGTGGAAGAATTATAGCAATAGATGTTGCATGCGCCTTGTGAGGTTCAATTTCTGCTTTTTCAAGCAGTGGAACAACAATCATTCCACCACCCGAACCGAATATGCCGTTGATAATTCCAGTGACAAGCCCGAGTATATATAAAAAAAGTTTTTTCATCTAATCTCCAGAACGTTTTTTATTAGTATCTGTAGAGAAAATATTTATATTCAGGACATAGTCAAATATATTCTGCATAGATTTTCGGTGGCTTTGCGGTCGCCCCCGCGTCCCTTTGCATACAAAACTAAAAATTTGCTAACTTAAAAAAGGGCAGAAGCATAAACAGGTTAAGAACTCGATAGTGTGCGACATAAACAAAAAAGTATTGATACAACAAAATTATAAATATCGGTGGCTTTGCGGTCGCCCCCGCACCCTTCGCCTATAAAAACTTATAAAGAATAAGAGGATACTACACCCCTTCACATACATAACTTTAAAAAAACAAAACAAAAAGCACCCTGATAAAAATCAGAGTGCTATTTTTTAATGTAAACCACCTTGCCGTCGCATAGTATATAAAACCCGCACAAGGCAGGGTGGGTAAAACAGCCTGAAGTTTTCATACTCCCTTCATCCACCAAAGGTGGGAGGTCTGCAATCCGTTCCAGAGTCCGAATCCCGTTATAATCGTGTTGGATTATATGAACTATGCTTGATCGTACAAGGCAGAAAGTTTTTCTATGACTTAATTATATCACCGTGATATTATAAAATCAATGGAAACTTAATCCTATGTTTTATTCGTGGTGACAGCCACAGTCGCAGCCTTCATCGCCACAATCGCAATCGCCTTCGCAACCGCAATCTTCGAACATTTCTTCAATCCTTTTCATGAACATAGCGCCGATTTTGTCAAATTCAGCATCGTCATCGATAGAAGCAAGAATTTCTTCTTCGCCTTCAATCTGTGATTTAAGAATAACAAGATCTCCGTCAGATTCGAGGAGTTCGTCAGGATTTTCGCTGTATGGTACAAGAGCAAAATATCTCTCGCCATCGCATTCAAGTGCATCGAGCATTTCAAAGGTCTGCTCTTTACCTTCCTCATCAACTAATGTGTATAAATCAGGTGTGTAATCTAATTCTTCTGACATAATCAGCCCTCCAGTTATTTTTATCAGTATAACATTAATATTATACCCATAAAAAATAAATAAGTCAACAACAATATTGTTAAATATAAAGTGTACAACTTTTTTAAAAATATTTGAAAAAAACTATTGACATTGCATAAATGGTGTGGTATATTATAGACAAGGAAAAACAAAATCCTTAAAAAGACAAAGAAAGAATAACACATAAAGTTAAATCATTTCTGGTCTTAATTTAAAAGAGAGGGAGCGAGTCCAATGGATACTACAGAACCGCAGCAGATCCGAGCATCCTTGAGGGTTTGCACAACTTTTGAGTATTAGAAACAATTGTATGGTCTGTGATCATCAAAGTTTCAACTAAATGTGTTTAAACATTATAAGTTGTGAATCAACAAGGGGCTCGAAGGAAGATAAAATTTAGTTAGGAGAGAGTCCGATGGTTAATCGTTAGAAATTGATGGAAGCTACCAAAATTTATTATGAGGGTGAGTCCTATGCAGCGTTAGACATTATAATTTTCAATATCTAATGAAAAGGTGGTTCCAATGAAGTAAAATATCAGATCCCGAATTATTATATAATGTGTCTATAAATCAAGTAAAGACCAGAATATTTAATCAGCGTATTCGGAACAATTCAGCGAATTAAATCTCAATAATACGATTGGGAGTGATGCTTTTGAATGTTAATTTATCAAGCTTACTGGAGTTGAGAAAAATTAATTAGTCAGGAGTGATTCCACCAGAATATTATACATAATTAAGAATTAATAAAAGGAACCTTATTTGTAAGGTTCCTTTTTTAATGTTATTTTCTGTTTGATTAATTATTTCTTTTCTTCTTTGATTGATATAATCTTTGAGTTCTTGCCATTCTTTTCAATGGTATAAATCAAATACTTGTCGGCTTTATTTTTCTTTGATTCAGGCATCCAGTCAGGAAGCTGTGGATAATAACCAACTTTTATCTCATATTTCTCATCACTGAGTTTTTTGATATCAGTAACACCAGGTCTATAAGGATTCATGTTTGGTGATATAGGAAGAACATAAGATTTTTTTTCTTTATCATATTCAAAATAAAGTGCCACGTCGCCAAGTGCCTGATGTGAGAAAGATCTGCCCTTGCCGAATAGCTTTGTTGCAGCAACTTCAACGTCACTTTGAGGAACAGTAATAAGCCCATACTCATTTTTGTATTCTGAATGTTTTTCATCATAATTAATGATTATGCTCCAGGCAGCAGCCCTAAGCATTACTTCATTAGGGAGATCATTGTTGTCATCAAATGTAGGGGAATCAATTACAACAAGAGGATAAACATACTTCTTGAATTCGTTTTTCTGATCAGTGTTATCCGTAAAACGTTTTATCTGATTGATACCAAAATTTACAGTAAAGATTAGTCCTATAATGGACATTACACTTACAAAAATTCCAGTCCAGAAGTAAAAAAGACGCTTTTTAGACTTTTTCTTTTTCTTTGGTTCTTCAATAACTTCAGTTTCAGTAAGTTCTTCAAGTTCGCTGATATCTTCATTTAATGCTCCTGAAATAGCTTTTTTAACAGGCCCGGCTGTTATGTCCGAGAATTTTTCACCAGCTTCAATTCTTTCAAGATCTTCACCGGTAGGGGCAGGAATATATTTTGTTTTTTTCTTTCTTCCCATTTTTGCTAAACCTCCTATCGAATTTGTCCGTTTCCGTTGATTAAATATTTTATACTTGTAAGCTCCCGCAATCCCATAGGGCCTCTTGCGTGGAGTTTTTGTGTTGAAATACCTATTTCAGCGCCGAGTCCGAATTCTTCACCATCAGTAAATCTTGTTGAAGCATTTACATAAACAGCTGCTGCATCAATACGCTTCTGGAATTCTTCAGCACTTAAAAGGCTTGATGTAACGATACATTCTGAATGTCCTGTTGAGTATTTCTGAATATGCTCAATAGCCTCATTAACATCATTAACAACCTTTATTGAAATAATATAATCAAGGAATTCTGTTGCGTAATCTTCTTCTGTTGCTGGGATTACACAATCGCCAAGTATTTTTCTTGTAAGTTCACAGCCTCGGATTTCAACCTTATGCTGGTCAAGGCGTCTTTTAAGCTTATATAGGAATTCTTCTGCAATATCCTTGTGAACAAGACAGCTTTCAACAGCGTTGCATACTGACGGACGTTGTGTTTTTCCGTTGTCAACAATATCTACAGCCATTTTTAAATCTGCTGATGAATCAACAAAAACGTGACAGTTACCTGTACCGGTTTCAATGACAGGAACAGTTGCATTCTGTACAACAGCCTTAATAAGTCCGGCACCACCACGTGGGATAAGAACGTCAATGTATTCGTTAAGCTTCATCATCAGTGTTGCGGTTTCTCTTGAAATATCCTCAACAAGCTGAATACAGTCAGCAGGCAGGCCAACCTTTTCAATTGCTGTTCTCATAATGTTTACAAGACATATGTTTGAATTGATAGCTTCCTTTCCACCTCGGAGGATTACTGCATTACCTGCCTTTAAGCATAATGCACCAGCATCAACAGTAACATTCGGGCGGGATTCAAAGATTATTCCGATAACACCGAGCGGAACTCTTGTCTTTAAAATTCTCAGTCCATTCGGGCGAAGTACTCCACCGTCAATAGCACCAATAGGATCCTCAAGCTTTGTGAGGGAAAGGACAGCATTTGCAATATTCTTTATTCTTTTTTCGTCAAGCATAAGTCTGTCCTGCATTGCCTGTGACATTCCGTTTGCTCTTGCTCTCTGAAGGTCGCAATCGTTTTCTGTAATAATTGTCCTCACAGAAGCAAGAAGTTCCTCAGCAATAGCTTCAAGAGCAGCATTTTTCACTAATGAAGAAGCAGTAGCAATAGCATATTTTGCAGCCTTCGCCTTTATGCCTAAATCTTCAATATAACTCATTTAATTATCACTCCCGTTTGCAGCAAATAAAGTTCCGACAGGTTTGTTTTCAAAAAGCTCGTAAAGGTGATTAGCATCATTTCCGTTTATAATCACCATATCAATTCCTGCTTTGTTTGCAATCTGTGCTGCGTGAATTTTTGTTACCATTCCGCCTGTTCCATGCTTTGAACCAGCACCTTCAGCAAGTGAAATGATATTATCGTCAAGCTTATCAACAACAGGGATAAGTTTTGCGCTTGTGTGCTTGTGAGGATCTTTGTCATAAAGGCCATCAATATCCGAAAGAATAACGAGTAGGTCAGCGTCGACAAGGTCAGCAACAACAGCTGAAAGTGTGTCGTTGTCGCCGAATTCAATTTCTTCCACAGAAATCGTATCGTTTTCGTTGATAACAGGTATTGCACCGATTGAAAGAAGCTTTGAGAAAGTGTTGATAGCATTCTGCTTTCTTTCTTCCACTTCAACAATATCCTTTGTCATAAGAACCTGTGCAACAGTATGATTATAAATAGAAAACTGCTTGTCATAGAAGTACATAAGCTCGCATTGACCAATAGCAGCAATAGCCTGCTTTGAAGGAGTATCAGAAGGTCGCTCTCTTAGCCCAAGCTTACCACAGCCGACACCTATTGCACCTGAAGTAACAAGAATAATCTCCTTACCACAGTTTTTAAGATCAGACAATACCTTAACAAGCTGTTCAATTCTTCTTATATTGAGCATACCTGTTGAGTGAGTGAGAGTAGATGTGCCTACTTTTACAACTATTCTTTTTCTGTCTGAGAGTTTTACCATTCTAAACTACACTTCCTTTGTTAACGTTGTTGATAGGTTTTTTATTTTTAAAAGCTAAAAAGTTTTCTTTAACAATTTTTACAAGGCGAACTCTTGTCTTAAAAGGCGCCCACGCAATATGAGGAGTAATTATACAGTTTCTGTTATATCTCAACGGATTGTCCTCGAGCATCGGCTCAACAGAAATAACATCAAGATATGCTTTTGAAATAATTTTTTCTTTGAGTGCTCTGTCTAAATCTGACTCATTGATAACAGGCCCTCTTGATGTGTTTATTAAAATCGCATATTTTTTCATTCTGCAAAGGTTTTCATAATTCATAAGTCCCTGAGTTTCTTCAGTAAGCGGACAATGTAAGGTTACCACATCTGAAACTTCAAGTAATTTATTGAGCGATACAAATTCAATATCATCATAAAGGTCAGGAACAGTCCTTGTAAAAACACAAACCTTCATTCCGAAAGCCTGTGCTATTAACGCAACCTTCTTACCAATGCTTCCAAATCCAATAATTCCAAGAGTCATTCCGCTGATTTCCTGGGTAGGAATATTAAAATAAGAAAACAGCTTTGATTTTACCCAGTCACCGTCAGCGACAGTTTTTGCATATTCGTTTATTCTGCTGTAATGTGAGAGAATGAAAGCAAATACGTGCTGTGCAACAGCATCTGTTGAATAACCAGGAACATTTGTAACAATTATATTTCTTTCATCACAAGCCTTCAAGTCAACATTGTTGTAGCCTGTTGCGAAAAGTCCTATATATATAATATTGGGGCATTGCCTAATTACTTCTGATGTAATAGGCGCCTTGTTGCAGAATACAACTTCAGCGACACCGATACGCTCTGCGACTTTTTCTTTTTCGGTATAGCCGTATATAGTCACATCACCAAGTGAATTGAAAACTGATAAGTCAATATCGCCTGTTGTTACTGTGTCAGCATCAAGAATAACTATTTTCATGATTATTCCTCATCGTCATCTGAAAATGCTCGCTTGATAATGTCGTCTGCTTCCTCAAAAAGCTCATCATGCTCGTGAAGAGATTTATCATCAGCTTTATCTTTATTCTTTTTCTTCTTAGAAACTATAATCATTGATGTAATAATCCATATAAGAAGTACAAGCTCAACAATTCCAAGAGTATAAATAATCTTTTGATTCTGAGTGTATTGTGTTGTCAATGTCAGGTCAATGCCAAGCAGTAATAAAATGTAATACATATTTCTTTTTCTGTAGAACTGCAATATCAGAAAAAGAGTTGCAAAAATACAGAATCCGAGGTGCAGTGGCAAAGGGAAAGGAGCGTAAATATTTTTAATCATAAAGTTCTCCTGTTAATTTTCGTAATTATTATTATTTTATCACATTTCATATAGAATGGCAATGAATTTTTTATAGTTGACTTATTACGTGGAAAATTTTATAATTGATTGAGATTAATAAGTTAAGAGGGTTCAATAGTATGAAAGACAACAATATAAATTCAATATCCCTTGAAGCTGCGGCTTTAGTAAACCCTATCCCGAATTCTGTTAATTGGGAAGAGATAGATACCTTTCTCATAGAAAATCGTTTTGGCTGTATTGTAGGCAATAAATTTTGGTTTAAGTCTGACTGGGAACATTCATTAATTATTATTGAATCTGGTCTGTCACAGATTGCTATTGATGTGTTAAAATGCCTTGATAAGGATACATCATATTTCTATGATATTGTTATAAATGGAAAATCTATTAATAATTTTAATGGCGATAGTATATCACTAAAAGATTTCCTGAAATTTAAATATGTTGGCTTGTCAGAAGAATTAACAAGCAGAATGGAAAACTACTTTCTTTATAATTGTAGATAACAAACTGAATCGCTTATTATGGTTAGGTTTTTTAAGTTGACTTATCACATGGAAAATTTTATAATATTTATATCTAGAAAATTTTGTACCCTGTGCGTCAAGTGACGTTGGGTCGAGGCAGCTCGGTGGTGGTCGAGGCGGG
>OCTV010000893.1_pt1 | contig 11261 bp, 9 predicted proteins | sample 1539101 | NCBI WGS metagenome assembly OCTV01 (sample SAMEA3991422, study PRJEB22521) | metagenome | biome: anthropogenic terrestrial biome; feature: sewage plant; material: sludge | place: Sweden | collected 2012-09-26 | reverse complement strand
TGTAATTCAGCTCGACTTGCGATTTCCAAGGGGCACCGGTGACCAGCCCGCCCCCAAGGGCCGGCATGGAATCCGTAATATTTTTGACCGCGCCGTTGCTCGTGAAGACCGGACGCTCGACCAGCCCCCATGTGGCTTCAAGGTATGGATACAGGAAGAACAAGGCTTCATATCGATACTGCAGATTGGCGACGGCATAACGTGTCGGGAACAGCTCGTTGAAGGCGACACCGTGGATCATGGGGAGCGAGATGGCTTCCCATTCATATCCCGTCGGCCTTCCCGGCAACCGAAAAGCTGAAAACCGATCCAAATCCTTGCCGATACCTCCATGTACACTGGTCACGAGCCGGTGCTTCTCGCTCTCAATGAACGGAAGCCCGGTGGCCACCAATGCATAGGCGCTGGCTTGAAGGTACGTCTGCTCTTTCGTGAAATCGGGCGTGTCGAACGGCGCCCCACCCCATCGATCCCACTTCGCCCGGTGGCCGTGAATCAGATCTCCCCCCATGGTGAACCCTTCGTGGGGCAGTTCCATCAAGTTTCGCTTTAACGCATCGGCGCGGATTCGAAAATGGATACGTCCCTCATACGTGTCTTTGGGCACACCATACTGGGCAGAGGTATGGCCGGTTCCTTTGAACCACCGATAGCCCGCTTCATACGTAAGGGACATGTTGACGGCGCTGTCCTGTCGAAACGGATGCACGGGCAATCGATACCCTAACCCTGCCCCGGCAAAAGCATAACTCCATTCCAATTCCGTTCCCCGTTGGCGCTGACCCTGGACATATTCCGAACGTCCCATGGGAAGAATGAAATTGTCCCAGGTGAAGATCAGCGACCAGTTGGGATACTCCCGCAGGCCGATCGTGTAATCCACGTCATTGACCACTCCGGAGAACGTGCCGCGGAGCCGTCGGTTGTCGTCGTCCCAATTACGCCACACATAGAGGGCGCCGAACGGCAGCATCTCCATTTGACTCGGCCCGTTCGGAATCGCCTGAACCCCGAAACTTGCCGCCGTGACACTCCTCCGATCGCGGGGCGGCACATAGATCTCTTCCCCGAACAGAGTCGTCCGAAACTCTTCCCCGGCAATGGGAGTCGGGTCCTCTCCCTGCGCAATATTCCCTCCAAGGCCACAGAGAACGAGGCCCAAGCCACATGCGAGCACTCGGGCCACCTTACGGACTCCTCTTCGATGCATAACGGCCATATCGCGTCTCTCTGCTCTTTCACAACACCGCCTCAGCCAATCACTCATGGTGTCTCCTTATAAGACAGTGGTGATATGACTCGTCCTAGTAAAATCCCTGGATGTGCTGTCCGGAACGGCGAGTATTTACCCGGCCATTGCTTACCGATCCTCAAAGACTGCCGGCTAAGAGTGAATGTATCGCCGGAAGGGCATGCCATTTCACGCCCGCAGCCGGTGGGACTAAGACTAGGTAGATCTCCAGTATCGCAATCTGCTGAGGTTCGATAGGCTCGGCGTGTGGCAATGCGGCTTTGGCAACCTCAGCAAGATCAGTCGACTTCCTCATCGTTCGGCCGAAGGCTTGCTCTGTTAACACTGGCCCGCGCCGGAATGTGCCTCATTGCCACGAACGAGCTCCTTGCCGCACCGATTGAAGTCATCTACCCCGAGGGTGTCAGCGAGGGATTCGTCACGCTGAAAAGCATGGATGGCAAGAAGCTCGCCGATGGGGAATTGAGCCAGTTGACGACAGGGGCCGATCGGTTGGCCAGTCGTCTCACGTTTCGCTTCACCGACGGATCCCTCTATGACGAAACGGTCACCTTTTCGCAAAAGAAGCATCTGGCCATGTTGAGCTATCAATTGAACCAGCGAGGACCGGCGTTCCCTGAACCCCTGACGATTTCGCTCAACGGAGAGACGGGGCAGTACCAGGTGCGCCGGCACGAGCAGGCGAAAACCGAACAGACGATTTCCGGTCGCATAGATCTGCCGGCGGATATCTATAACGGCATGACCATTACAGCGTTAAAGAACCTGCGCGGCAGAAGCGGTGCCTCCATCCACATGGTGGTCTTCAACCCGGAGCCGAAAATTTATGAACTCGATTTGAAGCTGGTCGAGCATGAAGAAACGCGGAACACCAACCGGAAGGAAGTGAAGGCCACGGCCGCGCATTACCTCTTAACACCGAAGCTGGGATGGTTTATGAGCGCGCTTGCCTCCTTAGTCAGAAGAACGCTTCCTGAATATCATTTTTGGCTGATTAAGAAGGACGCGCCGGCGTTTGTCCGCTTTGAAGGTAGTTTGTACCCCGACGGTCCGACCTGGATCATCGAGCAGATATCACCCAGGGTCAAGGATGGGCACTAGATCATAGGGAGGGAACATGAAGAGAATCGTTGAGAAAAAAATGCAGGCCCGCAAAAAGAGCAGTTCGAAGGTGCGACGCGCCAAACAGCGCGAGATCGAGCCCTCCACTCATGTCATCGAACGGAAGCCACGACGAGCCTCCGGCGTGGCCACAGAACTCAAGAAGCAGAGGGCCAAGAAAACCGTTGCGCTGACCAAAAAGGCTTCGACCTCACGCGGACAGGCCAAAAAGGTGGGCCGCGCCGTCGGAAAGATTCTGGGCAGAGTGATCGGCACAGTCGAACAAACAGTGGCGAAGGTGATGCCAGGGTCGAAGCCAACAGCGGCACGCCAGACCCCATCAAGCGGTCGGCGCAAACGGCGTTCATGAGAGTCCCGGGCTGTCAGGATGAGCGGACCACTAGCCTCACAGCGATCGGCTTGAATTATGGGGAGAATCAGCCATGAGAAAAACATCGGCACAGCTTCTTATCGCGGCGCTTCTCCTTTATCTGCCGGCTGCAGGTGTGGCCACTGCCGACCCCGGGCCCGCGTTGCCGCCTGCTGAGTCCGCTCCCCCTTTGCCCAAGCCTGGCCTGGCGCCCCCGGCGCCGCCATCCCAAACTGACCCTGGGATCCTCAAACAACCGGAGCATCTGCCTCCGCCGGCGCCCGAAGCCGTCGTGCCTCCACCGGTCGTCGACCCCAAGATGGCGATCGACCCCGAGAAGCCTCCACGTCCGGGTCCCCCGCCACCACCGTCATCTGGAAATCCTCCAGCTAGGACCAGGTAGGCTATCTTCCATGACGAAAGAGAGCATGCTATGTTGAACCCTTCACTCCGGGACTCGACGCCTCTTACTGAATCACCACGTCGCCGAGGTGTGCCCATGAGTGCACGCGGAACCTTCGTGTCGATCCTCGCATGGCCGTTGAAGGGACTCGTCAGGACGATCCTGGGCCCTTCCCTCTATCAGCAAGTGCGAGTCACGTTCCTCGGTGAACAGTCAGGATTGGGACTCGACTGGCGGTGGGCAAATTCTCTGCGCCGCCCGCATCCTATCCGTCGGGACTTCGGTTGGCAGGCGGGACAACCGATCGATCGGTATTATACCGAGCAGCACTTTCTACCGGCCTGTCGCGCGGATATTCGCGGCAGGGTGTTGGAAATCGGAGACGATCGATATACCCGGCAATTCGGTGCGGAGAAGGTCACGGTGTCGGAGGTCCTCCATCTTCACCCCGACACTCCCGGCGCCACGATCTGCGCGGATCTGACCAAAGCGGATCACATCCCCTCCGACAGTTTCGATTGCATTATTCTCACCTTCACCCTGCAATTTATCTTCGATGTGCGGGCGGCGATCAGGACTGTGGCACGCATTCTCAACCCCGGGGGCGTCGCCCTGCTGGTGTTTCCCGGTATCACCCAGATCTCCCGCTATGACATGGACAATTGGGGGGAGTTCTGGCGCTTCACCTCCTTGTCGGCACGAAGGCTGTTCGAAGAAGTTTTTCGGCCCGACGATGTGACGGTCACCACCTATGGCAATGTCTTAGCCGCGACAGCAAGCTTGCAAGGACTGATCTCCTCGGAATTGCGTCGCGAGGAATTGGACCATTGGGACCGGGATTATGAATTGGTGATCGGCCTGCGTGCAGTGAAGCGATAGGACTCCTGGCTCAGGGCAGCCCATTCGCCTCCCCGGCTCCCTCTTCGCGCAATCCCCGCGGCTTCCCATAGATCAATCGTGCACCGGGCTTGAACGTGATGTAGTACCAGATCCATTCCACCATCACCCGAAACCGGTTCCGGAAGCCGATCAAAAAAAATATATGGATGAAAGACCAGGCCAGCCAGGCGACCAGGCCCGAAGACGACACAGGTCCGAATCGGGCCACGGCCTTGGCTCTGCCGATGGTGGCTAACATGCCACGATCCCTGTAGCGAAAGAACCGGCGATGCTCCTTCCGGATGTCGTGGGCAATCAACCCGGCTACATAGCAACCTTCCTGCATCGCGACCGGCGCCACGCCCGGCAGAGCGCGCCCTTCGGGAGACTCGCAATGCGCGGCATCGCCGATGACAAACGTCCACGGATCACCCGGCAGACTGAGATCTCGCTCGACGCGGACGCGCCCGGTCTGATCCAACGGCACATCCAACGATCGCAATATCGGCGACGCGATGTTCCCTGCTGCCCAGAGCACATTGGCGGTTCGAATGAATTGCGCGCCGGCCAAGACCCCCTGCCCGGTTACGTCATGGACCCGGCAGTTCACCATGACGGTGACCCCGAGCGCCTCCAATGCCATCTGCGCCTTCCCGGACAAATCAGGCGGGAAAGCCTCGAGTATGCGGCCTCCACCCTCGATTAAGATCACCCGAAACTCCGCCCGATGCAACACCGGAAAATCCGGCGCCATCGCCCTCCGTCCGATCTCCATAAGCGCGCCGGCCAGCTCGACTCCGGTTGGCCCGCCTCCGACAATGACGAAGGTGAGATAGTCGCTCGCACGCTGCGCGTCACCCGCCTGTTGGGCCTGCTCAAAGGCCATCAACATCCGCTCGCGAAGCTCCAAGGCATCGGGAATGGTTTTCAGCCCCGGGGCATGCATCTCCCAATCTTCATGGCCAAAGTAGGCATGTCGCGCACCAGGCGCCAGGATCAGTCGGTCATAGGGAATCGGCGCGGTCTCGGAGAGCAGGACGCAACGCGCCGCTCGATCGATCTTGGTGACCTCCCCCAGCGTAATCCGGATGTTCTGCTGTCCTCGAAACAGCGTCCGGAGCGGCCAGGCGATATCAGCCGGTGACAACGCCGCAGTCGCGACCTGGTAGAGCAGCGGCTGAAAGAGATGGTGATTAACGCGATCCACGAGTACAACTTGAGCCGCCGCCCCTTCGAGCGCTCTGGCAGCAGCCAAGCCCCCGAACCCTCCCCCGACGATCACCACACGCTGCATCGCGCGTTCCCTCCTTGCCGGGCTGGCATATCCGCATATCAGCTGCCCGGAACCATGTGTATCATGCCACTCTATCCCAAAAAGGAAAGGGCAGGCTCTCTCACAAGAGCCTGCCCTGTATCACTTCACACAAGGTGTCGAACTAGCGCTTGCTGCTCGGATGGCCGCCTTCGAATCCAGGGGCCTGTCCGGGAGGTAATCCACTGGTTCCACTCGGGCCACCACCGCCCACGCTTTCTTCACCCATCGGCCCGGTTGCACCCGGCCCCTTCTGCCCTGGAATGCCGGGATTACCGGGAGCGGAGGGCGCTTCGCGAACCTGTTCCATCTTATCCATATAGTGCTTGATATCCGGCGACATGTCCTTGCTGCTGTTCATGGACACCGGATTTTGAATGTCTTCTTTCTTGAGATTCAACTGAAGTTTGTCGCCCTTCGTCACAAACTGACTCCAGCGAATGGGAATCGGCCGCTTCGATTCGTTGGGCACGAACACGACGTATTCGATGTCACCGGTCTTCGTGTCCTTCAAGACTTGATGAATCTTGCCGATCTCGGCGCCCTGTGTATTGTACACAGAAGCATTGGCGTATTTGCTCCCTTTCTCCTCTTCGAGTTTTCCCTGTCGAACCGGTGTATCCGCATATTCTTCAGGCACTCCCTGTTTTCCACCGGTCAGATCTGTTTTCTTGTCGGGATTGATCGTTTCTCTCGGGGTGGACGTTCCTGCACCCTTCCCCATGGTGGAATCGGATGTCCCGCCTTCCCTGGATCCTTGCGTGAATCCCGGTGAACTCGTAGCGAGTAAGAGAGCAATCGTTCCGGCGTAAATGGCTATTTGTCGCATCATTAGATTCTCCTTCTTGCAGGTGTGCTACCGTTGCCTGAGAAACTCAGATGAACGTCTCACCAGTAGGGCTTGTAGCCATAATAGGTGTGGAGGCGCTCACCCCAGGCGGTATCCGCCATATCCGGCCAACGATCCTTATCAAACCCTTCGGCCTGTTCCAGCCGTTCCCTGGACACGTTCAAAATGAAGAAATCTCCCCCCGCGGACATCGTCAGGGCCTCCCAGGGAAGCGCGAACAGTTTGTCGCCCAACCCAAGAAAGCCGCCGAACGAGAGCACCGCATAAGCAATGCGTCCCTTTTCGAGATCGATCATCAGTTCATTGATCTCTCCCAGATCTTCTCCCGCCTGATTCTGTACGGGCGTGCCCTCTATCGTAGAAGCCGCCAGCAATCGTCGCCCTGTATGTAACGCCATGAGAAACCCTCCTTGTGTTGATATGCGATGCTCTGAGGCAGACACGTTGACCTCGTACTCTTAGTCATAACGCCCGAGGTCGAGAGGAACAGCTAGGAAGGCCCCTAGAAATTCTGTCGGCGGGAGAAGAATCAGTCTGAGCGAATCAGCAGGGCCACAGGACAATGTTTCAGGACTTGCCCGACAGGCAGTACCTGGCGCTCGCCCCGGTTGACCGTCTCGAACCGTTCTCCGGTGAACAGGTGCTCATAGGCTGATCCGGCTTTCCAGGACGGAACCGTCAACCACGTGTCCCGCCAGGTGTCATCAGGTCTGCCCTCGTCTCTCGTCGCGGCCGATCCGGCCATGAAACGCGGAGCGACGGCTACCACCGCTTGATCCTGGTGCAATCGCGCGAATGCGCAGAGGTGGAACTGGTGAGGGCCCTCGCAGTTTAGCGGAACGTAGTCACCATCCAGATACAGATCCGGATACGCTCGCCTGTGGCGCAGTGCCGCCTGCAGGATAAATAGTTTCAGTCGCCCGTCTTGCCATGATTCCGCGAGACAACGGAGAAACTCGATACGATCGCCCGCCTCGTTTGTTGCGGCTCGATCGAACTCCTTCAACATCCTGGCGCGAAGCGCGTACTCCACCGGACGGCGGTTGTCCGGATCGACAAGATTCAATTCCCATAATTCTGCGCCCTGGTAACAGTCCGGAACACCGGGTGCGGCCACCTTCACCAACAACTGCGACAAGCCGTTGTACATGCCATATCGAGCGACCATCGCCTGAAACGGCAGAAAGTCGTTCAGAAACGGATTGGCTTCCCGCGATGACAAGATGGCACGAATGAACCGGCACAGCGCAGCTTCGTAATCCGGGTGGGGATTGATCCAACTGGTGTGCGTCTTCGCTTCTCGAGCAGCCTTGATCATGTACCGCTCAATGCGCGTCACAAACTCTTCGTACCGGACCTCATCCATCGTCATCAGCGGCCAGGCCCCCACCAATGTCTGGTACAAGAGATATTCGTCATTGCGATCGGGAGCAGGCGCCTCTTCGACCTCCGACCTGTAGCGCCTATTGAGCCTGGCCCAGCGGGCGATGGCCTTGCTCCAACGCTCTCGAAGTTCCGGGAGCACATTGATTCGAGCGCGCACATCTTCGCCACGTTTCGTGTCATGGGTTGAGGTTGCCGACATTGAGTAGAGCCAGCCGGCACGGCGTTCGCGAATGGCCTCGTGAAACGCCTCCACGGAGGAGCCGAAATGAGCCGGATCTCCCCCCACCTCATTGAGCGAGATCAGTCGGTTGTAGACATAGAAGGCCGTGTCCTCGACTCCCTTGGCCATCACCGGACCTGTCGTCTGTTGAAACTTCGTGACGAACCGGATCTGCTCCTCCTTCGTCAATCCTGTGGACGGGTCCAGCTTTCCCACGAGCAGGTCGCGGACGAAATCGAATATCTGACCGTTCAGCGTTGGATTGCGCCGTTTGGCCCTGGCGACAGCCAGCACGATATAGGCCTGATCGCGGTCGAGCGGAGCCTCGCGGTGGGTCGTCAGATACGAGCGGTAGACCGGAAAACAGGCAATGATTTCACGGACGGCATGGGTCAGGCTGTTGAGGGTAAAGTCCCGGTAGTGCCGGTCCCGCTCGGAAAGTCGATTCAATTGGTGACCGAGCACATTGAGTTCGCTGGACATGGAGGCCCGCATGATCAGTTTCTTGGACTGGTACACCAAGTCACGATAGGGTCGCCGCTCTCCGGTAAAGCGCGCATACAACGCCTCCATCGCCTGTTCTTGGTCCGCCCGGACAAACAATCCATTCACCAGATTGAGAAAGTCATAGCCGGTGGTACCGGCGACGGGCCAGCTGCGGGGAAGCTGTTCGCCTTCACCCAGGATCTTCTCGACCAGGACGAATAGCGAGGGCGTGTCTTTGTCGCGCTCCCGAGGCAATTCTGCAGCCGCCCAGGCTTGCAGCTGCTGCAGATAATGCTCCGGATCGTACAACCCATCGACATGGTCGATCCGCAGGCCGGTCGCTATCCCTCGCTTAAGCAAACGGAAGATCAGCCGGTGAGACTCAGTGAAGACAGATTCCTCTTCGGTCCTGATGGCGGCCAATTCATTGACGTCGAAAAATCGCCGATAATTGATCTCCTCCGACGCCACACGCCAGGACGCGAGCCTGTAACTTTGTTCGTTCAGCAGAGCGTCGAGTTTGTCGAAGCTTGCCGACAGACCTTTCGTGCCGTTATAGGCCGCCACGTTGGCCAGGACATGCGCATGCACTTCCCGGCAATCCATGATCACCGCAGCCAACCGTCTCCTGACAATTTCTGTTTCCCGATAGCGCTCGGCGACTTTTTCCGGAACACGTTCCCGGCCCGGCGGCAAATGAGACAGCGCGGTCAGAATGCTTTGCAGTTCGAGGACGGCTGCATGCCCTGATCCCAGGAGTTCGATAAGCTCGGTGAGCCGGAAGGACAGGATCGACGCCCAGGACGTGGGAGCAAGAGGAAGCCGCTGCCGGTAATAGGACACCAGGAACCCTCCCTCCTCATACTGCAGGCGGATCTCCTGGTTCTCGAGCACCGTTCCATACTGCTCGCCGAGAATGGGGAGCAGCACCTTATCTTCGAGTTCCCGTTTCAACGGAGTCCAATCGATGTCGAAGGCCGCGGCGTAGCGAGCGCCAGGACCGTTTTCGAGCACATCCCACCACCAACGGTTGTCCGGGGTCCCGATGCCCATGTGATTGGGGACGACATCGACCAATAACCCCATGTCGTGTTGTTTCAGCGCGTCAGCGAAGAGGGCAAAATCCTCGTCGCTTCCCAACTCAGGATTCAAGGTACCGGGGTCCACCAGATCGTATCCGTGCATACTTTCCGGTGCCGCCTTGAGCAATGAAGAGGCATAACAATCGGTAATACCCAAGGCGTGCAGATAGGGCACCAGGGCGGCGGCGTCCTTGAACGTGAAGGTGTGGTTGAACTGGAGACGATAGGTCGAAACAGGAATCCTCGGCATGACCTGTTGCACCTCGGCCGGCTCTCAGTGGGACGACAATCGGCGCTTGAACAGCTCAGTCCGTACGTCCGGCTTGGGAAACACCATGACATCGGAGGCCATCCAGGGAGCGTTCGGTCCGGCCTCACGATCCCCATGCCCCAATTCGACCCCGGCAGGAATTTCATTGTTCCGGTCGATCACAACTCGACGCAGATGCGCCTTCGCGCCGATCCTGGCGTGATCGAGAATGACCGAATCTTCTATGTGGGCACCGGCTTCGATCCGCACATGGCGACCGATGATGCAGCGACGAATGTCCGCTTCGATCAAACGGCTCCCCTCTCCGACCACCGCATGATCCAGATAGCAGTTCACTACACTGGCGGGAGGGCCGAATGACGGCTCACTCCGGATGGGCCACTCCGGATTGCGCAAATCGTTGAGCGGCGCGTCCCCGAGCAGGTCCATGTTGGCTTGCCAATAGGCGGGAATGGTCCCGACATCCCGCCAATACCCCGGCTCCTCGTAGTACGCCAGTCCGGGAATGTCGTTCTCCTGAAAGTTATACGCCATCACTCGTTCCTGACAGATGAGGCGTGGAAGAATATCTTTCCCGAAGTCATGCGATCCTTCTCTCTCCGCGTTCTCCTCCAAGGCTCTGATCAACACGTCCGTATTGAACAGATAGTTGCCCATGGACGAGAGGGCGCGATCCGGTTGTCCCGGGAGGCCTTTGGGATCAGAGGGTTTCTCCTCAAATCCGACGATCCTGCTGTTCCGATCGACCTCGACGATACCGAACCCCTGCGCCGATGCCAGGGGAACCGGCAGGGTCGCGACCGACACCTCGGCCTCCCGCTCCTGATGAGCACGGACCATCTGGCGGATGTCCATACGGTAAATGTGGTCGGCTCCGAACACCGCGACGATGTCGGGATTGAAGTCGTGAATCAGGGTGAGGTTTTGGTACACGGCATCCGCGGTGCCTTCATACCAGCCGCGATGCAAATTCATTTGCGGCGGCACCACCGTGACGAACTGCCGGTCACCGTCGCCGATGCGCCAGGCTCGTCGGAGATGCTCGATCAACGATTGCGAGCGGTATTGGACCATCACATGCATGGCGGTGATCCCGGAGTTGTAGAAATTACTCAGGACAAAATCGATGAGACGGTACGTGCCTCCGAAGGGCACGGCGGGTTTACTGCGTACCTGCGTCAAGGGCATCAATCGTTCACCCTTGCCGCCGGCCAGAATCAAGGCCAGGACACGAGGTTGCTTCTCACGCGCATGAGTTCCCATATTGTTCCTCGTCAAATCCGAATGAGTGCGCAGGAACCCACCTGTTCGTTCGCTTCCACCCTACAGAAAGCGACCAACCTGGACTACTGGACACATCCCTAGCTACGACCGGCGGGCGGAGGCTCTCACAATGATAGTTTCCCCACCTCGCTCTTATCAGCATGTTGCGGACGGACTCCGGCTAAAGCGCGCGCATAAAGGCCACCAGCGCAGACTTTTCGTCCCCATTAAGTTGAAGGCCTGCCACAAGGTTAAAAAATTCGACTGTATCTTCCAACGTCAACAATCGCCCATCGTGAAGATATGGCGGCGAATCCTTGATCCCCCGTAGCGCGAACGATTTGATCGGACCATCGGCCTCGGCACCGAATCGTTCCAGAAACAGA
>OCTV010000892.1_pt1 | contig 11265 bp, 7 predicted proteins | sample 1539101 | NCBI WGS metagenome assembly OCTV01 (sample SAMEA3991422, study PRJEB22521) | metagenome | biome: anthropogenic terrestrial biome; feature: sewage plant; material: sludge | place: Sweden | collected 2012-09-26 | reverse complement strand
GGACCATGTATTTCTTGTCCGGGAAAAGATACTTTTAAATTAGATCCAAGTTTAAATTGGCAGGTTTCCATTCATCCAGATTCTGCTTCCGATTTTATTGAGTCTGGGATGGTAATTAGTCAAGGTAAGTTAATTTACATTTCAGAATTTTATTTACCAGTGCGCCCAATTGTTTGTAGAAATATTGCGGATGGTAAAGAATTATGGAGGTGGATTGATCCGGATGGAAGACTAGCTGGAGGAGGTGGTAGAAACAATACTGGACTTAGAGAAAATTTATGGGTCACCACAGAAGCTCACAATATTATTCTAATGAATTTAGAAAGCGGTCTGCTCCATAAAAAAATCAACATAGGTCAAGACAATGCGGGTTCTCCAAGAAGCAGAATTAATGGAAATTGTTTATATCATACATTCACTTCTTATCAGAATGGTGCAGATGAATATATGGTAAGAATCAATTTAGACCAACTTACACAATGGGATACAGTTTTTAAAGCCACGAAGGAGGATAAATTTGAACCATTTTTGGAGCCGCCCTCTTTATGGATTAATCCTCAACTAGATTCATGTTTAGTTTTTTCATTGGGATTTTATAATTTTAGTAATCATCAAGCACGCGAGCGGTTTATTGTTTATAATTTAAAAAAAGACGAACTTGAATGGACCATTGAAGATTATGTGGATGAAGGTCAATGTTCAACAAATCCAATTTTAATTCATGAAAATAAAGCCTACGTGCAGGGACAAAGGTCTTTTCATTGCATAGATTTATTGCAAAAGAAGGAAATCTGGAAACGTAATTTTTATAACAATGGTTACAATCTGAGTTTTTCAATCTGCAATGCAATTATTGCAGAAGGCATGTTAATTACTAAAAGTGAACAGGAAGATATCCGCGCTTTGGATTTATTGACTGGTCAAACAATCTGGGAAAACCTAAATACAGGAGGAGCAAGTCCATATAATATGGAATATTTTAAAGGCAGAATTTATTTTGCCGGAAGTTCAAAAATCTGGGGAATCAGGGCATCCGATGGGCATACCGATTGGGTGTACAGTTCTCCAAATGAAAAAATCAATTCAAATGCAGGGTTTATCTCAGGAGGCATTGTAATAGATAAAGAAAATGAAGCAATTATTTCTAATGATAGTTATTTTATAATGTCTATTAAATTACCCAAATAGACAAATAAAGTTAGAATCAAAATGTTAAATGGTATTTCCTTTTGCTAATTGAAAGAACATCTTTTTATTTCTTCCCCGTCTCCTTTTTCATCAATTCAATTTCCGCTTTCATTTCTGATTTAAAGGCATTAAAATCTGCAGCGATTTGCGGATAAATTTCAGGTTTGGTGTCTTCATCAAAACTGGCAATAGCTACCAATTTGGTGAGGATGTTTTTTTCGTTTTTTACAACCGCAATGTAATTGCTTAAATATTCAGATTCTACTTTTTTAGCCATGATATCGGCTTTATTGACCCGGTTGATCTGATCTTTCAATTCGGGGTTATATACTTTAGGTTGGTCTTCTGAACTCACGGTTGTTGGTGGCATCAGGGCTTTGCTTCTGGATGATACCCGGTTGCTTAATTCGCTGTGTTCTTTTTGAATGCTTACCAATGTTTTACTAAACAGCGAATTCATATAATCCGGATTGTTGGATTTAATGGCCTTATTCCATTCCTTGATCTGTTTGTCCAGGTTTTTTACATCCTGCATTTCTTTTTTAAGATCTTTCTTGCTGTATTTTATTTTTATAGCATAAGAAGAATCTTGAAAATTGGTATTCGCAACTAAATGACCAACAAAAATGCTGATTAAAAGAAATGGGAGTATAAAACGCATGGTGTATTAATTGCAATATTGAGAAAATGCAGCACTGAGGTTATCTGCAATCATTTGTGCGGATCGACCTTCTATTTGATGTCTTTCCAACATGTGCACCAATTGCCCATCTTTAAACAGGGCGATGGATGGAGAAGAAGGTGGATATGGCAACAAGTATTCTCTGGCTTTGGCAACGGCTTCCCGGTCCACACCTGCAAAAACGGTCACCAACTGGTCTGGTTTATTTTCATTGTTAAGGGCAATGCGGACACCCGGACGGGCATAAGCGGCTGCACAACCACATACTGAATTGACAACCAACAAAGTGGTTCCTTTTTGTTCCTTAAAGGCCTGGTCCACAGCTTCAGCACTTTCAAGGGAATTAAAGCCGGATTCAATCAGCTCGCGGGTCATTGGGATGGTTAATTCTGGTGGATACATCATAAATTGTTTTATTCAGATAGCTTTAAACGTCAAAATGGGCTGCTTTGTTCTATTTTTGATCCATTATTTCTGCTCTAAATGGGACAATTTGAAGCCATGAAGCCCTAAAAAAAATACCAGAATTGCAGTTTTTGTCGTTTAATTTTCTAATGAATTTCGATCGTCTGTTGTCCCATAATAAATTGAATTGATGCGTTTTACCCTGATCCTTGGTTGCTTATTGCTTTTTAGTCTGATTGGAAATTCGCAACAAACCGAATTTGATCTGAGTCCACAGGATACCGTTTATGACAATCGGGTAAAGACCATTCAGTTTTACAGATATAAACCGGAAGAGGAATTAATGCCATTTCTTGTGCTGAATGTCAAGGAGCATTTGCAGCTAACTTTTGATATGCTGGAGGGATCACCCAGTGAATTGTATTATTCTTTCTTTCATTTTGATCAAAATTGGTTGCCAACTGATTTGCGACCCGAAGAATACTATAAAGATTTTCAAGAGCAACGAATTACAGAATACGCTTCTTCCAGAAAAACCAACATTCCGTATATCCATTATACCTTGCGCGTACCCAGTGATGGATTTTTGGTCAGTGGAAATTATTTAATCTGTGTATCAGATCGTTTTAAAAATGTTTTATTCACACGGCGTTTTTTCATTTCTGAAAATAAAGTTCTAGTAAGCTTGAAAGTGAAAGATCCTGTTAATGCAGAAATTTACAGAAGCCATCAGGCATTGGAACTTGCGATCAATACGAATAAATTGGCCATTCAAAATAATGAGCAGGAATTGCAGGTTCAAATATTCCAAAATGGTGATCCCAATACACGCCTGGTGCGAAATAAACCAAACAGTGTATTGGGTGATTTATTTTATTTTAATAAACCGGATGATATTTTATTTCCGGGCAAAAAGGAATTTAGACACAAAGACATTCGTACAATTCAATCCACCACCCAGGATATTTTATTTTGGGACGAAATTGACCAGGTGTATCATTGTTGGCTAAAGACCGATGAGGTCAGAGCCCAAAAATTATATCTATCGGATGATGATATCAACGGACGGTTTTTAATTTTAAACAGGGATCAGGATCAGGCAGAAGTCACTTCCGATTATTTTAAAGCTCATTTTACTTTAAATAGAACGGTTCCCTTTGATGAGCCCGTCTATGTATATGGTGGTTTGTCGGACTGGCAATTAAAACCGGAATTTAAAATGGAGTACGATCCCAGTCGCAAGGCTTATTTTGCATATATCTGGTTGAAAATGGGATATTATAATTTTATGTATGCCCTGGAAGATGCCAATGGGTTACCGGATACCGGTCCACTGGAAGGCGATTGGTACGAAACTGAAAACGACTATTATGTGTTGGTTTATTATAAAGTCTTAGGCAGCCGCTATGATCGATTGTTGTTTATTGGGGAATTTAATTCCAATCGATAAGGGCGGTCCATCCTTAAAAGCTGGTTTTTCGTCCGAAATATTCGTTAATTACTCGATTCTATGGACGAATGCTTGTAAACTCCTTTAATTTTGCTATCATTTTATATAAATGCGCTATACCTATTTAATCTTATTTAGTTTTCTGTTTCAGGGACTTCAAGCTCAGGAACAATGGAATCTCGCCAGCTGTGTTGAACATGCATTAAAAAACAATGTAGGCTTGCAACAAAGCAAAATTTCAGTCGATGAAGCGGCTTTGACTGTAAAAGAAAATAAACACAAGCAAATACCGGATTTAAATGGAAGTATCAATGGAGGGATCAGCTTTGGTCGAAACATAGATCCAACCAGCAACAGTTTTACAACCGAAAATATTATTTCTGCCAATTATACATTGGCCTCCGGTGTGACTTTATTTCAAGGCGCATTGATTCGCAATTCGATAAAACAAAGTAAACTGAGCCTGGATGCAAGCACCAAAGAATACCAGCAAGCAACCAATGATCTTGCTTTGACCATTGCGACCTATTATTTAAATGTATTATTGAATGAGGAGCGATTGGAAATGGCGGAAAAAAACACTGAGAATGTTAAACTGCAATTAATCCAAATGGAAAAAATGATCCAGTCGGGTGTTAAACCGGAAGCGGATGCCATTGAAATTAAATCGCAATTGGCCAGAATGGAACAAACACAAGTCAGTGCAGAAAATGGATTGGATATCGCTTGGTTGACTTTAAAGCAAGCGATGCGATTGGATCCTTCAAAGAAATTGCTTTTAGAACGTCTTACTGAAGAGCAATTGAATGGCGTTCAACTTGAAAATTATACTTTCGAGTCCCTATCCGAAACAGCTGCGCAATCCCAATCAGGCTTGCAAGCTGCCTATAAACGATTGGAGGCAGCCAGAATGGGCGAAAAGATTGCAAAGGCTTTGTATTATCCTTCGCTTTTTTTAAATGCAAGTATTGGTTCCCGTTTTTCAGATGCTGCCATTAGACCCTTAGATTACAGTACTTCCAGAATTTTAGTTCCAGGGATTTACATAGATGGAAAATCTGTATTATTCGAACAAGATTATCCAACAGTTAAATCAACCGAGGTCATTCCATTTAAAGATCAATACGATCAATTTTTGGGATATGGAGTCGGATTAAATTTAAATATCCCAATTTATAATCAGCGAAGTACAAAAACGCGGGTACAAAAAGCAGCATTGGCTACTAAGTCGTCTGAGCTGCAAGCTGAATTGCAAAAAGAGAAATTAAATCAAGATGTATACCAGGCGATTGCCAATGTCCGAGCAGCTAAAAAAGAGTTTGAAGCATCCAAACGCGCTCTGGATGCAACGAGCTATTCCGCTGACAAAACGCAAAAGCGATTTGAGCTGGGACTTGCAAATGTATTTGAATTAAATTTGAGTCAAACAAATTTGCAAAATGCACAAAGCACCCTGGTCATTGCAAAATATGATCTGGTTTTTAAACAAAAGGTTCTGGATTATTATGCCGGAAAACCAATAAAACTTTAAACGTATGAATCAGAAAAAAGGCCTGCGCTGGTGGTGGTGGTTAGCAATTATTTTAATTCCAGTTTTAATTGTTGCTGCTGTTTTTAAAGCAAAAAGCAAACCAAAAGGCGAAGAAGTTAATTTGGAAAAAGTACAAATCCGGGATCTGGTTGAGACAGTTACAGCAAGTGGTAAAATTTTTCCTGAAACTGAAATAAAAATTTCATCGGATGTTTCGGGGGAAATTGTTGAGTTGTATGTAAAAGAAGGTGACAGCGTAAAAGTGGGACAAATTCTAGCCAAGGTCAATGCAGATGCTTATACTTCAGCAGTGGAAAGAAGTTCGGCTGGAGTCAACATTGCCAGAACACAAGCCAGTTCAAGCGGGAATTCCATTGAAAATGCGAAGCAACAAAAGACACAAGCAAAATTGCAATATGAGAATGCAAAAAAAATGCATCAAAGAAATCAGCAATTGTTTAAAGATGGAATTATTTCTTTAGCAGACCTTGAAAATTCGGAAACTACTATGAAAAATCTGGAAGCAGGTTTTAAAGCTGCAGAAATCATGGTTGAAAATGCAATCAAAGGATCGGAATCTGCTGGATTTCAAGTAAAAGATGCTGAGGCCTTGTTAAAAGAACAGCGTACCAATTTGGGCCGAACGATTATTAAAGCACCTGCAACCGGTATCATATCAAAATTAAACGTTGAACGCGGTGAACGGGTCGTTGGAACCATTCAAATGAGCGGAACGGAGTTAATGCGCATCGCAGACTTGCATGCAATGGAAGTGCAGGTTGAAGTAAGCGAGAATGACATCGTGAATGTAAAAACAGGTGATGAAGCTACAATTGAGGTAGATGCATATCAGAATAAAAAATTTAGCGGGCATGTGACCGAAGTGGCAAACAGTGCAAATAATATCAGTTCGATAGCAGGTAATTCTTTATCAACAGATCAGGTTACTAAATTTGTGGTTAAAATTCGCATTGAGAAATCATCTTATGCAGATTTAGTTGTAAATAATCGGGCACCGTTTCGACCTGGAATGTCTGCAACTGTAGAAATCAATACCCATGAAGTTAAAAATGTTTTGAGTGTACCCATTCAGGCAGTCATTGCTTATGATCCCAATGAGGAAGTGCGAAAGCAAAAAGAAAAGAATGACCGGGAAAATAAAATTCAGCAACCAACTGCTCAGACGGAAGCAAAAGCAGTGGATGATTCACCCTATCGGGAAGCACTGTTTGTGGTGCATGGAGATACGGTTTCACGAGTTGATGTAGAAATTGGGATTCAGGATGAAAATTACATTGAAATTAAATCAGGAATTTCTGAAGGAGATGAGGTCGTTATTGGCCCCTATGTGGCATTATCCCGCAAACTTAAAAACGGATCGAAGATTCACCGAAAAGTAGAAGACACTAAGAAAGAATAAGCTGTAAGTAGGTTCTTTTATGAAGTTGTCTGTAAAATCAAATTAGATAAATTTTTTCAATTCGTCCAGATATTCCCGATGATTGGCAAGTCTGGGTACTTTTTGTTGAGCGCCAATTTTATTTCGTGATTTCATCCAATTAAAAAAAGTTGATTTGGGAGCTATTGATAATTTTAATCGTTCAAGAGCCAGATCATTGAAACGTTTGGCTTCGTAATCGGAGTTGACTTTCTTAAGATTTTCATCCAAAGCTCTGGCAAAAGCATCCGGATCTTTTGGTTCATTTTCAAATTCAATAATCCATTCATGTCCGCCTTTACCGGAACCGGTTAAGAAAATTGGTGCTACAGTATATTCTACCATGTTTACGCCAAATTCTGCGCAGGTTGTAGTTAATGCAGCATCGGTATTGGCAACCATCACTTCTTCACCAAATACATTGATAAATTGTTTGGTGCGTCCGGTAATCACAATTTTGTATGGATATTTTTGAGTAAATTTTACTGTATCTCCAATTTTATATCGGAACAAACCGGAATTGGTGGTTATGACCATTGCATAATTTTTATCCAATTCCACCTCTTCAAGAAAAATTGTTTTTGGATTTTCTTTATCCCATTCTTCCATTGGAATAAATTCATAAAACACGCCATTGTCTAATAAAAGCAACATGTCGTGTGTGGATTTGTCATTCTGAACAGCAAAATATCCTTCAGACGCGTTGTATGTTTCAATATAAGTAAAAGAATCTGCCGGAAAAAATTCACGAAAAGGTTCGCGATACGGAACAAAACTTACAGCCCCATGTACAAAAACCTGCATTTTAGGCCATACTTCAAGCATGTGTTGTTTTCCCGTTTGTTCTAATATTTTTTTAAATAACACAACGGCCCAGGTAGGTGTTCCGGCTACCATTCTGATGTCTGCATGGATGCTTTCTTTGGCAATGATATCCAGTTTTTTTTCAAAATCCGGAAGCAGGGCGATTTCTTTTTCTGGAAACAGCCGATTCACTGCAAGTGGATTAATCCGTTGATAAATAATCGCTGAAACATCACCTACCGTACTTCCAGGAAACTCTGGTAAATCGGAGCTATAACTTCCAGAAAGTAAAATGCTTTTGCCTTCTATAATTTTACAGTCTTTGACATTGTCATAAATGGCTGCAAGCAATCTCCACCCTCCTCTTGTGTGACAATCTTTATGATTTGGATCAGTTATAGGAATGTATTTGCTTTTATCGCTGGTAGTACCGGATGACTTTGCATAATATTTTATTCGCCCAGGCCATAATACATTTTGTTCTCCGGTCATCATCCGATGAATATCATGTTTTATGCTTTCATAATCTTGTAATGGAAGCATGTTTTTCCAGTCTGAAGTTTTTTTATACTTATTAAATCCGTATCGAATTCCCCATTCAGTCTGTTCGGTTGCTTTGACTATTTTTTTAAGTTGATTACTTTGGACTTCAATAGGAAATTCCATGAATTTCTTCATTTCTGAACGTGGAAGTTTCAGATATTGACTCCATAAGACATTAAGAAGCTGACTCATTTGTTTGAAAATGCTGATGGCAAAAATAGTAAATAGAAAGCGTAAGGCGAATGTTGCAACCAAAAGAAATGTAAAGTGTTGAAAACCAACAATATATAAATTAATTTAAAAAATAGAATGCAATCGTTGGAAAAATTTCTCGCAATGAAGCTAAAAAGCTAAAAAGCTAATAAGCTAAGAAGCCAAGAAGGTTAAAAGAACAACTAAGAACTATAAGTTATCCACTAATTATTTTCACGCAGAGACGCCAAGAAGCTAAGAAGCAAGGAAGCTAAAAAGTTAAGAAGCTAAGAAGGTTAAAAGAACAACTAACAACTATCCACTAATTATTTTCACGCAGAGATGTAAAGGCGCAAAGAAATGCAATAGATTTTGCTATCAACTAACAACCATCACCTATCAACTAAATAAGTTATTTAGGAATTTTTATTTCATATTGTTTACCAGGTGCAATCTGTAATTCAGATTTAATTAACCATGGATTATACAATTTTAATTGGCGATAGGTAATGTTGTGTTCATGAGCAAAATCTGCTAAATCTGGAATGGAAGTGTTTATCGTTACCAAATCATACTTTGTTAATTCAGGGTAGCATTCATTTTTGCGAATGAAGAATCCAAATTTTTCAGGATTTGCCATAATTTCTTTCATAGCAACAATACGAAAAACATAGCGATTGGTTTCTTCACTTAAATTCAAGTCGTAATAATTGTTTTCTTTTTGTTCGGCCAAAGCTTTTTGGAGTGCGGTTGGTCCCATATTGTAAGCAGCTGCAGCCAATGTCCAGGTACCAAAGCGTTCTTTCATTTTTCGCAAATATTTACAAGCAGCCAGGCTTGCTTTTTCAGGATGATTGCGTTCGTCAACATAGGCATTTATTTCAAGGTCTAATTCCTTGGCAGCTTCTTCTTTAAACTGCCAGATTCCTTTTGCTCCAGCATAAGATACTGCATTTCGCAAAGAGCTTTCAGCAACTGCCAGGTATTTCATATCATCAGGAATTCCCTGTTCTGCAAAAATCCGTTCGAATAGTGGAAAATATCGTTGTGCCAATTTTAAATGCAAGAGTGTATGACTGTGCATATAGCTATTTAGCAATAACTCCCGTTCCAATCGTTCAGATACATCAAAATAATCTATTGGCATGTTTTCTCCAGCAAAGTCATACTTATCAGCCAATTTAATCGAATGAATGGTCTGTGGAAGGGGATCGTAGCGATTGTTAAAAGGCAAATCCTCTGAGCTGTGTAACATGAATACAGCCAGTGCTCCCAAGAGCATGCCTCCTGCTACAAGACTTATTTTAATCCAAACCGGTTTTTGCATAAAATTTAAACGTTGGGTTTGTAAAGATAGGTATTTACCAATGAAACTAAATGTTGAGATCTTGCAATTAGATGGATTCCGGAAGGGTATAGCTTCTTCCTTTATTAACTTCTTTTAAATAAACCATTAATGGTTCAAAATAGTGCAACATCGCTTTTGCATTTAAATCCTCTCCTGTATTGTCTTTCAATAATTTTTTCCAGTCTTCAGTTGCACCTTTTGAAAGAATGTGGTGTAAGAATTTACCAATTTCTTTATTGCCAAAATAATTCGTAGCCTGCGGTTCTTGCTTTAATATTGTTTGAGCGATATGGTCATGCATTTGAAATAAAAGCACAAAGGACAATGCATAATCATAATATTGAGCTGCATCATCATTGATATGTGTTTTCGTTGCAGCATCACAATAAATTTCATCACGCGCAGCAGGAGGGGCAATTCCCTGAAACTTTTGGACATAATCCCACCAACTTTTATTCCATTGATCAGGAGACAAATTGTTATGATATAAATCGTGTTCAAAATGTGTCATCACACCGGCACTCCATGGAATAAACACAATGTAGTTTAAGGCTTCTTTTAATAGAATTTGCGTTTGATCAATTTTTGTTTTTTCATCTACCAAGCCCAGATTTTGGAGAAATGGTTTTTGCATAGCAGCTAATCCCATCATGCTTCCAATGGCTTCATGATACGCGCGATTGGCTCCTTTTCGCAATACGAATGGAATGCCAGGTTTTGCATATTCTAAATAATAATAGATATGACCTAATTCGTGATGCGTGGTTTCATACCATTCGGAATTGGCTTCAATGCTCATTAAAGAACGAACGTCTTGATTGAGATCCAAATGCCATGCAGATGCATGTGTATTTTTTTTGTATTGTGTACCGGGAGCTAAGGCATAGAGATCAGATTTTTGATAAAATGATTCAGGTAGGCTGTCAAAACCAAGACTTACATAAAAACGTTCTGCTTGTTCCACACACCATTTATCTCCTTTGGCTTTTATGATTTTGTCAAGATCAAATCCTTCCACAGCTACCAGTGCAGACCAATCCTGTCCCCAACGATTAGGAAGCCAATGTGCAGGCAAAAGATCCGGTACATTTTTTTCTTTGTATTTTTTTGCAAGCTCATAACGTGCATAGGTATGCAATTCCCGATACAAGGGCCAGGCATCCCGAATCATGTTTCGACAATCAACCATCATTTGATCTGCATCCATGCCGTATTCTGAAACCTGATAATTAAAATAATCAGAATATCCAATAGCCTGTACCGTTTTATTTCTAAGATCCCGGAGATTGATTAAACCCGGTTTTAATTCTTTTCCAACTTCTTTACTTGCATTCCAGGCAGCGAGTCGTTCTTTGAGATTGGTATTATCTTTTAAAATATCATCAATTTTGTTTGGGTCAACTTCTTTTCCATTGAGTTGAAATTTAAACCCATACATTTTTTCAGTTTGAGCAGTACCCGCTGCGATTCGTTGTGCTACCAATTCTTTTGCAAGAGCGGGATTATCACCTGCAGCATACAAAATGGCTTCTAGCTGTGTTATTTGCAGTGTTTCCAAGGAATCTTTTAATGCTAAATATTTTTTACACGCGTTGATGTTTTCTTCGCTCCCGGTAAATTTTGCTAATGCTTCATTGGCTGCTTTGGTACGAGTCGCATTGGTTGTATCGCCTTCAACAATATG
>OCTV010000887.1_pt1 | contig 11296 bp, 8 predicted proteins | sample 1539101 | NCBI WGS metagenome assembly OCTV01 (sample SAMEA3991422, study PRJEB22521) | metagenome | biome: anthropogenic terrestrial biome; feature: sewage plant; material: sludge | place: Sweden | collected 2012-09-26 | reverse complement strand
CATGAAATTTTATTTTGGGTGTGTATTTTTTAATGATTTAACTTAATATTATTTACATATATAAATAGATGTGGTAAGATAAGGTATTGGATTTTAAGGGGGTAATTTTATGAAATTAAAAGAGTCAACTAAATCACTGGCAATTAGTATACCTGTCAACAGCTTTATCGTAGTAATGCTGCTTATTTCAGAAAAAGTGGACCATCATTGGAGTATTTCTTATCCTGCCTTGATTTTAATCGGGATAATTATTAGCATTGCTTTTTGTTTTTTTATTTTTCTGATTTTGTTTTTTCCACAAATGAAAAAACAAAAATTCCTTAAAGACATTATTGATGCTGAGGGGTATTCAGAACGTTATTTTTATGAGCACAGCCGTATGATATCGCATATTAAAAGCCCTGCATTGCGTACATCACATTTAATTATGATGTCGAGTGCATATTCTGGAATCGGTAATATTCAGATGGCTATTTCAACTATCAGACAGGTTGACACAAGCAGTTTAATGGGAATTAATCTATGCGTATATTACAACAATCTGATGTATTATTATTTACAAGCAGGAGATATTGTAAATGCGGAAAAAATTTATCCGACTGCAAAGCCACTCATTGAAAAATACATAAAAAATCCTAAATATGCAGGAATGCTTCATACGCTTGCTGTAAGAGAATATATGGTTGGGAATTATCAGCAGAGTCTTGGAATGTTACAGAATATTATTAGTGCTGCTCAGAAAGACAGCAGTACATTTGGTGTCGCTAAACTTGATATGGGTAGGGTATATATTAAGCTGGGTGATTTAGAAAAGGCAAAAGAACTGTTGATGGAGGTGCCAAAAACACTTAAAACGGATTATAGCTATTGGCAGGCTCAGCAGCTTCTTGCGGAAATCAGTGGGGTTGAAATAAATTCATAAAAAATTTAATTTTCTGTCTTGAAATATATTCAGCAAACTGATATTATAATTTTATATTTGAGTGCAATATTTGTATGTTGCACTTTATCTTAACTAACTTTTGAAAACGGTTACATTTTGAATTATGGGAGGAATAATATATGAATTTTGGCTATTTTGACCTTGAAAACAAGGAATATGTTATCACGAAACCTAATACCCCTGCACCTTGGGCAAACTATTTGGGGTCGCCTGAATACGGTGCTATCATTTCAAACAATGCAGGAGGGTACAGCTTCGTAAAATCGGGAGCGAACGGAAGAATTTCCCGCTATCGCTTTAACTCAAATATGGCTTTGCCGGGACGTTATATTTATATCCGTGACAATGATTTGAACGACTATTGGAGTGCTTCATGGCAGCCTGTCGGAAAGCCTCTTGACAAGTATGAAAGCAAATGTCAGCATGGTACAGCTTATACAATTATCTCCGCTAAGTATGAGGGCATTTCCTCTGAAACTACATACTATGTTCCGCTGAATAAGACATATGAGGTTTGGAACATTAAGGTTACTAACACTGATAATAAGGACAGAAATCTGTCACTATTCGGCTTCATTGAATTCACTAACGAGGACAATTACGAGCAGGACCAGGTTAATCTGCAATACACACAATTCATCTCAAGGACATCCTTTGAAAAGAATAAAATTCTTCAGCATATCAATGAAAATGATGGCAAGGACGAGACGGGTTCTAACGGAAAAGAGCGTTTCTTTGGTATGGTTGGGGCTGATATTTCCGCTTATAACGGTAATTTCGATTCATTCATTGGGGCATACAGAACTTTTTCTAACCCTATTGCTGTTGAAAATGGCAAGTGCGACAATACTTTGAATTACAATACAAATTCATGTGGTGCTTTGCAGTCAGACATTACTTTAAAGGCTGGGGAAAGCGTTAGTTTGACATATGTTTTGGGACAAAAGAATGACAAGGAGGCTAGCGTTATCCTTGATACATATAAGGTCGCTGGGACTGTTGACAAGGAAATTGCTGAACTGAAAAATTACTGGCACACTAAGCTGAATAATTTCCAAATTAAAACTCCTAGTGCAAGCTTCAACAACATGATTAACGTTTGGAACGCTTATCAGTGCTTCATTACTTTCATTTGGTCAAGAGCGGCTTCATTCACTTATTGCGGACTTAGAAATGGATATGGATATCGTGATACTGTTCAGGATATTCAGGGTATCATTCATATAGATCCTGAATTGGCTTGCGATAAAATCAGATTTATGCTTTCGGCACAGGTTGACAACGGAGGAGGGCTCCCTCTTGTTAAGTTCAACCACAATGCAGGGCACGAAAACACTCCTGATGATGCAGATTATGTTCGTGAAACAGGGCATCCGTCTTATCGTGCTGATGATGCTTTATGGCTGTTCCCTACTATTGACAAGTACATCGGCGAAAGCGGAAACAAGGCGTTCATTGACGAGGTTATTGTATTCGCTAATGGGGGCGAGGGTACTGTTTATGAGCATTTAAAGAGAGCAATTCAGTTCTCTATGGAACGTCTTGGCGAGCATGATATGCCTGCCGGTTTACACGCTGACTGGAACGACTGTTTAAGACTTGGCAAGAAAGGCGAAAGCACCTTTGTTGCATTCCAGCTATACTATGCAATGACTATTTTAAAGAGATATGCAAAAGACAAAAATGATACTGAATATATTAAGCATATTGATGAAATTCAAGGAAAGCTTTCTAAGGCACTTGATTCATGCTGGGAAGAGGACAGATTTATCCGTGGTATACGTGAGGATGGCGTGGTAGTTGGCTCAAGGAAAGACCTTGAGGCTAACATGTGGCTGAATCCACAAAGCTGGGGCGTTATTTCAGGATTTTCTTCAAAGGAACAGGCTGAAATTTCTATGGAGAGCGTACACAATATACTGAATACAAAGTATGGTATTCGCTTGCTTGCTCCATCTTATGTTGACAACTATTTCAACGGTGCTTTAATGCACATTTTCAATCCATCAACTAAGGAAAACGGCGGTATTTTCTCACAGCCTCAAGGCTGGGCAATCCTTGCCGAGGCATTAATGGGACACGGTAACAGGGCGTTTGAATACTTCACGGAATCATCACCTGCTACTATGAACGACACTGCGGAAATCCGTGTGCTTGAGCCTTATGTTCACGGTCAGTTTGTTGAGAGCACCGAAAGTCCGTTTGACGGCCGTGCACACGTTCACTGGCTGACAGGTACTGCTTCAACAGTTATGGTTGGCTGTATTGAAGGTATTCTTGGTATGCGTCCTAACGCTGACGGACTTGTGATTTCTCCATCAATTCCTGCTGAATGGGATGGATTCACAATTGAAAAGAACTTCCGTGGAACGAAGCTTTCAATTGAAGTTAAGAACCCTAACCACGTTCAGAGCGGCGTTAAGGGAATTGTTCTGAATGGCGAAAAGCTGGAGGGAAATTTCGTTCCTGCTGAGAAGCTATTGGATAGAAATGTGATTGTTGTAACTTTATAATATTTTTCACCCCCTGTTTGCTTTGGCAGATGGGGGTGTGTGATTTTTCAGCATATTCTTTAGTACTTCTTGCTCAGGACGTACTAATTTTTAGGTAGGTATTGACATTCGAACTAATGTTCTGTATAATGGTTATGTACAGAAAACGTAATATCCGGAAAGGTAGGCATTATGGATAATATTATTGAACTCACTAATCTTGAAAAAACTTTTAAGGTCCTTAACCGACATGAGGGATTAAAGGGGAGCATTAAGGATTTATTTTCACATGATTATAAATACGTTAAGGCTGTTGATGATGTTTCGGCAACAATTAAGCAGGGTGAATTTGTCGGGTATTTAGGTCCGAATGGGGCAGGGAAATCCACAACAATTAAAATGATGACAGGTATTCTTGAGCCTAGCGGCGGCAAGGTCTTGGTAAACGGGCTTGTTCCGTATAAAAACAGAACCTTGCATGCTCAGAATATTGGAGTTGTTTTTGGACAGAGAACACAGCTATGGTGGGCTTTGCCTGTAATTGAATCATTTAAGATACTCAAAGAGATTTATAAAATTGACACTAAGGTTTTTAATGAGAACCTTGAATTATTCGACAGCATTGTTAACATCAGCTCATTATTTATGAAGCCTGTACGTCAGATGTCACTTGGACAGAGGACACTTTGCGATATAACTGCATCATTCTTACATAGTCCGAAAGTGGTATTCTTAGACGAGCCGACAATTGGACTTGACGTTTCAATGAAAAGCAAAATCAGAGAAATTGTTAAACAGGTCAATGAAATAAAGGGCACAACTATTATCCTTACAACGCACGATATTGGCGACGTTGAAACGCTCTGCAAGCGTGTAATTATTATCGACAAGGGCAAAATGGTGTATGACGACAGCTTTGATAAGTTAAAAAATAATTATGGCGGATACAGAACATTGAAGCTTACAATTGATAATGTTGAAACTAAGCTGGCACCGTTCACACAGAAAATTAACGAGCTTTATCCTGATAAACAGGCTGTTTCAATTCTTGAAAGCGAAAGTGACAGTGAGTGGGTTGAGCTATTGATTAATGAGGAGTTTGTTCCGTTAGCCGGTGTTTTGAATGATTGCATGGGCATTGTCGATGTAAATGATATTAAAATTGAAGAAATCCGTGCAGAGGATATAATTAAAAAGATATATGAGGGCGGGAAAGTTTTGAGCTTTAAGGCTTGATAAATTCCGCGGAATTAGTGTATTCCTACTATTAGAAAGGAATGATTTTATAATGAGACTTAAAGCAAGCCTGAAAATTGCATTGACCTCTTTCATGGAAGCGGCGGCATACAGGGCATATTTTATATTCACCATAATGAGTAATTTATTTTATATGGTAATTGTTTATTTCTTATGGAAAGCAATCTTTAGCAGTGTGTCGACTGCAACTATAAATGGCATGACATTTAAGCAGACGTTTATTTACCTTGCGCTTGCAGGGTGTGTTAGCAGCGTTTTAATGACATGGACAGAGTGGGGAATGTCCAGGGATATGAAAAACGGAAATATTTCTTTGTATTTTATACGGCCGATTGATTATCAGGTCAACGTTTTTTCTAAAAGCTTAGGCGATATCTGGACTAACTTTATTATTATTTTTATTCCTAGCTTTCTCGTTGTTTTGCTTTTTGCAGGAGACGAAATAAAGATTGGATATAATTTGATTATTTTTGTGATTGCTTTTGCTATTGCAGCTTTAATTAATCTGATGTTTGACTTTTTAATTGGGCTTATATCTTTCTATACGGAAAGCATTTGGGGAATAAGTACCATGAAAGATACTGTGATTTTGCTTCTTGCTGGTGCTATAATACCTCTTCAGTTTTTTCCGCAGAATATCAGAAAAGTAGTGGAGATGTTACCGTTTCAAGCTATATATAACCTGCCTTTAAAGATACTTATTGAAAAAAGCTATACCTTAGAAGATTATGTCATGATACTTCTTCAGCAGCTTTTTTGGCTGGCAGTTTTATTCATTATAACTCGTCTATGCTTTAAAAAGGCAAGTACAGCTATTACTATCAATGGGGGATAAGTGTAGAAACTTATATACAGTTTTACAGAAAGGACCTTTTATGAAAAGAAGTTTTTTAAGCTATGTAAAGCTTTATTTTATGATGATTTCGCAGGATTTCAAGTCTAAAATGCAATACAGAGCAGATTTTTTAGTGAGCACTCTTGCTATGCTACTGATAAATATTTCAGGATTAATTTCATTTTGGCTGATTTTTAATTCAATACCTATGATTAAAGGCTTTTCGTACAATGAATTGTTGTTCATGTATGGTTTTTCTCTGATTGCCTTTACGCCTATGCAATTATTTTTCGATAATTTGTGGCAGTTATGGACATATACGGAGAATGGAGATTTCATAAAATATTGTTTTAAGCCAATTAATATTTTCTTTTATTATATAGCAGAGACATTTGATGCAAAGGGCTTGGGGCAATTAGCTTTTGGATTGATTACTTTGGTTTATGCATGGGCTAAGCTTGCAATTCCTGTGACATTTTTCAATATTGCGATGCTAATCTTTACCTTGATTGGAGCTGGATTAGTATTAATAGGAATAATGACGCTTGCTGCATCCGCTTCATTTATAACCTTGCAGGGTGCTAGTGTAATGATTTTCGTCAATAGGTTTAAGGACTATGCTATGTATCCGACCACGATTTTTAATACACTTTTTAAATTTATATTTACGTTCATAATCCCTATTGGCTTTATTGCGTTTTATCCTGTATTATTCTTTTTAAGACCGTCGAGTCATGCTATTTTGGCTTTCTTCTCGCCTTTGGTTGGAATTATTCTTTTTTACATAGCATATAAGGTGTGGATGCTTGGGGCAAAGAGATATTCAGGGACAGGAAGTTAGCAGATTTTAATATAGGAATTGGAGTGGGGATACAGCAGCACAGTCCCAAATACTTTACATTGGCAGATTATCACATGACAATATGTGATTTCGGCTATAATTTAAGCCTCACAGTTAGACAACTGTGAGGCTTTTATTCATAAAATTGCGTTAGTGCGCAATCCGTTATAGTTTGTCTGCTCCATTTTCAAGCCGGTATTCCGCCCACTTGCATAAGGAACAGTATTAAGCATGTAGAAAATTCTTTATTAAGCTTTCTTCATTAGCTTGATTATATTATAAAGTCCTATTATGAAATCTGTGTGAAATCTACTTGTAATCTATGAGAAATTTTTTGGCATTATGATAAATCAATTGCATACATTTCTGCCCAAACAGGGTAGTAGCCACAGCTTTGTGCAACATTTTGTGATGCAATATTTGACCACCATGTTCCGTAATAGGGAATGGCACCACGCATTAAAATTTCATGCGTCAGTGTCGAAACAAGCAATGTTGCCAAGCCATTCTGTCTGAATTCAGGGAGGACGTCAATGCCAATCTGCCAAAATCTTTCGCTGTCATTTGAAGCTCCTGCCATGCCGATTATTTTGTCGGCATTCTTTGCACAAACTGCAAGAACATCGCGTCTTGTACCGGTATTTTTATAAAGGAGTGCGTTTTGGAAAACTGCATTATCATATATTAATGAGATTTGGTCGCCCTCGTAAAGCTCTAGCTTGAAATCGCACGCAACCGGCAATTTATATGGGGTCCTGGGGAGGTAGTATTGATTAAAGGCGGCAAGTACCTTGCCGTACTTTTCTAATTCCTTATTGATTATATAAACGCCCTCGGCATCAAAAATTTTGACGCCGTCCATTTTGCTTAATAGGGCTTCTGCAAAGCTGTGTATTTGAGGGTCAACTGAAGCAACAGTGCCATTCCCGAATGTGGCAAGATGGAAAAAGTCTTTTTCTTCCTTAAAAATACGTCTGCCAAACATAAGCTTAGAAAAAACGGCGGTATTTGTATCTTTCAGAAAATCAAAGGGAGAACACGCTAAATCAACTGAAAGCTGTTCAGCGGCGGCTTCTATCATATCATTTTTAAATTTTAACATTCTTTTAGTTCCTTAGTGAATGAAATTTGTAACAAACTATATTATAGCATACCCAAAAAAAATAAACAATAATTAAGGACGTATAAAATACGTCCTGTTTAGCATTAGTTTTTATATTTTTGTCTGCAAAAAAAGGACGTATACAAATACGTCCCGTTTTATTATTGAAATTAAAATCTTTATGCTTTTGAGCGATTTTTTGCTCTTAAGTTATTGTCCAAAATCCTCTTTCTGATACGGATTGACTTTGGAGTGATTTCAAGCAATTCGTCGTCAGCAATAAATTCAAGTGAATCTTCAAGGCTTAGTTTCCTTGGAGTGACAAGACGCAATGCATCATCACTGCCGCTTGAACGTGTGTTTGATAGATGCTTCTTCTTACAAACGTTAACAACTAAATCTTCAGCCTTAGGGCTTGAACCAACAATCATGCCCTCATACACTGGAACACCTGCGCCGATGAATAAGTTTCCGCGTTCCTGAGCGTTATACAAACCGTAAGTGATTGCATCACCGGCTTCAAAAGCAATCAGTGAGCCTGTATTACGGCGAGGAATTTCGCCCTTGTATTCTTGATAGCTGTCAAATATAGAGTTCATAATGCCCTCGCCCTTAGTGTCAGTCAAAAATTCACTCTTATATCCGAAAAGTCCTCTTGATGGAATCATAAACTCAATTCTCATTCTGGAACCATGTGGAGCCATATGAAGCAATTCAGCCTTACGAGTACCCATTTTTTCCATTACAGAGCCAACACAGTTTTCAGGAACGTCAATCAGCAAACGCTCCATAGGTTCATGCAGCTTGCCCTCAATTGTTTTATATAAAACTTTTGGAGTTGAAACAGAAAGCTCAAATCCCTCACGACGCATATTCTCGATTAGGATTGAAAGATGCATTTCGCCGCGGCCGCAAACTTTCAATGAATCAGAATTTTCAGTATCTGATACACGCAAAGAAACGTCCTTTAAAAGCTCTTTATAAAGTCTGTCTCTGATTTGTCTTGTAGTAACAAATTTACCCTCACGACCTGCAAATGGGCTGTCGTTAACTGAGAAAGTCATTTCAACAGTTGGCTCGTTAATTTTAACGAAAGGCAAAGGCTCATAATTTGAGCTGTCGCAAATTGTGTCACCGATAGTTAAATTTTCAATACCGGAAATACAAACTATATCGCCAACCTTAGCGGATTCGCAAGGTACACGCTGTAATCCTTGAATTTGGAACATTGTAACAACTTTACTGTTATAAGGCTTTTTAAGCTCGTGAAAGTCGCCAACAATAACATTTTGGTTGATTTTCATACAGCCGCGCTCAATTCTTCCGACACCAATTCTTCCGACATAATCATTATAGTCGATTGAAGAAACAAGCATTTGCATTGGCCCCTCGTCATCGCCTTCAGGAGCAGGAATATGATTTAAAATTGTTTCAAAAAGAGGAATAAGGTCAGTGCCCTCTTCATATTGGCTTAGTGAAGCAGTGCCTGAACGACCTGAACAGAATAGAATTGGGCTCTCAAGCTGTTCTTCAGTAGCGTCAAGCTCTAAAAGAAGCTCTAAAACTTCGTCGCCAATTTCATCTAAACGAGCATCGGGACGGTCAATTTTATTTACAACAACAATTAGCTTATGGCCTAATTCCAAAGCTTTTTGTGTAACGAAACGAGTTTGTGGCATTGGACCCTCAGCAGCGTCAACAAGTAAAACTACGCCGCTAACCATCTTTAGAACACGCTCAACCTCGCCGCCGAAATCGGCATGGCCAGGGGTGTCGATGATGTTAATTTTAACATCGTTGTAACAAACTGATGTGTTTTTTGCAAGGATTGTGATTCCTCTTTCACGCTCTATGTCGTTGCTGTCCATTACTCTTTCAGCAACCACTTGGTTATCTCTGAAAGCGCCGCCTTGCTTTAACATTTCATCGACCAAAGTAGTCTTTCCGTGGTCAACGTGGGCAATAATTGCTATGTTACGCAAATCTTCTCTTTTCATAAAAGCCTCCAATGCTTTTTGCAGAAAATAGTTATTAATAATGACAATTGATAAAATTGGGGCTTAAATAAATTTCCACAAAATCAAGCAATTATATAATGTCCGTGTAGAAACGGTTAAGTTCTCTGCGCTTACGACAAATTCGACAAAAGTTTTTCACAATTGAGGACTATTAATAACTATTTTCACTTTTTTTCTTATTATACAAAAAACCTTGCAAGTTATACTTGCAAGGTAATTTAAGATGGTGGGAGAGGATGGATTCGGACCATCGAAGCTGAAAGCAACAGATTTACAGTCTGCCCCCTTTGGCCGCTCGGGAACTCTCCCAAAAAGAAAGAGGTTAAATTAACCTCTTTGGAGCTGGTGGACGGATTCGAACCCCCGACCTGCTGATTACAAATCAGCTGCTCTACCGGCTGAGCTACACCAGCGAATTTCTTAAGTGCCTTAACGACGAAATTCATTATATCACATGAAAGCCTATTTGTCAACACTTTTTTTGATTTTAATTTATTTTTCTCTTTTTCAAAACAAAAAGAAAAATGGTCGGGGCGACAGGACTCGAACCTGCGGCATCTTGGTCCCAAACCAAGCACTCTACCAAACTGAGTTACGCCCCGTTGTTGACGATACGTGTTAAAATTCCTAAACAACACGCTTAACTTAAAAGATTACTACATTCCTCTAAATTGCATTTGCGTCATCAAACCGCTTGTCGTGTTCAACAACATATTGTTATCAAACAGCTTTATTATTATACTATGTAGATTTTGATTTGTCAATACTTTTTTTAAAAAAATTGAAAAATTTTATTTTGCATAAAACAGGCGGAGATTTCCCCGCCCATCCTTAGAAATTCAATTAAAAATCTGATTTTGTTGGTTGGTCGTTATCTTCAACTTCGTCTTCAAAGCTATTTAATTCAGATGCTTCGTCAACTTCGTCTTCGTTCATTTCGTCGAGGTCTGCTTCGTCATCATTGATATCGTCTAGGTCATCATCTGAAATATCATCGTCGCTGTCATCTATTTCATCACAGCCATCACAGTCTTCACAATTGCCGTCGCAATCCTCGAAGAATTTGTCATCGTCCTCATCATAATCGTAATCATATTCTTCCAGTTCATCACGTTTTTTAAGTGCAAATATTGTAGCAGCAGCACCCGCAGCAGCAGATACTAACGCAAGCAATAAAATCCCGAATCCCTTTTTCATACTATTCACTCCTGTTCAGAAATTGAATTATTTTAACTAATGTATAGATTATACCACATACTATCCAAAAATACAAGAATTTTTATTAATAATTCTGTTATTTTGTCGCAGAATCGCCTACATATTCCCGGTTAAGTTCATAATAATTGACATCACTGCCAGCGGGGCAGTTTCACAGCGCAAAATCCTGTTGCCAAGTGTGACGGGTATAATCCCGTTATTTTTTGCATACTCTGCTTCAGATGAATCAAATCCACCCTCACTTCCAACCAGTACAGAAACACTTTTTTTTGCTGAAAGTCCGACGTTATTAAGAATTTCTCCGCCTTTTTCGTAGCATATTAGGCCAATGTCAGAATCTTTCATTTCTGAAATTGCGGTCTTGTAATTTATTATTCCCGTAATTTCAGGAACAATTCCTCGTCCGGATTGTTTTGCTGCCTCAAGAGAAATTTTTTCATAGCGGTCAAGCTTTTTAAAAAAGCCTTTTTCGTCAGGTCTTGAAACACATCTGGCGGTAATTACAGGGACAATTTTAGTGACACCAAGCTCAACGCTTTTTTGAATAATTGTTTCAAACTTGTCTAGCTTTGGCAATGCTTGATACAGAG
>OCTV010000885.1_pt1 | contig 11311 bp, 13 predicted proteins | sample 1539101 | NCBI WGS metagenome assembly OCTV01 (sample SAMEA3991422, study PRJEB22521) | metagenome | biome: anthropogenic terrestrial biome; feature: sewage plant; material: sludge | place: Sweden | collected 2012-09-26 | reverse complement strand
ACTGTTTCTTAATGCTGGTTTTCTTTATATGGGTCATATCTATTGACAACACAGATTATATAATTTTATATAATAATATAGAGTTTATTAATACTCTTTTAATATTCTCTTTTGGAAATTTGTTGCTTATTAAGTATGTCACGATTGATTGAAATCGTCAATATATGAAAATCTGAAGCATACATACTTTTTGACGGACTATTATTAATTCGTGTTACGATAATCTGGTATTAAATCAATCTGCTTTTTGATGGAAGACATATTTAAAACCATATTATTTACTTATCTGAAAGAAAAAATATTAAAATCTTTAATGTTTGCTTAGATCAGGAAATGTTTCCGTGATGAAAGCAGACATTTTTTTGCACTTTTTTTCTGCATGTCCTGAGTATAACCTTTTCACCGATGTCCCCCGCCTCTAAGGCGGCGGGTTCCATTCAGAAATTCAGTAGGGGACGTAATCCCCAACTGAATCCCTGAGGAGCTAAAGCTCCTGCGGTGAGGTTGCCTCGTCGCAGCCGATGTTAAGCAAGCTTACATCGGGCTTTGCTCCGAGATAAATGTCCGTAAATATCAAGAGTGAATGCTGATGAGAAATGACCTAAATTGCACTGCAATGCTTTTATATCATCTCCAGCCTGAAGAGATAAAACAGCATAAGCTTAAAGTTAACATGTTTTTCTTAGAAGAACCTGAATCCCATATGCATCCTCAAATGCAACAAGTCTTTATTAAGTACTTATTGGATTATTATCAATCAAAATTACAAGGCTTGATTACAACCCATTCCAATGAAATGGTTCGTGTTGCAGGTATTTCTCATTTGCGAGTAGTTAGGCACGTTGGAGACTTTAAGAGCAAATTACATGACTTGTCTTTACTCTTAAAGGAACTGAAAGAATCTTGAAAGAGTGTGAAATATTTGTTCCACGATTACTGCAAATTTTTTAGGATTGTGGTGTAGCATTTGTACTTTTGCAAAAAAAAAATAAATATTCATCCTGGTTTAGTTGTAGGTAGACTGCAACATGATAAAAAATTAGAATTTCAGTGTATTCAAAATAGCTTGAAAATACAATACGAAATCACATATAAATGAAAAAGCAACTTGCAGAAATGCAGGCTGCTTTATTATATCGATGGAAACTACTAGATATACCAGTGACCTTAAAAGATTTGACGCTTACTTCCTATATACGTAAGCGTTAAATAGATAGCATCTTTTTAAGAGTTCCAAATTATGATATGAAAACGGATTGAGCAAGCATAAATACTACTACTGGCTTAGATAACTTCAGAAAGAAAGTTTGGGCGAAGCACTTGAAAGTCTTCCGGTTCCCGTTCAGCAGCAACCTCCTGCATTTGTTGAGATTCCAAAGCCTGAACCATGCAGAACGTCAGAATCTGTTATTGTTGAGGCTCCTGCGCAGCCGGCAGCCCAATGTGCTGAAATAGTATTGTTAAAATCTACAATAATATTTAATATTATATTTTTCTATTCGCTAAATACTTTGCTGAAATTGCAAGAATATAAGTCTTTATCAGCAAGACAAAACATAACAACAGTATTTGAATAACAGAAAATGTTTTTATACTGCTGATACCAAGCATTGCACTGAATATAAAAAGCACTGATACTGATGGGAATTTCTCAGATAAAAAAGCACTCATAATAATTATAATGACTGTTGCCGAGAATATTGCAGGTTCCTTTTTTAAAAGCGATGACAGAATACATATAATCATTGCTAATGAGGCAGTGGAAAATATCTGGATAGCAATGCAAGTAATCATACAGCTTAATACAGTGCCTTCAATTTGGCATTTTTCAAAACCTGATATACTTTGAATCGGAACATTTATCAGTCCGTAATCCCAACGTATTCCCATAATGAAAATCTGAATTATTGAGAATACAGCAGTTATGAATAGGCTTAAAGTCATACCAACAAGAAGCTTTGAGGAGACAATTGTTTTTCTGCCCATTGAAGTCGGAAACAAAATTTGTTCCATGCCACAGTTTTTATCTCCAAGCATCAGCATAGGAATGATAAACAATATACCGATAATTGATGCCCAATTTAATCCGTATTTCGTAATGTATTCTGTAAATTCCAAATCATATGTCAAAACAGGATGATATTCTTTGCACTCAGATAATTCTGTATATTTTGCCTGAAGTGCACTTAATGCATTTCGTTTCATAGAGGCAAGAATGAGTTGCTGTGAAAGTGCTTCTATTTCATCTGAATTTGTAAGCTGAGACAAATCTGTTTCATTTACAACCTTCTCAGCGGATAATAGATCATTTTCAATACTTTGTGCTGTTTCTTCAGAATATTCTCCACTGTACAGCTCTACATATTTTGCATACAGTTCCTTATCAAAGACATATTTCTGTGAAGGATTCAGAAATAATGCCATTGCGATTTGCAGTGTAAAGATGCCGAGTAACAGAATCCATCCTTTTCTTACAAAAAGCAATTTTTTAAGTTCATATTTATAAGATGTGAAAAGTCTGTTCATACGTTATCATCTCCGAAACGATATAAGTATACATCCTCCAAAACAGGCTCACAGGAACAGGCATCCTTATGCGGTTTTTCATCATGAACTATTCTGATTACAGTTTGCATATTACGGCTGACAAGACTTGAACGAGGGTACTGCTCCAATAAATTTTCAAGTGAATCAGCATCCGGAATAAGCTCCCAGACCTTGCCCTGCATTTCTTCAATCAGCATCGGTATGGTTCCTTGCTGGGCCAATCTTCCATGATGTATAAGGATAACCTCTTTAGCAATTGTTTCGATATCAGATACAATATGGGTACAGAAGATGACCGTCATTTGCTCAGAGAGTTTTCGCACCATGTTACGAAAACGTACACGTTCTTTAGGATCAAGTCCTGCTGTTGGTTCGTCCAGAACCAATATTTTCGGATTGTTGATAAGTGCCTGTGCAAGACCTAATCGTTGACGCATTCCACCAGAGAAAGTTTTAACTTTTTTATCACGCTGTTCTGTCAAATTGACTGATTCCAGCAATTCATGACAGCGTTCCTCTCGATTCTTTCGTGGACAGCACTTCATATCAGCCATATAACGCATAAGCTCCATGGCGGTAAATTCAGGATAGAACCCCGGATATTGTGGCATATATCCGATTTTTGAACGGAATTCTTCGCCCATTTGTTCGGTATTTTTCCCATCGAAGAGAATTTCTCCTGATGTTGGTGCGTTAAGACCTACGAGAATATTCATCAAAGTGCTTTTTCCCGCACCATTTGGTCCAAGTAAAGCATAAATACCGCTTTCAAGTTCAGCCTGAAAATTATCAAGTGCATAAAATCCGCCATATTTTTTTGTCAGTCCATTGAAGCAGAGCATTTTTTCACCTTCTCTCTTTTAATTGGCAAAGTGTATATTATATAGGCCAAAGACAGTAATATAAGTACAATCGTACAGGTACAGGCAATGGAAAGCCAAAGTTGTTCGATAGGATAGCTGCATACATTAACTGTATCATACTCTGTCAGATAATTTCCTAAAAGCGGCAGCTGAAACAATCCGAGCCTTTTCATAAACAGATTTGATGCAGGTGTCTTTTCAAAAGCGTTTGAAAGCAATATCAGAACACCTGAAATTCCGATTGTTGTCCCGAAAACCATTGCTGTTTTATTAAAAAAACAGGAAACTGCTGATATTATGGCAGTAAGGAATGCACCGATGACAGTCCTCATTGCAGCGGTCAACACCAGAAATTGCAGTATCGACAATGAAAAAGGGCAATTTTTATAATACTCAGCACATTGGATTGGTGCAAAAAGAAGCTGAAAACTCAGCCCGAATTCTATCCACAAGATTACAAATGTGAAAAGCGTGTAGAGAAGTGCAAAACAGGCAGAGCAAAATATACCACCAATGATTTTATTTCGAAACAGCTGTTTTTTTCCTTTTTGTGATATAAATAAAAGCTGATACATTCCGCTTTCGGATTCAACAGCAAACAGTGGAGCAAGGAGTGTACAGAGAATCAGTAGAAATAAATAATGAGGCAATTTAAAATCGTTCATCCATAAAAACGTATTATGCAGTTGTTTGGCATCACAAATCCGATAATTAATTCTACGATTGTACTGTCTGATTGCGTGTTCTAAATCTCTGCGTTCAAAATCTGTGGTAGTGTGATTTTTTTCGTGATACATATTCGCAAGGAGGCTCTTCATATTTTCCTCCTGCATTCTGTAACTTTTTACACTTTTCTGCATCTGTGTCAGAATATTTATATCAGATTCTGAACTTGATTGTTTAAGCTGTTCTGCAATCCTTTCCTCAGCTTCATCCAATGAAAGAGAATAATATTCTGCAGTTTTTTGATGAGCCGATTGAATGGTAGAAATACTTGCCCAAGGCTGTCGTAAATTCAGAAGAACTATGGCAAGAACAGAAAGAAAGAAAACAATCCAGAGTTCCTTGCGAAGCAGGAGCTTTTTTATTTCATATTTCATGTATACGCCTCTTTTCGCTTATGTCGTAACACTCAATATCGTTTGTTCCTGTTGTTTCGGGATTAACAAACAGCAGTAAATCACGAACTGAGGCACATGGAACTTTAAGTAAATCAGGCATATCGTTGACGGTGAGTGTATCAAGATTCATGGTGTGAACAATTCCGTTTTGCTTGTAGTACATGAGATTTCCGTCACCAAAGCAGGCATAAGGATCAATTGTCGAGAGTGGATCTATTTTTGTTATTTCACGCAGGGAATGCGATGTTGGATTAAATGCATAAATGCTGTTCTCTCGTGGAAAATATATCTCATCTCCGTAAACAAATGCAGAAAACGGATAATTAAGCTCTCTGACAGAGATGTTTTTTTCGGTTTTAAACAATCCGTCCAACAGATTGTTTTCGGTTTTTCCACTTTTTAAGTCAATGCAATTGAGCTCACCATGACCTGACCAGCAAAGTTTATTACCTGCAATCAGTGGATAAAGAAGCCCATCGCATGAAAAACGAAGTATTTCTCTATAGTTATTGTCATAGATATGCATTTGATTGTTAAATCCAATCAGAATCATATCATCATTCAGACGAAGTGCATGATTAAAAAAGCTTTCATATTTTCCACCAAGTCCTTGTGCATCAGAAATACTGTTGTAGCGAGGAACTTGTATCGTAGAGGTATATACGTCAGTAAGTGGATTCCAAAGTTGAATTAATAGTTTATCATCAGAATTTTGCAGGGTAATAAACTGATTATCCACAAGATTCCATTGGCCGCCATACGGTATATTTTCAGTCTGATAGCATGGATGAATGGGGCAATTTGCAGTTTTGTGAGAACAGGATATCCGCTTACAGACACGATAGCTTTCACCAGATTCAAAATCATAGGAATATAACTCAAAAAATGAGTTGTTCCAAGTTGGTACATATGCCTGATAATAGAAATTGGTATCATCATAATAGAAATGCTGCGTGTAGTTTTCGACACTATGGATTTCACCATAACCACCAAACATATTTTGATTCTGCATTCGATTTTTATTTGTCAGTAAGCCGAATGAAGCCGACAAACATATACCTAATGCAAGTATTCCTGAGCAAAGAGAAATTACACCCTTCACGTATATCACTCCTCTATGGTACAATATGACATTTCAGAATAAGAAAAAGGCTCACCATCAAAGTTTTGATCATCTTCTAACTCAGCATAAAGCATACATATATCGTGCTTTTCACCATTCTGATATGATGTTTTCGCAGAAATTGTTTTAATAACCTCTTCTGATGTCAGAGAAACTGATAAATACTTATTATCATTCCAAATTGGCTGTAATTCTCCATCAGATATAAGCATTCCTATTCCTGAGCGATTGCTGGGTGTTTCAATATTCATAATATTGGAAACATTCAGATGAAATGTAGGATTCGAGTGAAGTGTGTAATTTTTATTATCTGAATGAATCACATCCGTCTTCTCAACGCTGCAGTAAGAGTTTGAAGCTTTTGATTTATCCACCTCTATCAATTCCTGTGGTAATTCGTTTTCATCAGTTATAGCAGCAGGTGTACTGCCGTCCAGCGTCTGTTCAGAGTTATAATATGCATAATATCGTTGAGGTGTCAGATATAATCCTTTTTCTTCACAGTAAGGAATGAAACAGAAATACAGCGTGTTTTTACCTTCTTGTACAGGCAGATTTAAAGATTCCAAAGGCAATACTGTTTCTTCATTATATAATAAATCCAATTGTAATGCACCATCTGTACTATGATTTCCATCCACTGAAAAATCATATGGCATACCATTCCAAAACATAACAAATGTACCTTTAACCTTACAATCAATTTCCTCTGGGGAATAGACCAGCAAATTTAAGCCTACTTGGAGCATACCATCTTTTATTGGCAGCCCATTTCGATCAATCTCAGTAAGTGTTCCTAACATATCTGTTTCTTCTGTAAAACACTGTAACGCAAGTTCTGGAGTTGTATTACCATTTTGAGTATACATGACTGAAATATCCTCAATAGCTTGCTTTAAAGGTGTGGTACTTTCTGTTTCTGAAGGAAGCGTTGTTTCCTCAGATGAAAATGTTGCTTCTGTACTTATCTCAGAGGAATCATCAGGATTATACAATGTTGTCTGATTGTTACTGCATCCGTAAAAATTCATACAGGATAGACCAATCAACAATGCTAATGTATGCTTTTTATAATTTTTCATGTTATCTTAGCCTTTCATAATTTAAATTCTAAATATAATATCTTTGAATAAAAAATTTGACAGAATGTATGAAATGAACAGATACAAGCCTTAACATCCGACTTCGTACCTGCCTTTTAAAATTTTTTCATTCTATCCAGTTAATACTTTAGGTTTGGTTTGAATGAATATTGATTTCTAAGTTCTGTATAATAGTGATTTTAAGAAGTAAAAAAGACGAAATATTATTTCATCTTTATATCATTGCATAAATAACATGATCTTTTCATTATGAGCATAGTGTACTATTCACATTACCAACTAAGTATTTATACAACATATACACAATATTTCTGTAGAATTGCTTCAAGCTTTAATATAAGCCAACAAGTTAAAAGAAGATAGTTAATCCAAAGAATTAATAAAACGTTTTATAAATAATATAATACCATTATTATTGTATAAAAATTTCATAGACATACTTGAAGTATGTCTATGAAATTCTTTTTATTTATGATTATAAACGCCAAATATTTTTGACAGCTTCTAATCAATAGGAAAGTATGAACATACTAGTATTATTGAATGACATCGTAAACTCACCACATCCGCTTGTTGCAGGTGAAGGTACAAATGAAGTTTCCTTCCAAGTCGTACTGCCTGAGGCATAGACTTTTCCACCTGATGTATTCATATAGCCAGAAACGACCTTAAATGTACTGCCATCTGCGTATCCTTCTCCACGATAATTTGTAATTCCATAAATGACTTTACTACTACATTTAGCTCCATTAAAACTATTAGCAGCACATGTACCGATACCAGTAACAACAGCGAGAGAAACTACAGCCATAAGGGAAGCCATAACATTTTTGAATGATTTTTTCATAGAAATTTCCTTTCTGACATATATGTCATTTAAACTTTTGTTTTTTAGTTACAAAATGTTGAAAGATGCAATTTTGTTGAAAACTGTACTAAAAATAATATTAATACCCATTCTTTCAGCATAAAATACATTAACTATTCAACGTCTTAAATATCGTCATTTTTCCAATTAACAGCATTATCGCTTCAGTAGCGATGGCTAAAGTAATAGTGATGCTCATCCAACCATGAAATAATAAGGCTAAAAGAAAAAACAAGACAATTTCAGCTATAAGCACTATTCTTGTTCTTCTTTTATATACTGCTTTTTCAATTTCATCAAATGGATCATCTGCAGTTGCAACAGGTGCGATTAACCATATTACAACAGACGATATAATGAGCATTGTTAACGATGTGATAAATGAAATTGGAACGTACTTTACAATTAACAGAAGAGACATTATAATCGCCGTAGAATATAAATAACATCTGAATGGCGTTTTGGCGTGATATCCTCCTGCACTTATTCTCAAAGGAATATATGAAATATTCAGAATGACACAGGGAATAAATGCTTTTAATAATACTCCAACTAAAATAGTAGTTCCGATATTCAAACACATCATCAAGAATTGAAATAATCCATAAACATAAATATCGGCATCACTTTCTGAGATGACGTCCTCTCTTTTTAACGCCTGAATTAGCTTATCTGATATTTTTTCAATCATTTGAACTTGCGGAGCTTCTTAACAGCCTGCGGCTTCTTCGGCTGATAGTTCCACCATCCGCATGGGAACTGCGAACCTAAAATTGACGACTTCTTGGCAATAGAAGCAATCTTTACCAAGGCTTTCTTTTTCAAGTCAGTCATCTTTATCACCTCTTTATGTTTTCAAGATATCTTGTATTTACATTGTATCATAACAAGTTATCAAAAATCAATAATTTGCACTAAAAGACAAGATTTTGCATTTAAAGATATTGTATAATAAAAAAAGCCGATTAACAGTATGAGATTTTCACAATTACTCAGCTATTTTATTGCGTCTACTGTGGAATGGTGATAGATATATCAAAAAGTTGATTGGCTGTATTTATTTCGAAAACTCCATTATACTTTTCGACCGTATTCTGGACATTCGTTATACCTATTCCAAGATGATTCTTTTTTGTAGATATAAATGAATTATGTGATTCGGTAATAATTTCAGTATAAGGGTTGACAATGTGAATTATAACAAGTCCCATCCGACTTTCCAGATTAAAACGAATCCACTTTTTTCCTGTTTATGTGCTGAACAAGCATCAAATGCATTGTCTAACAAATTTGCAAGCATAGTAGTCAAATCAATATCAGCAATAAAAGATACGTCTATATCCTCTATATTCATATTGAACTGTATGTTATCCCTTTCAGACCTGAAAATAGCATTATTTATTATAACTTTCAATATTTTATTTTCATATTGAAATTGGGGATATAAACTGTCAAATTCTTTCGTTACAGCATCATAATATGTTTGTATATTTTGGTCTGCGATCAGCTCTTTAATTGTGCTGAAGTGTCTTTTGGCATCATGAATAGCTTTTGTTGACTGTGAATATTTTTCTGATAAGTCATTATATACAGACATTTGCATTTGAGACTGTTGCTGTAATAATGCACATTTTAATTCTGTCTCTCTGCTATGTGAAAGTTGAGAAAATACAAATACTATATACAAATCCAACAAAAAACAAGCTATTAGAAAAACAATTAAAAATGTACCAGCTGATGAAGTCATAATTTCATTTGAAATATACGCTGTAGACACAATTTCAAATGATAAAAGCAACAGATAAACGAGTATTTCATAACCTAATATTTTTTTATGCTTTTTTCTTTTTATAATTGCTACAACTACTCTACAAGAAATAAGTATTAATATATCATTGAGTAAATATCTTGAAATAAGCAACTTTTCATTATAAAGAGTGTCTTTAATTACATTATCTGTAACAACGGAGATAGAAAGAATGGATAACATATCAGAAACAAATATACAAAGATATAATAGCATATCGTAAAGTATAAAATTCAATTTATTAACCCTAAACATTGAAACAGTTATGATGACAAGAACAATAATCGAGGATAATAAGTTTAACAAAGGAATTTCCAAGAAACTAATTGCTGCTTGAGTAATAACCATTGATAACAACAAAAGCATTTTAATACTGAGATGAATGTTGCGTTTTGGATATACATTAGTGAGAAAAAAGTAAGACAGAATATATGTAGATAGATTTAGAAGAATTTTCAGAAACCACAACATTATTATGCTCCTTTTATTTGATGATGCAAATAGAAACTGATTTCTTTCATTATCATACTATGCTTTTTTTGAGAAATCGGAATCAAAGCTTTATTTTTCATAATAATATCAGATACTTTTACATGATCTATTTGAGCAGCATTGATAATAAAACTTTTATGCGGCGAGATAAAATTATAAGATGATAGCAATTGAAGCAGTCCTCTAATACTTCCATTAATTTCGATTGTTTCTTGTTGCATTACCAGATTAATTTTACGATTTTCTTTATATTCAAGATAAAGTATATCTTGAACGCATACAAGTAACTCTCTTTTATCACTTTTAACAGTGATATTGTTCTTGGCAACTGATGGACTACTAAAATTCAGAAAATCCTGTAAATTCTGAATAAGTTCAGCGTGATTGATTGGCTTCTCAATAAAAGCAAAAGGATGCACAGAAAATGAACGTTTGATTTCGGAAGAGAAATTTGTAACATAAATCAATGCAACGTGTTTATTTTTTTCTCTCAAAGTATGTGCGGCACTTATACCATCTATACCATTCATTTGAATGTCAAGGAACACCAAATCCATAGAAATGGTGCTTTTCAAAAAATCTTCACCACTTTGAAATTTAAAGAACTGAAAAGGAACCTTTTTGCATTCAAGAAAAACGCTTACAACATTTGATATTTCCTCAATACAACTCATTTCATCATCAACGATGGAAATGTTTAGCATTTAATCACCTTTTTAATTATTATACCATGAATGGTGAAAATTTTCAAGATAAAAAAACAGGCTTATTCATAATTGTAAGTAGTAAAATAAAGTGTACAAAAAACGGCCAGATAAAATGTACAGGAATTCGTCAGAAAGTGTACAATAATCCGCCAAAGAATGTACAACCCTGAATATATCTGATAGAATAGAATTAGATAGGGGGTGTACAGAAATGAAAGGAATAGAAATGTACACAAGAATACAGGAAATGAAGAAAAATGGTTTCAGCCAGAATAAAACAGCAAAAACACTGAAATTTCATCGAAAGACTGTGAAAAAATACTGGAATATGACCGCCGATGATTACAACGATTATCTGCTCAGTGTTAAGAAAACAAGTCAGCTTGAACAGTATGAAAAAGCGATTATCAGCTGGCTCATTAAGTGTCCGTCAATATCATCAGCGTAGGTTTGTGATTGGCTGAAAGAGGAATATGGGAATTCTTTTAAAGAAAGAACCGTCAGCAGATATGTGTCAAACAACTTCACATTTTAAATAGCAAATATTGGCCGACATAAGGAAAAATAAATATTATTATGAAATTATACTTGGCCTGACTATATTTAGCGCGACGCAAACAAATATTAATTGAAAATATTAAACCCCCAGCTATGCTGGGGAGAACGGAATAATCAGTAGA
>OCTV010000882.1_pt1 | contig 11334 bp, 11 predicted proteins | sample 1539101 | NCBI WGS metagenome assembly OCTV01 (sample SAMEA3991422, study PRJEB22521) | metagenome | biome: anthropogenic terrestrial biome; feature: sewage plant; material: sludge | place: Sweden | collected 2012-09-26 | reverse complement strand
GCTCTTCCGATCTAACTACAGATACAAAAGCACAGAGGTGAGAATATGGAAAATAAACTGGATAAAAAACTGTTTCTTAATTATTTTATGAAGCTTCGGAATGTCAAAGAAGCTGCTTTAAGCTCAGGTATACCTGAAAACGAGGCTTTTAACGAAGGTATGAAGATCCTTCGCTCAGCTTATTCAAGGAATAATATCAGAAAGCTCAGTAGTCAGGAATATATCAATCAGGGTCAGATTAAATCAGGTCTTGAGAGGCTCGCTTTCGGAAGTATCAACGATGTAGTTAAACTTGCATTTTCTGATGAGCCGTTGTCAGAAGCTCAAATCAGCTCACTTGATCTTTTCAACGTTTCAGAAATAAAGCGTGTAAAGGGTGGGGGAGTTGAAATAAAACTTTTTGACAGGCAGAAAGCACTTGAAAAGTTATGGGAAATTGAAAACTCTGCTGATTTTTCATCCTCAGCCGACAGCTTTTATACCGCAATAGTAAAAGGCGCAAACGCTATTGACAACACAGCTGGTGATGATTGATGAAGAATTTTACAAGCTTTTCAAAAAAGCAGATTACCGTTCTCACATGGTGGAACAGCGAAAAGTACAGCAATTATGATGCAATAATCTGCGACGGGGCAGTACGAAGTGGCAAGACATTGTGTATGTCGCTGTCCTTTATCGCCTGGGCAATGGCGTACTTTGATAATGCTCATTTTGCTATGTGCGGGAAGACAATTACTTCTCTAAAGCGCAATGTCATAACTCCACTGACCGATACATTAAGGGCACTTGGTTTTTCTCTTGTTGAAAAGGTCTCAAAAAACTACATAGATATAACCTTCAAGGATAAGTCAAACCGTTTTTATATCTTTGGTGGCAAGGATGAGTCAAGCGCTTCGCTCATTCAGGGTATGACATTGAGTGGTGTAATGCTTGACGAGGTCGCACTTATGCCACGTTCCTTTGTTGAGCAGGCACTCGCAAGATGTTCGGTAATAGGTTCAAAGCTGTGGTTCAACTGCAATCCTGAACACCCGTACCATTGGTTTTATAAGGAATGGATTGAAAGAGCAAAGGAGAAAAACGCTCTGCACCTTCACTTTTCAATGACCGACAATCCGTCACTATCCCCCGAAATAATAAAGCGCTATAACTCACTTTATTCAGGAGTATTCTACGAGCGTTTTGTTTTAGGGAAGTGGACGGCTGTAACTGGGCTTGTTTATCCAATGTTCGATAAGATAAAGCATATAGCCGAATCTGCCCCTGTATGTTCAGAGTATGTAGTTTCCTGCGATTATGGAACAGTCAACCCCTCATCTTTCGGACTTTGGGGGAAGTCAGACGGAAAGTGGTACAGGGTTGACGAGTATTATTACGCTTCAAGAGAAACTGGCATTTCAAGGACCGATGAGGAGCATTATAATGCTCTCGAGCAATTATGTGAGGGTAAAAATATCAGGACGGTTATAGTTGATCCGTCCGCCGCAAGCTTTATTGAATGTATCCGCCGACACCGGAAATTCAAGGTCATTCCTGCTAAAAATGATGTTTTAAGTGGAATTCGACGTGTCGGCGATATGTTGAAGCAAGGCAAGCTGATGTTCTGTGATTGTTGCAAGGATAGTATCCGTGAGTTTTCACTTTATTGCTGGGATGTAAGGTCAGGGACAGACTCACCACTAAAGGAAAACGACCACGCAATGGACGATATCCGTTATTTTGTGAGCACATATCTTAATGCGCGTACAGACGACTTTTTTGTCGCATCTTTAAGGAGGTGAAAAAATGGGCTTAATAAAAAAATCAGAGAAGCAACCAGATATCTATGCACTTCAGTCAGCAAGAAGCCTTAATCAACAGCTGAATTTTTATTCTGGGAATATGAGTAGTTTTGAGAACAGGCTTTATGAGCAGCTTAGAATTCAGGTGCCTGTTATTGATGCATGTATTCAGAAAATTGTAAGGCTATGTGGTGACTTCACCATAAAATGCTTAGATGAACAGTATCAGGATGAGCTTGACGAGTTCATTAATTCCGTAAGAGTAGGAATTTCAGGGCAGTCATTGAATTGCTTTGTTGACAGCTATCTTGATTCGTTGCTCACTTATGGTAATGCTGTCGGTGAAATCCTGATTAATTCCGAAACAAAGCAGATAGCTGGGCTTTATAATGCTGACAGCACAATAATTTCAGCACGATATGGGAGCACCCCACTCGACAGACAGTTCTATATCGGAACAGACGGCGAGGCCGTGAAGATAAGGCACCCTGAAAGGCTTTTGTACACCGCACTTAACCCAAGTGCAAAATGTCCGAATGGTATTTCTGTTCTGAGGGGTCTCCCTTGCATAAGTGGTATTCTTCTCAGAATTTATGAGTGTATTGGGCAGAACTTTGAAAGACTTGGTAATGTCCGCTATGCAGTAACCTACAAGCCGTCATCAGATTCAGGTGACAAGGAATTTGCTAAAGAGCGGGCAATGCAGATTGCACAGGAATGGTCAGATGGCATGAACGCTTCCCGTGATGGTCAGATTCGTGATTTCATTGCTGTCGGCGATATCGGAATAAAAGTTATCGGTGCTGAAAATCAGATTGTTGATACTGATATTCCGGTAAGACAACTGCTTGAGCAGATTATTGCAAAGCTTTCGATTCCACCGTTCCTGCTTGGGTTAAGCTGGAGCACAAGTGAGCGAATGAGCAAGCAACAGGCAGATATTCTCACAAGTGAGCTTGAATTCTACCGCAGATTGCTAACCCCTGTAATTTTAAGGATTGCTGATACTTTTATGACTTTGTCAGGAATAAACAGTAAGGTCAAAGTCGAATGGTCAAACATTAATCTTCAGGATGAATATGAGCTTTCAAAGGCACGACTTAACAACGCACAGGCACGACAGATTGAGCTTGAAATTGAAAAGCAGAATGCTTGATATTTCTATTTTGGGGAAATGAACGATTTCTCAAAAGGTCGGAGCACGAAATCAACCACGTGCAAAGAAATAATAGCAAAGAGAACCTTATTGGTTGATTGAGCGACCGTCACTCAGAATCGTCGTCAGAGTGCAGAAACGTCAAATCCGAGTTGTTGAGCGGTAGCGAAACATGTTTGAGGATTTGACTTGATTTTCTTTCGTCATTTCTTGTATCAAGACAAGAAATGACATAAACATTTATCTCTGAACAAAGTTTATATTTTCGGTGGCTTTGCGGTCGCCCCCGTACCCCTTCGCATATCAATACTAAAAATTAGTGGAAATTGCTCCCGAACCCCTTTGCATAATAATTCTAAATATTGATTTAGCGTTCTATTGTTGTATCCACAATTTTAAAACGAAAGGAATGATAAAATGCAGGAAATCACAGATGAAATCCTCGGAAGGATAAATAAATTCACTCATCGTGAGCTTAAAGCTGATGAGGTTTATTGCTTCCCGATAATTTTGTGTGACAATGAAATCGACAGGGATAGCGAAGCTTTTTCTGTTGATGCCTTAAAGAAGCTCTCAACGCTTTTTGTCGGCAAGACAGGGATTTTCGACCACAACCCAAAAGGCTCAAACCAGACAGCAAGAATTTTTGGAACTTCACTTGAGGTTGACTCCACTCGCAGAACAAAAACAGGCACACCATATACATATCTTAAAGCTTCAGCCTATATGGTGAAAACCTCAGCAAACGAAGATCTTATTAAGGAAATTGACGCCGGCATTAAAAAGGAAGTCAGCGTCAGCTGTAGTATCGAAAGACATATCTGTTCAGTTTGTAGAAGCGATGTCAAGACAAAAGCCTGCTCACACAAGAAGGGTAAAGTTTACAACGGGCAGAAATGCTATGTAATTCTTGATAGCCCGACAGATGCTTATGAATGGTCTTTTGTTGCTGTTCCAGCTCAGGTTAACGCTGGAGTTACAAAGCATTATTCAGATAATTTCAGTGAAGAATTCATTGATAATTCTGATGTTGAAGCTTTAAAACAAAAGACTTTGGAAGTTGAGGCTGAAAATCAGATTTTCAAAGAAAGCTTAAAGCGTGATATTGTCAAGCTAAGCTTTTTGTGTCATCCGGAGGCCTCAAAAGACGCACTTTTACGAATAGCAGAAGGCATGTCAACAAGTGAACTTATCGCTATGAAAAGTAAGCTTGAAAAAACGTCAGAGGGTGTTTTTGCGCCGCAGACATTTATTTCTGAAAAAACAGAAAATAAGAGTCTTTCACAGTTCAGAGTTTAAAATAAGAAAGGAAAATGAAATATGTATAACACATTAAAACTTGAAAAGGGGCTTTATAATATTGCCTCAAAAAGCTTCACACAGGCTCTTGAGGAGCTTGACCGCGATTCAGATTATGAGAACACAGAGCTTAAAGGTCTTGACGCTTTTGAAAGACAGCTCAAGCGCTTTGATATCAAGGTTTGCGGAGAAGATTCCGATATGGTTGAAAAGTTCTTCGCCACAACAGAATCAGCAGTTCTCTTCCCTGAATTTGTCCGCAGATGTATCAAACAGGGCGTTGAGGAAGCTTCAATCATTCCTTATATCGTTGCTGCTGAAACAAAAACCAACGGCGTTGATTACAGAGGTCTGAGCATTACGTCAACAGGTACTGACACAGAAATCACAGAGGGTGGAGCTCTCCCTGTAACATCAGTAAAGCTTGCAACAGCAACAACAGCTCTTATTAAGCTCGGCAGAAAGATCTCTACTTCATATGAGGCAATCCGCCAGCAAAGACTTGACCTTTTTGCAGCAACATTGCGTACTATTGGTGCGAAAATTTCAAAGGCACTTAATTCTCAGGCTGTAACTTCTCTTGTAACAGGCGCAACTGTTACAAGTATTTTAGGTGAAAGCCTTACATACAATGACCTTATTACCTTCTGGGCAGTATTTGATGATTTCAATCTCTCAACAATTATCTGTTCACCAGCAGTTATGGCAAGCATCCTAAAGCTTGATGAGATGAAGAAGTATGCTGGTGATTATATGAAGGACGGAGCAATTAAAACTCCGTTCGGTGCAACTCTTGTAAAGTGCACATCTCTTGCAAGTGATAAGCTTATTGGTCTTGATAAAGCCTGTGCTCTTGAAATCATTAAGGGTTCAGATATCGTTGTTGACTTTGAAAAGCTTATCAGCACTCAGATGGAAGATGTAGCTTTTACTCTGACAACCGGTTTTGCAAAGATTATTCCTGACGCTACTAAGGTTCTTTCATTATAATAAAATCAGGGCGGATTTATTCCGCCCTATATTTTAATTTCTATTATATTATTTATATTTGCTATCGGTGGCTTTGCGGTCGCCCCCGCACCCCTTCGCACAGAAAAACTAATAAAGAAAATGAGGTTTTCCCCGAGCCCCTTCGCATATAACAACTAAAAAATAATAAGAGAAACATCGCCCCCTTCGCATACAATAATTCAAACTTAACAAAGTTTAAAAAGGGCGGAAGCATAAACAGGTGTAGAACACGAAAGTGAGTGACTTAAACAAACCATAGCGTTTGCTGAAGCCCGTCACACAAAGGTTGCAAAGAACCGAAACAAAGTATAAAAGATAACAATAGTATAAAAGGATCTATTTAGCATAACAATTTTTCTTGAAGAGAAAAATTGTTATGCGGTGAAAGAATGTCAGAAGCACTCGGCAGAGCGGTGTTTCTTGGCAACTTCTTTTCACTGGAGAAAAGAAGTTACTGGGGTAAAGACAAGCTTTATATATTACAAAATAGGTCAGTGGCAAAGCCCCTTTTGACAAATAAGCGGTGGCTTTGCGGTCGCCCCCGAGCCCCTTCGCGTATAAAAACTAAATAAGAATAAGAGGTACACCGCACCCCTTGGCATATAAAAACTAATAAAGAAAATGAGGTTCGCCCCAAGCCTATTCGCCTTAAACACTAAAAAATAATAAGAGGTACACCGCACCACTTCGCATACAAAGCTAAAAGATAGATAGAGGTCGCCCCCAAACCCCTTCACACACTAAGTAAAAAGAATCTTAAAAGGAGGTCTTATATGGACAGTACACAGGAAATTATCTTCCTTTCAGGAGTAATCGAACAAGACAGCAATGCTGGTGTCAGCATCCCAATAGGTGCAAGCTATACACTTAAGTGTAAAAGCTATGAAATATCACGTGAAAATAAAATATCACAGTATTTCCCACTATCGAATGCACCCAGTCTTTCACTTAACGGAAGCAATGCATTAACAATAAAGGCAAATGGGAAAATCACTCTTGACAGCAACAATATTATTGAAACTCTCAATAATATCTGCGAGAGTACAACAGCTTTCACTCTTAATATCGGCACACAGAGCTTTTCAGATGTAATTCTCAAAAGTTACGTAGCACAGATTGACGGCTATGGAGTAACTGCAGAATGTTCACTTGTTTTCGTAAAGGCAGGTAATTTTTAATGGACAATATATCTTTAAGTGTTTCTATAAACGGTTCAAGGAACAGGTCGACGTTTACTGATTGCCTTTCTTTTAATTTTATTAAGGAACGCTACACCCCATATTCAGTATTTTCAGGGAGCTTTCTTATTAATGAAACTTTTGGTGAAATCGTTGATGTTGAGGTTACTGTAAACAATACTCTTATACATAAGGGGGTTGTCGATGTCTGCAAAAAGACAATCTCATCAAAGGGCATGGTTCTTTATATATCGTCAAGAGGATATTCACTTTCGCTTGGTCATTGTATGCTTGCTAATGAAATAAAATACGGGCTTACTCTGACACAACTTATTACTCAAAGCTATGCCCCACCGTATGTAACATATAGTGATACGGGTAAGACAGTGAATTATCTATACATAAAAGAACATGCAAGTCTTTGGGAAGCTGTTGTTAATCATTCACTTAAATTAGGGAACTTTTATCCGTATATATCTTATCCGAACAAAATATCCTGCTCAATGCCAGTAAGCAAGAAAAACATTCTGCTTGATAATGCAGATACAATAATTTCATATTCTGAAAATACTGATAACACAAAGATTATCAGCCATATTCATATGCGTGACCTTGACGGAACATACAATTCCTATAATCTGAAGAACTCTTATGCAATAAACAGAAAAATCATAAGGCACAAGCATATAAATTATGACAGGCAGTGGACAAGTGACAGCAGTAACGGTCTTCAGTATAAAATTAATTACTTTATGCGCGGTAGTAAAAGCTTTGAAGTAGTTTACAGGGGCTTTAATGGTGAGGATATCAATGATGCCTTTTCAATTCAGACAAATCTGATTGTAATGCCCTCAAAAAATATTTCAGCCGTTAATATTTTCGGGAACAATAAGGGTATCTTCACAAAACTCACAGCATACGTTGACAACTATAATAATATCTAAAAAAGGCTGGCGCTTTAAGCGTCAGCTTTTTTTGTTGCTTTCTTTTTTCGTCTGTATGCTGAAAATAAATCCATAGCTGTAAAAATCACAGTCAATATTATAGCAAATTCAATATTATCGGAGGTTATCTTTTTCCCATCGAAGAAATATCCGATAAGAACCACTACTCCAAAAGTAATAATTATAGAAATAATTGAAGATAGGTATTCCTTCACTACATATTTCTTCATAGCTGTCGATCTCCTTTCTTAATGTCAAATTAAATTTTAATAAACTGCGGCTTTCTTTCCTTGAAGTATGCTATATAATCAAAACCAGCTTTTTTAATCATTTCTGTTGCTTCAGCAAGTCCTTTTCCCAAATCCTCAGTACAGTGTGAATCTGAACCTGTTGTTATAATTTCGCCACCACATTCTCTGAACATTTTTACATATTCAAAGCCAGGGAAGAAGTCGCCGAATTTCTGGCGATAACCTGATGTATTGACTTCAATTCCTTTTCCGTTCTGTGCAAGTGTTTTGAAGCATTCACGGATAATTTCCTCATAAGGTTTCATATTAACCTTATATCCTTGTTCACCCTGCATATAGCGGAGAGTGTATGTAAGATGCCCGATTACATCAAAGCCATTCCATTTTACAGTTTCATAAATCTCTTCAAAATATCTCTGCATCAGTGAGAAAATATCCTCCTTGCTGTAATCAAGGAAGTAGAAGTCCTGTTTTCCCCTTATCTGATGAATTGAAGAAATAATAAAATCAAGACGTTTGTCATTTGCGTAGCTTTCACTACGTTCAAGGCTCTGACAAGGCTCACCAAGCTCCACACCAGCGAGAAGATTAAGTCTGCCCTGATATTTGTCCTTTGCAATATAAATATCCCTCATTGAATTTTCAAAAATATCCCTGAAAAGCGGACCTGTATCCTTTGGTACTTCACATTCCCAGCGGTCAACGTTACATTCAACGTGGTCGGTGATTGTATAAGCAGAAAGTCCAAGGCTTATTGCTTTTTCACACATATCATTAACTGAATGTCTTGCATCAGGTGAGTTCTTTGAGTGAGAATGTGAATCACAGTATTTTATCATAATATCTCCTTTAAAGATTTATTTATTAAAATCAGAAAGTTATCGGTGGCTTTGCGTTCGCCCCCACACCCCTTCGCATTAAACGCCTTAAAAATATTATAGTGTAGCCCCCGAGCCCCTTCGCATATAAACACTAAATAAGTTAAGAGTCAAACTATTAAAAGGGCGGAAGCATAAACAGGTGAAGAACACAAAAGTGAGCGACTTAAACAAACCATAGCGTTTGCTGAAGCCCGTCAGTCAATATTATTATCGAAGTGCAGAAACGTCAAATCCGAGTTGTATGAGCGAGAGCGAATACGTGTCTGAGGATTTGACTTGATTTTCTTTCGTTCTTTCTTGTATCAAGACAAGAAAGAACGTAAAGGAGCAAAGCTAAATAATACGGTGGCTTTGCGTTCGCCCCCACACCCCTTCGCATATAAGTACTAAATAAGAATAAGAGGTAAATCTCACTCCTTTGCACACAAACACTAAATAAGTTAAGAGTCAAACTATTAAAAGGGCGGAAGCATAAACAGGTGAAGAACACAAAAGTGAGCGACTTTAACTTACCATAGCGTTTGCTGAAGCCCGTCACTCAAAGGTTGCAAAGTACCGAAACAAAGCATTGGTGATAGCAATAGTATAAAAGTTTCTGTTCAGCATACTGATTTTTCTTGAAGAGAAAAATTGTTATGCGGTGAAAGAACGTCAGAAGCTCTCAGCAGAGCGGTGTTTCTTGGTAACTTCTTTTCACTGGAGAAAAGAAGTTACTGGGGTTAAGACATTGTATAAACAATATTAATGTAAGATAGGGGCAAAGCCCCTTTGAGCTAATAAGCGGTGGCTTTGCGTTCGCCCCCGCACCCCTTCGCAATAAACGTATAATAAATATTATAGTGTAGCCCCCGAGCCCCTTCGCATATAAAAACTAAAAAAGAGGTACACCACACCCCTTAACTTACAAAATTAAAAAGCATAGAGGGCATCCGAGCCACTTCACATATAAAACCAAAAGATAGCATAAAGGTCACCATTGAACTTCTTAACCTTTAGACTATAAACAGTATATCATATATTAGCTTAAATTTACATATTTATGTGTGAAAAAAATAATAAAATTGTGGCTTTGTCGAGTTTTAATTTTGCGTAAAATGTGTTATTATATAATAAGTTGAATAATTAGGAGGATAATTAAATGAGAGCGGTTTTAACAGTTATCGGTAAAGACACAGTGGGAATCTTGTCAAAGGTCAGTGCAATCTGTGCTGATTATAATGCAAATATCACAGAAGTAACTCAATCAGTTTTGCAGGATATGTTTGCAATGATTATGCTTGTTGATATTTCAAAGCTAAATACAAACTTCACAGAATTATCTGATAGAATGAAAACACTCGGGAATGAACTCGGGCTTTCAATCCATGTAATGCACGAGGATATTTTCAATTCAATGCATAGAATATAACAAAATAATTCATTCCGGAGGATATAATGTTAAACGTATATGATATATTAGAGACAATAAGAATGATTCAGGATGAATGTCTTGACATCAGAACAATCACAATGGGAATTTCATTGCTTGATTGTATAGACAGTGATATAGATAAGGCTTGTGCAAAGGTATATGATAAGATTACACGTTGCGCAAAGGACCTTGTCAAAGTCGGCGAAGATATTGAAAAGGAATATGGTATTCCTATCATTAATAAAAGAATTTCAGTTACACCTATTGCTATAATTTCAGCAGCATGCAAATGCTCACCTGTTAAATTTGCTCTTACTATGGACGCTGCAGCAAAAGCTGTCGGTGTCAACCTTATCGGTGGATATTCAGCACTTGTTCAGAAGGGCTTTTCTGCCGGTGATATTGAACTTATCAATTCCATTCCGGAAGCGTTGTCAGTGACAGAAAGAGTATGCTCATCTGTCAATGTCGGCTCAACAAAAACAGGTATAAACCTTGATGCCTGCAAGCTTATGGGACATATAGTCAAAAAATCAGCAGAAATTACTGTCGATAAGGCTTGTTTCGGTGCAGCAAAGCTTGTTGTATTCTGCAATGCTGTTGAAGACAATCCTTTTATGGCTGGTGCATTCCACGGCGTCGGTGAACCTGACTGTATGATTAATGTCGGAGTTTCAGGCCCTGGTGTTGTTCGTTCAGCTCTCGCAAAATATCCTGACGCTAATATTACAGAAATTTCTGATATAATTAAGAAAACTTCTTATAAAATAACAAGAGTAGGTCAGCTTGTTGGTGTTACAGCTTCTGAACGTCTTGGTGTTCCATTCGGAATAGTTGACTTATCATTGGCACCAACTCCAGCAGTCGGCGACAGTGTTGCTCATATTCTTGAAGAAATCGGACTTGAACAGTGTGGTACTCACGGAACAACCGCAACACTTGCATTACTTAACGATGCAGTTAAAAAAGGTGGCGTAATGGCTTGCTCGAGAATCGGCGGACTTTCAGGTGCATTTATCCCTGTTTCTGAAGATGCAGGTATGATTGCCGCTGCCAAGAGCGGTTGCCTTTCAATTGAAAAGCTTGAAGCTATGACAGCTGTCTGCTCAGTAGGACTTGATATGATAGTTGTACCAGGTGATATTACTGAGGATACAATTGCTGCAATTATTGCCGATGAAGCTGCAATCGGTATGGTAAACTGCAAGACTACTGCTGTAAGAATCATCCCTGCAATAGGCAAGGGGGTTGGTGATGAACTTGACTGGGGCGGACTTTTCGGATGTGGCCCTGTAATGAAAATAAATTACAATTCGCCATCAAAATTTATCAATCGTGGAGGACAGATTCCAGCACCTCTCCACAGCCTTAAGAATTAATCATAAAACGCCTCTATAACAAGAGGTTTTTTATCTGTTAACT
>OCTV010000881.1_pt1 | contig 11344 bp, 9 predicted proteins | sample 1539101 | NCBI WGS metagenome assembly OCTV01 (sample SAMEA3991422, study PRJEB22521) | metagenome | biome: anthropogenic terrestrial biome; feature: sewage plant; material: sludge | place: Sweden | collected 2012-09-26 | reverse complement strand
GTGAGATCAAAGCATTATGAATACAATTAAGATTATACCATGTATTCACTATATTGTCAAGAGATTTTAAAAATATTTTTTATTCATGGATATAATTAAGTTTAATGGGATAAACCTACTCAAAGGCATGATGTTTTTTGCAGGGATTTGAGGCCGTTCAGCACATTGTCCTATATATTCGCTTTGTTCTTATCTTCGTTGACATGTATTTTAAACTATGATATACTTTGTTTAGAAAAATATAGGATTATACAGATTCTGATATAGGGAGGGCATTATGAAAAGTAACGCAGATGCAATCATCGATAATATAAATAAGGTTCTGGTAGGCAAATCTGAAACAGTAAATTTTGCTGTAATGACATTTCTGGCTGGAGGACATTTACTGCTTGAAGATGTTCCCGGTGTAGGAAAAACAACGCTTGCTAATGCACTTGCAGTATCTTCAGGATGCGATTTTTCACGTATTCAGTTTACGCCTGATACTTTGCCGAGTGATGTTACAGGAACATCTGTTTATGATATTAAAAGTGGGGAATTCCGGTTTATAAAAGGTGCAGTTATGAGTAATATAGTTCTTGCAGATGAAATTAACCGTACCTCACCTAAAACACAGGCAAGTCTGTTAGAAGCCATGGAAGAAAAGCAGGTAACTGCAGACGGAAAAACATACAGACTTGAGGAACCGTTTATGGTTATTGCAACACAGAATCCATCGGATTTTCTGGGTACATATAATCTTCCGGAAGCACAGCTTGACAGATTTATGATGCGTGTCTCAATTGGTTATCCGGAGTTTGATGACGAAAAACAGATGGCAGAAAATTTTCTTAAAGGAATGACACGTGATATACTTGAACCTGTTGCCTCAAAGAAAGATATTCTTCGTATGCAGGCGGAAACAGCAGCAGTAAAAATTGTTCCTGATGTTTCTTCATATATTGTAAGTATTGTAGCTTCAACACGACAAAATGAAAAACTTCGTCTTGGCGCGAGTCCACGTGCAACGCTTGCAATGATACGTGCTTCCCAGGCATCTGCATATATTTCAGGCAGAGATTATGTCACACCTGATGATGTTCAGCGTATAGTATACAGTGTTCTTTGTCACAGGGTTACTCTTTCATCTGAGGCTAAAATGGAAAAAGCCAATGTACATTCAGTTATAGAACGCATTGTACACAAAATAGGCGTTCCTGTTCTGTAAGGAGTATAAATAATATGATTAAAAGAAGAATAACAGCCGTCACAATAATAATTGCGACGGCAGTATTTGCATCATTTTTCGGTGGTGCAGCAAGGATATTATTTTACATATCTTTGTTTATACCAATTTTTTCACTGCTGTATACATTTTATGTATACATGAGATTCAGAATATATCAGGATGCTGAAAGCAAGATAATAGTAAAGGGTGAAAAAACTCCGTATTTTTTTGTGCTGTCTGATGAAGATTATATTGCATATACAGATATTCGTGTGGAATTTCTTGAAGATTTTTCTACACCCCAGAATATGGAGCTTTGCCGTAGCTATTATCTTATACCCGGCGAAAAAAATGAGTACAGAACTGAGATCCTGTGTCGTTACAGAGGTGAATACAATATAGGTGTAAAAAGTGTTGTTGTAACAGATCTTCTTGGACTTATGCAGATACGCTATCCGGCAATGTGTAAGATAAGCATGAGTGTATTGCCTAAGATCACTGATATAGAAAAGTTATCACTCGGACCGTTGGATGATGATGCAAAGCTACTGAGATTTTCACATCAAAGCAGTATGGAGCCGCCCGACTGTGAAACAAGAAAATATGTTTATGGTGACAGCATAAAACTGATAAACTGGAAAATATCCGCAAAGAAGCGGGAGCTTTATGTCAGACAAAGTTCTGATAGTCAGAACAACAGTATTATTTTTTTTATGGATATGACACAGATCAGGTGTGACGGATATACACGTATTGTAACGGAAGATAAGATTATTGAATCAGCATTGACAACAGCTAATTATCTTGTGAAAAAAAATGTGCCTGTCAGTGTGATTTATGAGCAAGAGGGACTGATACAGGATAATATTGATACTCCGGAACAACTTAAAGAATTTTACGGAAAGTGTGCCAGTATCAGATTTTGCGGAACACATTCACCGGCAGAACTGTGCAGCATTTTTCAGGATCGTATAATGAATGGTTTTGTAATCTTTGCTGTAAGCATTCTTACATATGAAATTTGTCAGGTATGCGAAAGCATTTTAAGGCTTGGTGGAGATGCAGCGGTTATTCTTATAGGGGAAAGTGGTGCAGAATTATCAGACTCATTTGACAAAAGAATTGTTTTTAAAAAAATACTGTTGTCAGATGAAGTATCAGATATACTTGGAGGGGCCGATGAACATTAAAAAAATTCTTTCAGAAAATATGTTTACTGCTTTTTTTGCATTGTGTATGGTGATAATTTCAGAAAGCGCAGTTCTGAGACTTTCAGATAACCGTGCACCGTTTGCTGTAGGAATAACAGCACTGATTTCTGTAGTAGTAACAGTTGTATTTTATCTGAACAGAAAAAATGTGGTGGCATATATAGGTGTTGCAGCAATAATATTTCTGACATTATGGCTCTTTCATATTGCCAAAGTTCCCGCTGCAGCATTTTCAATAAATACAGCTAAACATATTGTTATCGGCCGTACACTTAAAACCAGTGAAATAGTATTTGTAACCTCAGTAATATCATTATTGTTTTCAGCTGTTATGTTTCCGTTGTTCAGAATCGGATATGCAAGATATTCTGCTGCTGCCTTAACCACTTTGCTGCTTGTGCATTATGGAATATGTGAACTTATGCCCGATTTTCCTGAGGTGTTTTCAGCCTCAGGAATTATCCTTTCGGTAATAACAGAGTTTTGTCTTATGATGAATTACAGAAAGAAAATTACCGGAAAACTCAATGGTGTTTTATCATTTTTGTTGCCACTGTTTACGCTATTCTCTATTTTTATAGGCATTCTCCCTTCCTCTGATAAGCCTATAAGCTGGCAGTTTTTCATTAATATCGCATCAGGAATTGCAGATAAATGTGAACAGTTTGTTAATGAGATAGTTTTTGTTTTTAAGCCTGGGTCATCAGAGTTCAATATCAGTATGCAGGGCTTCTCTGATTCAGGCAGTGCTTTCGGCGGTGGTCTGTCAGAAAACAGTTCAAGTCAGATGCGTGTAACATTTCTGACAACTCTGCGTTCCTCAACATATTTTATAGGAAATGTAAGTGACACATATACAGGTGATGGCTGGACAAGAACCGGAGATGATACTTTTTCAGAAAATGATCCGTATCTTGACTACTGCGAAGCAATGCTCGCATTTGAACGGGCAAGTTATACCAAAGAGGATCTTAATAATTTTACTTCAACAACATCTGTTTCTATAGTATACGATGAGATTATTACAAAGACCATGTTTTATCCGCTTAAAACATTTTACATATCAGGTTCAGCCAGATATGATGCTTCTATGTCTTCAATAAAATTTAAAACCAGAGCAAAAAGCGGAGATTCATATAGTCTTTCGTACCTTAATATTAATTATCATTCCGAAGAAGTTGAAAAAATTCTCGAAAATCCGTTTTCATATAATAATGAGGATGGTATGAACGGACATTCACTTGATTCAAAGATTCCGGATGAAATTGAAGATATACTTAAGCGGCGTGCCGGATACATAAAGGAAACATATACGGTACTTCCGGATTTTATAACACAGAGGACATATGATCTTGCAGATGATATAACAAAAAACTGTTCATGTGACTATCAAAAACTATGTGCAATTGAGTCATATCTTAATAGATATACATATACAACAACACCCGGAGATGTTCCGGATGACTTTGATCCTGTAGATTATTTTCTGTTTGAGAGTGGCGAAGGCTATTGTACATATTTTGCCTCAGCTATGACTGTACTTGCAAGATGTGAGGGTATACCGATAAGGTATGTACAGGGATTTATGGTTGACAAGGGTAAAATGAATTCACTCAAGGATCACCCTGTGTCAGGGTCTTCTGCCCATGCATGGGCAGAAGCATATATTGAAGGAATGGGATGGATTCCGTTTGAACCTACTGCTTCATTTAACAGTACAAGATACAGCTATCAGGGTTATCAGGATCAGAATGTTGACCAGAATGACTGGAACACACAGAAGCATACTCATAATGATGATATTCCGGATCCGCAGGATATAATCGCTGAAAATAAAAACAACGGGAATATTTCATTATATATTATTATTTCATGTACCTCATTATCGGGAATTATTCTTCTTATATTATTATACATTGCTATAAAAATACGTATATTTATAAAAAGATATCGTACAGGAACAGATACAGAAAAATTTATGATCTGTTACAGAATGATTATTTATCTGTGTGAAAAAAGCAGGCATAAGCTTAAGGAAGGAGATACTATAGACAAATTTGCTGCAAGACTTTCAGATATGCTGCCTGATGATAAAATTTCATTTCTGCAGATTACATATATATTTGACAGGATAAGATATGGTAGTGACGTTGCCTCAGATGATGAAAGAAGAAATTGTGAGGAATTTGTGAGAAATATGTTTGTGGAGATAAAAGAAAACCGCAGTAAGGTATCAGCATTCTGGATATTTGCAGTTTACTGTCTTAAAAAGTAAAAGTTCTCTGTATCATTGAGTAAATTAATAATGATTGAATTTGCATGACAAATAATATTAATGGTGTTATAATAGGTAAAGTAAATATAACGATGAAGGGACAGATAATTATGAAAGTATATAAAACAATTACGGATTTAGTCGGATCAACACCATTACTTGAACTGGCAGGTTATGAAAATAAAAAAGGACTTGGTGCATCAATATTTGCAAAGCTTGAATATCTTAATCCTGCCGGAAGTATAAAAGACAGAATAGCTAAGGAGATCATTGAAGATGCTGAAAAAAAAGGTCTTCTTAATGAAAAATCTGTAATAATTGAACCTACAAGCGGAAATACAGGAATAGGCCTTGCAGCTGTTGCAGCGTCAAAGGGTTATAGATTAATTCTCACCATGCCTGATACAATGAGTACAGAACGCAGAAATCTTCTCAAGGCATATGGTGCAGAGGTAATTCTTACTCCGGGTGCTGACGGAATGAAAGGCTCAATTCAAAAGGCTGAGGAACTTGCACTCCAGATACCATATAGTTATATTCCAGGACAATTTTCAAATCCTTCAAATCCTGAAGCCCACCGTAAAACAACAGGTCCTGAAATCTGGAATGATACAGATGGAAAGGTAGATATATTTGTTGCCGGTGTAGGTACAGGCGGAACACTGACAGGTACAGGAGAATATCTTAAATCAAAAAATCCTGATGTTAAAGTTATTGCGGTTGAACCTTATTCATCACCGGTTCTGTCAAAAGGAATTTCCGGTCCTCATAAGCTGCAGGGAATAGGTGCAAATTTTGTACCTGACAATCTTAACAGATATGTATATGATGAGATAATAACCGTTAAGGATGAGGATGCATATGAAACGGCAAGAGATGTGGTTAAAAACGATGGAGTATTTGTTGGAATTTCAGCAGGTGCTGCGGTGTGGGCTGCTTCAGAGATTGCAAAACGTGAGGAGAATAAGGGTAAGATAATAGTTGTAATTCTGCCGGATACAGGGGACAGGTATTTATCAACGCCGAATTTTATTCAGTAATACATAAGAAAAACGGCTGCTGTTTTATAGGCAGTCGTTTTTCATTTTAGGATTGTATGTGTAAAGTTAATGAAAATATCAATGTGATCGATAGAGTTCCCCAATATTGTAATCACCTTAAGGCGTTGACATTTCGGTTTGTGTTTGATACAATAATATGTGATAATACATTTTATATATTAGAATTTGTAACTTTTAAGGGTATTTACAAAAAAATAAGTATTGCACAAAAATTTTCCCTATGTATCTTTCTGGTTACAATAATATCACAACAGATATTATAAGTCAAATAGTTATATAAGATACAAACTATAAGTATATAGCTATATCAACAGTATCCAAATCCGTCAATAGCAAATATTTTATTTTTATCACATGCAAGCATTTTTATTGTGAATTTGTGTTTCTGAGGTTTTTCAGATTTGAATATAATTGCACTTTCAAGATTTCCCCATGCTGTTGAATTATAGCTTTGCAATGTACATAATGTTTTGCCGTCAATTAATATTTCTGCAGCCCCGTATTTTAACTGATTGTTCAAGTAATAAAACAGGATAAATCTACAGCATACCAGTTCCTTTTCAAAAACATCATTTTCAGTGATCGTAACATCAATTTCTGATGTAACATTTATATTCTCGTAAACAGATGTTTTTAATGGTATCGGTACTGTATACCCTTTGTCTGAAGGTGCATGGTCAACATTTTCAAAGCAATAGTTTATACAATCTGTTATAAACCTTTGTCCATTATTATGAGGGTGTCCGTAATCTGTTGAATAATCACTCCATTTAAATATTCCGGAGTCAATGTTCTTTTTCAATATATCACGTATGCTTATCATCGTAAGATCATAATGTTTTCCGTATGGTATTTTCTGAGCCTGACTGTTTACAAAGCTTTGGAGTGACATATATATAGGTATGACAGCAGGCTGACCGCTGCAGTTAAGAAGCTTTCGTAGAAGCCCCTCATAGCATTCCATCAGATCAGGATTTGCATAGTCATTTATTCCGAAATCAATAAATACTATATCCGGCTCAAAGCTGATAATTTCTTTTTGAATTCTGTACAGACCTATTATTGATGATGAGCCGCATAATCCGGCATTTATACATTTTACAGGTCCGTATTTTTTATTAAAGTCCTCGCAGAACATCGAAACATAATTTCTGGTAAATAACGATGGATCAAACGGTTCTGCAGTAACAGAGGCGCCGATAAAGCCTATTGTTACCCGTTTTCCGTTTTTTGAAGAAGAAATAGCCTTTTTTAATCTGTAGTTATTTCCGTATGATATAATAGCATCTGAATAATTAATCAAATCAATAACCCCTCTTTTTATCTATAATTATAATATATTGATATCATACTTGCAAATAGAAAATTTGAAATTCTTTATATGAAAGGAATAAACATAAATGACTACTCAGCAAATTGAATATGTCATAATGCTTGCTGAAGAAAAAAGTTTTTCGTCAGCTGCCAAGAAGCTGTATATAACTCAGCCGTCCTTAAGTCAGTTTATCATGAATCTTGAAAATCAGATAGGACTTCAGCTGTTTGACAGAAATTCATATCCGATAAAAATTACTCCGGCCGGTGAAATATATATAAAAAATGCAAAGAAGATACTTGATATAGAAAAAGAACTTAATGATGAGATAACTGATCTGCTTAATATGAAAACAGGTAATCTTGTAATAGGGGCAACGTCATTCAGAGCAGCGTGCCTGCTTAATCAGAGCATAGCTGCATTTCACAAAAAATACGATAAAATAAAAGTTGAAATAATAGAGGCATTTGAACAGGAACTGGGTAGTCTTGTTCAGAAGGGGGATATTGATTTCTATATAGGCACAGGACATCCTGATCTTAAATTATTTCATTACGAAATTCTCGCTACTGAAAGGATATATCTTGCAGTTCCTGAAAATAATCCGATAAATAATAAGCTCAGGAAATTTGCATTAAGTGAGAATGATATTATTACAGGAAATTTGAGATTTTCAGAGATACCTGTTATTGACATAAAAACAGTAGCAGATGAACCTTTTATCCTGCTTAGTCATGATGACGGACTTGCAGGGACAGTGGAACGCATATGTGAGAATTCAGAATTTAATCCACTTACATATACGACAGTAAAACATATGGAAACAGTATTCTCATTTATAAATTCAGGTATCGGACTTGGTTTTGTGCCGGATTCATTTATTAAATACGGAAACAGCAGAAAGCATCCTGTTTATTATGCGCTTGATGAGTCAGTGTCATGTAATGACATAGTGCTTGTTTCAAGAAAAAATAAATATTTTACCAAAGCTTCCGTAGAGTATATACGTATGCTCAAGCAGATGATAGGATTCGGAACATGGCTATAGAAGCATTATAGTACATGCTATTAAATTCAAAATCTATATTTTAAAAAAGGAGTTGCTTGAATATGAAATCCCGAAACAGACTTTTTGCTATTGCATTGGCAGTTGTTGTTTCATCGGCAGCAATTTTACCGTCTTATTTGGATGTCACATATGAGGATAATTTTAAAATCCATGCTGCAGAACAGGAGTCATTACCTGTGTTTTCTTCAGAGTCCGGATTTTATGGAACAGATTTTGCACTGACCTTATCTGTAGCTGGTGATGGTGATATTTATTACACAACCGACGGAACTGATCCGTGTGACTCTGAAACGTCACAGCTTTACAGTGGTCCCGTCACTGTAAAGGACAGGACAAATGAACCGAATTTATACAGCAAATATGAAGAAAACGGAACGGCACAGTCTGTTTCGCGTGGAATAGGATATAAAAAACCTACATTCAACGTTGACAAGGCAACTGTTGTCCGTGCTGTTGTAAAAAATACTGATGGGACATATGGAAGTACAGTAAATCATACATATTTTATTACATCAGGCAAACTTTCACAGTATAAAAATATGACAGTTGTTTCTCTTGTTACAAATCCGGATAATCTTTTTGATCCTGACAAAGGTATTTATGTAACGGGGAATCAATATATTGATTGGCAGAACAGCAGTTCCTACAATCCGGAAAAGAGTGTATGGGATACAGATAATATTACAAATTATTTTTCAAGAGGCAGAGAATGGGAAAGAGAAGCTGATATAACTATTTTTGAGAGTGGTTCAGTTGCAGTCAAACAGGGAATGGGTATCAGAATAAAGGGTGCATCTACAAGAAACAGTGCACAGAAGAGCTTTAATCTTTATGCAAGAAGTGAATATGGAGCATCAAAAATAAAAAATCCTCTTCTCCCGGGTAATTATTCTATTGATGGAAAGCTTATTGAAAAATATGATTCAATTTCACTTCGTTCTGTAGGTGATGAAGTCAGACTCCGTGACAGCTTTGCACAGGGTCTTGTACACGACAGAGAAAATCTTACTACTGAAGATATGAAGCCTTGTGTTGTTTTTCTTAACGGCGAATACTGGGGAATGTATGAGATGGCCGAAAAGCTGTCTGATTATTTTATTGAGAGTAATTACGGTATTGATAAAAAGGATGTAGCCATGCTCAAAAATGGTGAGCAGGAAGAGGGAGCACAGGAGGAAAGTGACAATTTCCTGAACTTTGCGTATTCATACGCCCAAAAGAATCTGACTGATGATACAAATTACAAAAAGGTGTGCGATTTTATTGATATTGATTCAATGATTGAGCATTATGCAGCAGGTCTGTATCTCGGAACATTTGACTGGCCGAATTATAACTACGCCGTATGGAGAAATACAGGTGAAGCAATTGACGGCAATAAATACAGTGATGGAAAATGGAGATTCATATCATTTGACTATGATTATACAATGGGTGCTACTTATGGCAGCTTTGGTGGTGTGGAAGGATATCAGTATGACAGTTTCCTGCATATGGATAAGTCAAAAAAAGGAGCACCTACCTGTCTGTTTGTAAAGCTTCTGAAAAACGAAGACTTCAGAAACAGATTTGCAGCAGTATACTGTGATTATGCAAATGAAGTGCTTACTGAAAAAAAAGCAAATAATATGGCAGATCACTATGCAACAAATTATTCGGACATGCTTGCTAGCACACAGTTGCGTTGGTGGGGATTTTTCGGAGGCACACCTGACGGACTTATACCATACTATAAAAGGACTTATCAGAATGAGACACTAAACGGAATAAGAACATTTTTCAGTAAACGAGCTGAATATACTCTTAATGATATGAAGGAATATACAGGACTTCAAGGAACATTGCAGACTGTTTCACTGAAGGCTGACGGAAACGGAAAAATACAGATAAACAGCATCGTCCCGGATATTTCCCAGGGTAAGTGGACCGGAAAATATTATAGTGACTGCCCTGTTACGCTGACAGCAATACCTGATGATGGTAAGATATTTACAGGATGGAGCGGTGATGTAAATAGTAGCAGTATGACTATTACAGTAACACCGGAACAGGCTGTGAATATTCAGGCAAATTTCAGCGATAGTGCAGCTGTTGAATATGATGTCAATACAGATGGCATTTTTAATTGTGAAGATATTATAATGATGCAGAAATTTTTACTCGGTGCCGGTGAACTTAACGACTGGAAGGCCGGAGATATGGACGGCAATGATAATATTAATATTGTGGATCTTTGTCTGATCAAAGAGGCACTGCTTAATTTATAACTTATGCGATATGTCCCCCGCCTCTAAGACGGGGCAGCAGATTTTAAGGATGTACCCGATTATTATGAATAAATGTAATGGTGCCGAAATTATATCAGTCAGTGAAATGGAAAGCAATAATGAGGTATGGAATGACTGGATCATGCAGGAGAACGAATACGCAGTAGGAGACAGAAAAAGCATTAATGCAGGTGCGGGAAAATATTTAAACTTTATTGCTATTGTTCTTAGGAAAAAATAAAATAAAATACCGGTTTGCTGTAATAAAGTTTATCAGCCAGACCGGTATTTTTCTTTTTTAAATTGCTTCCAGTATATCTGTTTCATGCTGTTTGATTATAAGTCGGATGGAATTATACATATAAGGTTTAAGTGTCTGTATAGGGACAGGTTCATTGTAAAGAATTGAGCTGTATAATGCTGAACCTACAAGCTCAATAATCAGATACAGCATAATTTCAGGATCAGTCAGACGGTATCCGTCTTCTGAGATAATAAGATCATATATGTTGATAGTTCCGTATTCGTTGCTTTCATTTCCAGGAATAATTGCTTTTTTGAAAATACCCCAGCTCAGATTTTTTGAAATGAAAAGAAGAAGAGTAGGATTTTCAGAAAGCTGATCAATAATATTATCGATTACGAATATTACTTTGTCAGAGAATGTTGGCTGTGGTGACTGTTTAAGTGCTTCAAGGGATTTTTCAAACAATTTCTGGGTTTTGTGAACAATAAGTTTATTTTTTATATCAATTTTGTCTTTAAAATATAAATAGAAGGTTCCCTTAGCAACACCAGCATTTGCAACAATATCTGATATTGAAGTTTTACCTACTCCCTTAGTCGTAAACAGGTCAAATGCTGTCTGCAGAAGAGAATTACGTTTGTGAAGTTTATTTTCTTCCACTTTACCCATAACTTTCAGATCGGAGAGCGTCG
>OCTV010000880.1_pt1 | contig 11345 bp, 10 predicted proteins | sample 1539101 | NCBI WGS metagenome assembly OCTV01 (sample SAMEA3991422, study PRJEB22521) | metagenome | biome: anthropogenic terrestrial biome; feature: sewage plant; material: sludge | place: Sweden | collected 2012-09-26 | reverse complement strand
CGCTCTTCCGATCTCCTGATAGATAGTTATTTTTATTAATATTTTACAACTAAACTGGCAGAATAATTCTGTAAGTTTAGTTGTTTTTATGTAGGTAGATGTATTTATTTATATTGACACTAATATGTAAATGTGATAAAATTATAGAAATGAAAATTAAGAATTGCCTTACATAAATTGGAGGAATAATCATGGCTAAAACAATAGGTATATTGACAAGTGGAGGAGATGCTCCAGGAATGAACGCTGCTATTCGTGCAGTTACTAGAGCAGCAATTAGAAAGGGCATGAAGGTAATCGGTATCCGTCGTGGTTACAACGGTCTTATTCATGGCGATATGGTTGAAATGAATGAGAGAAGTGTTTCGGATATTATCCAGCGTGGCGGAACAATTCTATACACAGCCAGATGCCCTGAATTCAGATATGCAGAAGGCGTAGAAAAAGCAAGACAGCGTTGTATTGAAGCAGGTCTTGATGGAATTGTTGTCGTCGGTGGTGATGGTTCTTTCAGAGGAGCAGCTGACCTTTCAAAGGCTGGTATTCCTTGTGTTGGCTTGCCTGGAACAATCGACAATGATATTTCTTGTACTGAATATACAATCGGTTATGATACAGCAATGAACACTGCTGTTGAAATGGTTGACAAGATTCGCGACACAGCACAGTCACACGACCGTTGCAGCGTTGTTGAAGTTATGGGTAGAAATGCTGGTTACATCGCAGTCAATGCTGGTGTTGCCTGTGGTGCTACATCAATAATAACAACTGAAGTTCCATATAGTCTTGATGATATTATTGCAAAAATGATTGAAACAAGAAAAACAGGTAAGCAGCATTTTATTATTGTTGTTTCCGAAGGTATCGGCAATTCTGAACAGATTGCTAAGGACATTGAAGAGAGAACTGGTATTGAATCAAGAGCAACAATTCTTGGACATGTTCAGCGTGGTGGTGCACCAACAGTACGTGACCGTGTTGCTGCTACACAGCTTGGCTATTATGCTGTTGAACTTCTCGAAAAAGGAATCGGCAACAGAGTAGTAGGAATTCAGGACAATAAGATTGTTGACTTTGATATTCAGGAAGCTTTATCTATGAAGAAGCCATTTGAATACGATCTTTATAAGATTGCTGATGAAATATCATTCTAATCCTGGGTATTATATTTAATATTAGCATACAGAGTAGAAAATTGTGCGTGAAGTGTCAGACAGACGGGGAGTTGCTGTCCGAACGAAAATCCGGAAACGGATTGCGGTATAATTTTCGCATCCCGCTGAATGCATAAAAGGAGCCTTTCGTTTAAATACTCCATTATGCAAAACAGCAGATAGCGGTTTTGTATTATAGTGTACAAGACCAGTACATTTTTTTGGAGGTTTATAATGAAAGGTTTTTTTGCGCTTTTTTCAAATTCAGCTAAAGAGCTGAAGAGCATTCGAACATTAACAACATCAGGACTGCTTATGGCTATAGCTATAGTTTTAAGATCTGTAGCAATTCAGATTACACCAGATTTGCGTATATCTTTTGCTTTTCTTGCAATTGCAATGATAGGAATGTTATTTGGTCCTGTTGTCGGTGGGATGGCTGGTTTTGGTACTGATTTTATCGGTTTTTTATTTGACAAGACAGGTAATGCTTATTACTTTCCATTGTCATTAGTAGCAATTCTTTCAGGTGTTCTGTATGGAATTTTTTTGTACAGGAAAAATGTTGGAGCAACTAAATTTGTTGTTTTAGTTGGTATTTCAAGAGTAATAGTTGTATTGGTATGTAATTTATGCCTTAACTCATATTTTATCTATACTGGTTTTATTAATAAGAATTTTCAGCTATTCTCTTCTGACGGATGGAATTCATTCTTCACTTGGCTTTTGGTGACACAGAGAATTACAAAGAATGTTATACAGCTTCCTATTGATGTTGTATTAATGTGTATATTACTCCCAATTGCATATTTAGCATTCAAGCGTGTTAGAAAATCATATGTTCGTTAAAAGCATAAATTAGTCAAATGTAATTAAAACAACTTGCTATTATTGTGTATTTGCTGTATAATATTTTTTATCAGCTTACAGAATAATAGCAGTTTTTTGTTATTATTTTAGTTTATAGGAGATATCAAAATGATTAACATAGGATTTATCGGTGCCGGAAATATGGGTACAGCCATAATGAAAGGCATTTTTAAAAGTGAATTAGCAAAAAACCTATCAGTTTTTGCCACAGACCTTGATACAGACAAGATTAATTCTTTGAAAAAATTTGGCGTTGAGCCTATTGAAAATGCAGCGGAAATCTGCAGAAAATGCAAATTCATATTTCTTGCAGTAAAGCCACAGATGTTTGATGATTTGCTCGATAATATCTCAGAATATGTTACAAAAGATACTGTCATTGTATCAATCGCTGCTGGTATAACAGCTGAATATATAAAGTCAAAGACAATCCCTGACGCAAAGGTTATTCTTGTTATGCCGAATACTCCTCTGCTTTTGGGTGAGGGTGCAACAGCGCTTGCACAGGTTGAACCTGTCAATGATGAAGAATTCAAGCTTGTATGTAACATTTTTGCTTCATGTGGCGAAGTTGCAGTACTTAGCAAGGATAAAATGAAGGAGATTATTGCTATAAATGGCAGTAGCCCTGCTTTCATTTATCTTTTTGCAAAGGGTTTTATTGATTATGCTAAAGAACAGGATATTTCTGAAGATGTAGCAAAAACATTATTTGCGAAGTCACTAATAGGCTCTGCAAAAATGATTACTGATTCAGGTTATTCGATTGATGAACTTATAAAAATGGTATCATCGCCAGGGGGAACTACCCTCAAAGGCCTTGATCAACTTTATAAGGGTAATCTTACTGAAATTGTTGACAAAGCGTGTGACGCTTGTACAAAGCGTGCCTACGAGCTTTCAAAATAATGTAATATAATCGCTTGTCCTTGCATATTAGTGTACAAATACTAAAAGAAAAGGACGAGTTATATGCAAGAAATTAAAAAAGGTCAAGCTTTTTCGTTTATTGAAAAAAACAGTTTTTTTATCCTCGTAATTGGAATACTGACTGGCGGAGTCATTATTGGTGCGTTGGTCTTTTGTGGGCTTGATTCATCATCACTCAATAAATTATCCTTTGTTTCTGCAGAATTTGTTGAGGAAAGATCTGACGTTGATTTTTTAAAATTATTCTTTGAGTCATTTTTATCTTTAACAGCACAGCTTTTTGTTGTCTTTATTCTGGGCTTCTGGGCAGTATCACAGCCTGTTGAGCTTTTGATTCCATTATTAAAAGGACTTGGGCTTGGCGCTTCTCTGGCACAGATATATGCTGCTTCAGGTGCAAAAGGATTTCTTATAATATTGTTGTTGATTATACCGTATACACTTGTATCAGTTTTTGCTCTTGTTATTGGAATACGTGAGGCGGTAAGGCTTTCAAATATCTTTGCAAGAAAAGCTTTTTTTGATACAAATACAAACGGAATGAAGAAGATAACAAGCCTTTACTGTCAGAAATTCGGCATACTCGAAATACTAATGTTGTCAGCATCTTTGATTGATTGCTTATGTACATTTGTTTTTGCAAAATTACTATTATAAATTCAAGGAGTGTAAAATTTGGAAGGTTTTAAATTCGGCAGCGGTAAAAAGAAACCAAGCGGTGTTGCCAAAAACAGCGGAAATGAAAGCAGAGTAATACTATTCTTCAGAATTTACTGGAGGAAGTTTTGGCGTATGATTGGCCTTAATGCTTTATACTTGATTATGTGTATTCCTATCGTTACAATTGGCCCTGCAACATCTGCACTAATGAAAATTTTAAGAAATTATTCGCAGGAGAGAAGCACATTTATGTTTACTGATTTCTTCGCTGCGTTCAAGAGTAATTTCAAGCAGTCTTTCATTATCGGACTGATTGATCTGGGGCTTATCGGTGTTGTATCAAGTGCGCTTTATTATTATTATAGTCTTGCAAAAGAGAAGACATCATTTACTGCACTTATGATAATAATGGGATCAGTTGCTTTTGTTATTGTAACAATGCAGTTTTACATTTTCCTGATGATAGTATCAACAAATTTAAAAATATCTGAAATATTTAAAAATTCCTTTATTCTGTCTATTGTTGAACTTAAAACAAATTTGATTACTTTTATTATTGTTGCAATTATAGTTGCATTCAATGTCTTGTTTTTCCCGTTTTCAATGATTTTAATTCCATTGTTTCCACTTGCATTAATAGGGCTAATAGTATCGTTCAATTGCTATCCTATAATAAGAAAGCATATTATCCAGCCATATTATGATCAAAAAGGCGAGCTTAATCCTGAATTTGAATATCTTGTAGGCTCAGAGGAAAGCCCAAAAGTAACATTTAAAGATTCTGTTGGAATTAATGACAGATAATTATCAATAATAAAGACGATATGATTAAAAATACTTGACATATTGTTGTGATTTGTTATAATTAATTACGTAATATTAGGCGTTGAAGGGATAAACTGTTCTTTTGGCAGCACAGAGAGAAAGCGGTTGGTGAAAGCTTTTGTGTCAGATTTCAGGAGCCACCTTGAGCTTTATGGCGATGAGTCATAACGTAATCCTGCGTTAAAGGAATATAAGTGGCGATGGTATCTGATATTATCGCAATTTGGGTGGTACCACGAATGCTTCGTCCCAATGCGGGCGGAGCTTTTTTGATGTTAAAAAATAAAGAATATAAAGGGGATCAACTTATGCAGTGGACTGGCTTAAACGAACTTAGAGAAAAATATCTTTCTTTCTTTGAAAGCAAAGGTCATACACGACTTAACAGCTTTCCATTAGTGCCACAGGGCGATAACAGCCTGCTTTTAATCAATTCAGGTATGGCACCATTAAAAAAATTCTTTTTAGGAACTGAAACTCCTCCGAATGTCAGAGTAACAACCTGTCAGAAATGTATCAGAACTCCTGATATTGAGAGAGTTGGTCATACAGCTCGTCACGGGACTTATTTTGAGATGCTTGGTAACTTCTCATTCGGTGATTACTTCAAGAAGGAAGCTATTGCTTGGGGATGGGAGTTTCTGACTAAAACTCTTGAAATTCCGGCAGACAAACTATGGATAACAATATATGAAGATGACGATGAGGCTGAGCAGCTTTGGGAAAATATGATTGGAATACCTCACGAAAGAATTATCCGTCTTGGTAAGGCTGATAACTTCTGGGAGCACGGTTCCGGTCCTTGTGGCCCTTGTTCAGAAATTCACTTTGACAGAGGTGAAAAGTACGGTCCTTTCGAAAATTTTGAACAGGCAAGTGACTGCGATAGAGTTATAGAAATATGGAACCTTGTATTTTCTCAGTTCGACAGTGATGGAAACGGCAATTATGCTGAAATGAAGAATAAGAACATTGATACAGGTATGGGACTCGAAAGACTTGCTTGTGCTATGCAGGACGTGGGAAATCTTTTTGAAGTTGATACAGTACAGAAAATAATGAAAAAGGTTATGTCTTTTGCTGGCGTTGAATATAAGAAGGATGAAAAGACAGACGTTTCTCTTCGTGTTATAACTGACCATATCAGAAGTACTACATTTATGGTTGGCGACGGTGTTCTCCCTTCAAACGTCGGACGCGGATATGTTTTAAGAAGACTTCTCAGAAGAGCGGCAAGACACGGAAGACTTCTTGGTATCAATGAACCGTTCTTATTTAAGGTCTGTGATACTGTAATTGACGAAAATATGGGTGCATATCCTGAACTTGATGAAAAGCGTGAGTATATAAAGAAAGTTATCAGAATCGAAGAAGAGAATTTCGCAAAAACAATTGATAAGGGAATTGACCTTCTCAATGCAATGCTGGCTGAAATTGTATCAAAAGATTGCAATAATATTCTTTCAGGTGACGATGCATTCAAACTTAATGATACTTTTGGCTTCCCACTCGACCTCACTATTGAAATTGCCTCTGAAAAAGGTATTGAGGTTGACAAGGAAAGATTCGATGAACTTCTTCAGCTTCAGAAGGATACTGCAAGACAGGACAGAAGCTCAAAGGTCGGTTCATCCTGGAGCGACGATTCAATGGGTAACCTTGACATTGCACCAACAGTATTTGACGGATATAAGATTTTAGAAGAAGATGCAAAAATCACAGGAATTTTTATTGATGGAATTCCAGTCAATGAGGCATCTGAAGGCAATGACGCAATAATTATTCTTGACAGGACACCTTTCTACGCTGAAAGTGGCGGACAGGTTGGCGACAAGGGAATTATTATAATAGGTGAAAGTAAGTTTATTGTCAGTGATACAAAAAAGACTTCTGGCGGTCAGTTTATTCATATCGGTGCAGTAGATGCTGGTAGTTTTTCATTGAATGATAATATTCTTGCTAAAGTTGATAAAACTAACAGAAAAGCAATTATGAGAAATCACACAGCCGCTCACTTGTTGCAGGCTTCACTTCGTGAGGTGCTTGGTGACCATGTTCATCAGGCTGGTCAGCTTGTTAATTCATCACGTTGCCGTTTTGACTTCAATCACTTCTCTGCAATGACAACAGAAGAAATTGCAAAGGTTGAAGCATTGGTAAATGAAAAGATTCTTTCAGCACTTGATGTAATAACGAACGAAATGCCTATAAATGAGGCTAAAAAGCTCGGCGCAATGGCATTGTTCGGCGAGAAATACGGTGATGTTGTAAGAGTTGTTAACGTCAATAGTGCTTCTATTGAATTCTGTGGAGGTACTCATGCTGACAATACTTCAAAGCTTGGACTTTTCAAGATTATATCAGAAAGTTCAGTAGCAGCAGGTGTAAGACGTATTGAAGCGGTAACAGGAACTGGAGTACTTGAGCTTATTAATTCAAATGCCGAAACAATCAACGAAGCAGCAGCAGTATTAAAACTTGCTAATACTCATGAGCTTGTTTCAAAATGTCATTCTGTTATGAATGAAGTAAAAGAACTTGAAAAACAGATTACAGAATTAAATGACGAAATGGCAAATGCAAAGGTTGACAGCTTGTTTGATAATGCTATTGAGGTTAACGGCGTAAAGGTAATTTCAGCATTATTCAATCCTGTCAAGACAGATGTATTGAGAAAAATGGGCGACAGGGTACGTGAAAAAGCACCAAGAATGATCGCTGTATTTGCTGGTGTAAACGGTGATTCAGGGAACTTTGTGGTATCCTGTGGTAAGGAAGCTGTTGCAATGGGCGCTCACGCAGGAAAAATCGCGCAAAGAGTTTCTGCTATCACACACGGTAAAGGTGGCGGACGTCCTGACAGTGCAATGGCTGGAATTGGTGATAAATTTAAAATAGACGAAGCACTTTCTATACTACCTGAAATCATAGATGAATTTATTGAGGTGAAATAAAATGGACTGCATTTTCTGTAAGATAATCAATGGTGAACTTCCAAGTAAGAAAATATACGAGGATGACATTGTGTATGTTTTTGAGGATATTGCTCCTGCTGCTCCAATTCACTATCTTATAATTCCAAAAGAGCATATTTCTTCGGCAAAGGAAATCACACCTGAAAATTCACATATTATTGCTCATATTTATGAGGTTGTAGCAAAGCTTGCTAAGGATTTAAAGCTTGAAGACGGCTTCAGAATTGTTAACAATTGCGGAGAGATGGCTGGACAGACAGTATTTCATATTCATTTTCACTTACTTGCAGGCAGAAAACTTGAGTGGCCAGCAGGTTAATAATTAAAATTGAAAGGTTCTATGTATATGGAAAAGTACTATACTTTAAAAGTAGCAGGTCTGACACGTGAGCTACCAATTTGTCCGATAAACGACAAGCTTGATATTGCAGCATTTGTAATGTTTTCCGATTGTGAACTTACCGTAAGATGTGCAGAGGAGCTTATTCAGAAAATTCCAAAATGTGATGTAATCGTAACAGCAGAATCAAAAGGAATACCTCTTGCTTACGAAATGGCAAAACAGCTTGGTATAAAATATTTAGTAGCAAGAAAATCTGTTAAGGCATATATGCGTGATCCAATCAGTATAAATGTTCATTCAATTACAACTGCAGGCACACAGACATTATATCTTGACAGGGAAGAAGCTAATTACCTGAAGGGTAAGAAAACAGTTATCGTTGATGATGTTATCAGCACTGGTGAATCTCTTGTTGCTGTTGAAAAGCTTTTGAACGAGGCTGGTGCAGATATAATCGCAAAAAGTGCAGTGCTTGCTGAGGGCGAAGCTGCTGACAGAACTGACATAATTTTTCTTGAAAAGCTACCTTTGTTTTTCAAATAGACAGAATGAAAATAGGTGAATAAAATGGTGCGGAAAATGGCTTATGTGGGATTGTCCTATATCGCTGGGCTGTTTTTCGCATCTTTTTTTATTACTATTATTAATATTGCAGTTGTTATTGGGATTATTGCAATTTCTCTTCTCTATTTCTTTATGTTTAAAAAATGCAGAAAGGAAATTTTATTAATATCAATCTGTTTTTCTATAGCTGTATCAAGCTATGTTATTTATACAAAAGCAGTTTATGAAAAGATTTTAAGCTATCAGAATAAAAGCATAGAGATAACTGGTGTAATTGAAGATATTAAAATATATGAAGGTAATAAAGCATCTTATCAGATTAAAGGTAAAATAAATGATAAAACAAAAACAACAGTAATAGTCTATACAAATGCTGTTGACGGCAATCTTTACGATTCTGTTAATGTAACAGGTTCTTTTATAAAGCCTGAGGATACATTGTCCTTTCCGGCAGAAAGCTATTATAAATCTAAAAATATATTTTTACAGTCTGATGAAGTAAAATCATTTGTCGTATCGCAAAATGACAGTAATTTTATCAGAAAGAAAATCAATCAGTACAGAGAATATATTTATAACCGTATTACTACAATTCTACCTGAGGATGAGGGCGCTTTTATCGGTGCTATGCTTTGTGGTGATACAGATTATTTAAGCGAAGCGAGGCAGAAAAATCTTTTTAGGAGTGGTATCGGTCATATTATATCAGTTTCAGGAAGCCACCTTATGATTTTGGCTGGGCTATTACTTCTTGTACTGAATAAATTGTGTATAAATAAGTGGCTGCGTTTTGGAACAATTCAAGTAATAATAATTACTTATACAGCCTTTACTGGTATGCCTGTATCAGTCATAAGAGCGGGTATAATGTTCACTTTGCTGATGCTTGGTAGTGTAATGAAAAGGCGTGCTGATTGCCTCACATCCATTGCATTAGCGGGAATGTTACTGACAATAGCAGATCCTTTTGCTATCCGTGATTCATCCTTATTATTATCACTGGCTGGAACATTCGGAGTAACAGTATTTGCTCCATATGTTATCCGTTCATTTGACTTTAAGGGGAAAACTAAAGGCCTTTCAAATGCACTTATAACAATGATATGTGCCTCTATCGTAACTTTTCCGTTTGTTGTGATGTCATTTGATGAGGTATCCATTATTTCTCCCATAGCAAACCTTATACTCGCACCACTTTGCTCTCTTGCACTTATCTGTGCAATTCTAATTGCACTTACAGGTGGAGTGCTGATAATAGCAAATCCGTTGTTACTTATTGCTGGACTTGCTGTGAAACTTATGTTTTTTATTTCAGATTTTTTTGTGAAAATTCCATATAGTTATCTTCCACTGGGTAAGAATCTTATAGTCATACTTATTTTAATAGCAATAGCAGGAATAGCATTTATCTCATTACGATATAAAACCCCAAAAGCATTGCTGAGTTCTATTCTTGTGTCAATAGCGACAATAATAATTTCAGTAAGTATTATAAATTTATCAGAAAGTAATAACTTCATTGTAACTTTATTAACAGAAAAAAATTCTTCCTGTTTGGTATTGAATAAAAACGGACAAACCTTTATAATAGATATATGTGGCAATGGGAAGATATCAGCTGTCGCTTCAAAATATCTGCGGAAAAATGGTATAAAATCTGTTGATATGCTTTTACTTCAGGATAACGAGCAGAAAAGTATGTCATCATATTATAATAATCTTTCGCAGGATATAAAGTACATTAATATGAAAGATCAACAGCCAATAATCCTGCCTGATAAAACTGTTGTTAAAAACATTAATGTTGGCGAAACAATAAACGCATCTGGATACAAAGTATATGTTTATGAAAAAAGCTATTTAATTGATTTCAAGGATTTCAGAATGCTTGTTACAACTTCAGATGATAACAAGCAATATGAAAATGTCGATATAAAATTATCTATTGAAGATAAAAATATTTCATTGTCGCAGGATAATAAATCGCTGAATGTTGACACAAAGCATTCCAATGCAATACTAATTAAAGCAAAAAAAGACGGCAATTACTCGATAAGGAGGATGAATAATGCCTTGCGTGAATGATACAGAACTCGCAAAGACAATCAGAACAGGCGACATATCATCACTCTATTATTTCTATGGGAAAGACATAGCAACAATTGAATTATACACTAAACGGCTTGTTTCAAAGCTTGTAAAAAAAGAAGATCAGACATATAATCTTCATACCTTCAATGGGAAAGAGCTTGATTTGAGTGCACTTTCTGACGTCTGCAATGCACTCCCAATGTTTTCGGACAGAATTTGTATTACAATTAATGACCTTGACGCTGATGAATTAAATGAAGATGATTATAAATACCTCTGTGATATATTATCTGACATTCCTGAAACAACAACAGTAATAATATATATCACTGGTGTAAGCCTGTATAACAAGAAAAATATTCTTAAGACAAAAAATAAAAAGCTTATTACGTTTGCGGGGAAGCAAGGCTATTCCTGTGAGTTTATATATAAAAAGCCTGCGGAACTTGTTAAGGTGATTTCAGACCGAATCAATAAGAACGGTTCCACAATTTCAAAAGCAAGTGCTGAATATCTTGCAAGTCAATGCCTTAGCAACCTTATGCTTATTAATAATGAAATTGACAAACTTTGTGATTATAGTAACGGTAATGAAATAACAAACGAAACCATCGATCTGCTTGTATCAAAACAGCTTGATTCAAATTCTTTTGCTTTAGCAAAAGCGGCTGCACAATTCAATGCAAAAAAATCAATGCAGCTTCTTGATGAGCTTTATTCCCAACAGGTTGATAGTATTGCAATTCTTTCAGCAATTTCAATGTCTTTTATTGATTTATACAGAGCAAGGCTTGCAAAGAACAGTGGTGCATCACAAGCGGATGTTATCGCAGATTTTAATTATAAGTCGAGAGATTTCGTTGTTAAAAATGCCTTCAGGGATTGCGCAAGTATTTATTATTATCTTGGTCAAAGAATCTATTTATAGCTTCC
>OCTV010000872.1_pt1 | contig 11422 bp, 11 predicted proteins | sample 1539101 | NCBI WGS metagenome assembly OCTV01 (sample SAMEA3991422, study PRJEB22521) | metagenome | biome: anthropogenic terrestrial biome; feature: sewage plant; material: sludge | place: Sweden | collected 2012-09-26 | reverse complement strand
ATTCAAAGGTAACACGAGTTATGCCTTAGAATACTAAGAGGTCCTGAACAGTTACAAAAACACATAATAGCCTGCCCATCAACACCGCTATTATACATATTCCAATATCTTGCCATCATATCGTATGCGATCATTGCTTCGGCATATAATGATTTTGCTATTTCAATCATATTTAGGACATTTTCGTTATTTTCAATAGTACCATTCAATTTCAGATATTCATCCACTTTTAAAAAGCATATCATAAAATGCTTATATTCTTCTTTCATTTTGCTATATGAGAACTTTCTACGCTCGTCTGTTTGATTAGCTTTTTCTTTGTCAATTAAATAAACATCCTCATAAAATGTTGAGTGTTTGCTTATTATATTTTTAGATGAGACTGAATTAATCATTTGAGAGTAATTGTATGACAGCATAAATCCCACATCTTCCATAATTTCTGCAAACATATCGTCTTTTGTTTGTGCAACTTGAAGGCAGTCCCACTCATTTTCTACAATACACCCCAAAAGAACCCATACCCTATTTTCACCAAATTGAATCTTGCTAATTTTTGTTGCCATATCTTCATACTTTTCCTCCTTGTCAAAACATAATGCTATTTCAAAATATTGCTTTAACTCTGAGAAACGCTTTATTTTAACATCAGCGTACCTGTCTTTTATTACCATTTTGTGCTACTTCCTTTTTAGACATTCATCATTAAATCTATCTCTAAATTCTTCAAGGACATCCTCAAATCTAGGTAGACCTTCAGTTTTCATTTTTTTAGAAAATGTAATTGCATTATCTGTAGCAAGCGCTGACCAGAAATACTGTACCATCTTTTCTTGTTGTGGTCAAGCTTTTTTGTAATACAAAATGTCAAACATATTTGTTTTTCAACATCTTATATATACATTTTTCTCTCGCCTGGATAGGCTCTTATAAGTACCAAATAGTAACTACATATTCAGTCGTTCTAATTTCTACAATGGCTATGGGAATTGTATATAACGACGTTGTACACATTTAAATATTCATAGCAATTTTATTCCAACATTTTAAGTAATGCAACACTTTCATAAATTACCAATTAATTATCTCCCTAACTGCAAATGGTAAAATCATTAGTTTCTTTTTTGTTGGACGAGCTTCTATTAATCTTAAACTATAGCGTCGTTCCCAATCATCATATTTAATTGAGGTATCTGAAAAACAACTATTTCTACAAATACCTTTATCTTCATATTCTCTATACGACCAGCATAGCGACGGTCTTATATCATGAATCATACAACAATTTTCATCATCAAGAAAAACACAGTTTCTATTTAGCTTAAAGTATTTCTCTTGTATTGCTCTTTGGGCAGTTTCTCCCATAAAACAATTTGCAACAGAATCCTTATTAAATCCATCCTTTTCTAATAACGAACATGTCTCTATCACTTTAGCTTTTAAAGCATTTCTTTGTTCCACCGGCAAATTATCGATATACATTTGAATTGCAATACATTCTGACGCAAGAACCACAATACATTGCTTGCAACACTCAGCACACCCTTTAGTACACACACTAATTAATCCATGCTTTTCTTCTAAAGCATCTATTTCTGCATCAATTTCTTTTATTTCTTTTTTTATCCACTTAGATAAAGCTAACCCGTTTGGTCTATTAGGGACTTCGTTTTCAAACGAATAATCCTTAGCCATATACGCTGAGTCCAAAATTAATTCTTGTATCTTTTGTTTCATGAATGCTTCTTCCATTTCTCTTACCTCTTCTTTTCCTATTACTATATATTTAATCTTTTGATATTACTTATTCGCTTCTTCAAAGTAGTCTCTTACTAGTAACGAATAGTCGCTGTTTATTTGGCTTTATTCGACTATCGATATGTCCCTTAGTAATCGAAACCGTAGTATTTATCAGTATTTCCGGCACTTTATGCCGTACTATGCCGAAGTTTACAAAGGTCTGAATTATAGTAAAACTGACCTGCCGTGACAGACAAACATTATTTTTATCATAAAATCCTTCATTTCATTAAATGCCATATCTTGTTCAGTTCTTAGTTTAATCGGTCATAGCTGATTTACTAAAGGTTATGTAATCTGAAAAAATTAAGGCAGAAATATTTTAATTTGTTTTAATACTGATATTTTTCTTATGAATCTATTATATCATAAAACATAAGAAATTGTAGCACTAAAATTTATGTGAGACAGAAAATATAGAAAAAGTGATTGAAATCTTTTAAAATAAATCAGGAACTTTAAATCAACACTTTTGACCATATATCGTAATTTTTTAAATTTCCAAAAAACCCACTCATAACGTGTTGACAAAGCTCACCAAACATGATAAAATAAAATTAATTTGAATGATTTGAGGTGAAAAAATGCGTAAGTAATCCTGTATTTATTTAGGTCAACAAAGTAATCGAGGCAGAAGTACTGTCAATTTTGTTGTGCCTTTTTGCAGGATAACTACGCATTTAACCTCTGTATATAGGTATGTTATGCCTTTTTTATGTACAGTCGTAGGTTCGTATATCCTGCGACTGTTTTTATTTCATAAGGAGGCGATTATATGTCGTTAATAAATATATCAAATCTGACTTTCGGCTATGAAGGCAATTCAGAAAATGTCTTTGATAATGTAATTATTCAGCTTGATACCGATTGGAAACTGGGGCTTGTAGGACGAAATGGCAGAGGTAAAACAACATTCATGAAGCTTTTAACAGGTGAAATTTCGGGCATCGGTACAATTTCGGCAAAGGTGGATTTCGAGTATTTTCCGTATGCTGTATCAAATCCCGACTATTTCACAATTGACGTAATCCGTGAGATTGCTCCCGATGCAGAGGACTGGGAGATATATCGTGAAATGTCATTGCTGAAAATGAATGAAGATACCGATTATCAGCAATTTTCTACGCTTTCTGGCGGTGAACAGGCAAAGGCTATGCTTGTGGGACTTTTCCTCCGCAGGAATGCTTTTCTGCTTATTGATGAACCGACAAATCATCTTGATATTGACGGCAGACATGCTCTTGGTGAATATCTCAGCAGAAAAAAAAGATTTATTATCATCTCACATGACAGAAAATTTCTCGATATGTGTACAGACCATATTATGTCTATAAACAGGTGCAATATTGACGTACAGAAAGGAAATTATTCAGAATGGCAAAAAAACAAGGATATGCAGGACGGTTTTGAACTCGCACAAAATGAGAAACTGAAAAAGGAAATCAAGCGTCTTGAAACGGCTGCAAAACGTACTGCGGAATGGTCTGATAAGGCTGAAAAAGTGAAGATAGGCTTTGACCCGATAAAAGTTGAAAAGAACATCAACCGACGAGCTTATGAGGGTGCAAAGGCTAAAAAATTAATGTCTCGCTCTACAACAATTTCAGAACGCAGAGAACGTGCGATTAACGAAAATGAAAAGCTTCTCCACAACATCGAGCAATCCGCAGAACTTAAAATCCAATCCCTTGAATTTCACTCACCAAGACTTTTGCAGCTTGAAAATGTGGCTGTTTTCTATGATGGAAAAGAGATTTGCAATAATGTGAATTTAAAAGTAATGAAGGGTAAGAGAACTGCAATTGTTGGCGGAAACGGCTGCGGAAAGTCAAGTATTCTGAAGCTGATATGCGGTGAAAATATTGATTATACAGGTCAGCTTATCAAAAACGGACAGCTGAAGATCTCCTATGTTCCGCAGACGACAGACCATCTTCACGGCACGCTGAGAGAGTATGCTACGAACCTTGGAATAGAACTGAGCCTGTTTCTTACTATACTGCGTAAACTTGATTTTTCCCGTGAACATTTTGAGCAGAATATTGAAAATTATAGTGCAGGTCAGAAGAAAAAGGTATTGATTTCAGGTAGTCTTTGTCAAAAGGCTCACCTATATATCTGGGATGAACCGTTGAATTATATTGACGTAATCTCTCGCATACAGATTGAAAATATGATACTTGCAAGTAACGCAAGCATGATTTTTGTTGAACATGATGAAACATTCTGTGATAAGATTTCGGATAATGTAATAAATATAAGCTTGAAATAGTACGAGATTTTTAAGGAGACACCGAACAAAAGACAAATCAGAAAAATGATATATAGACCCTCTTTCAATTCCTGAACGATTGCTTTTAACCTACTGTTCAGGAATTAGATTTTTTGATTGATTTTAAGCAGTGATAATTTTCCGACCAGTCTTTTATTTATTCCGTATCTATGGCATTTTAGGCATAAAAAAATTACGCTAATCTTTTTATCAAGATTAGCGTAAACATTTGGCAAACCTACCGTTACTTGATACAATGCACCACATTTTTGGCGTGTGGTGCATTTTTACAGGCAAGGGTATTTTCTACTTCAACTCTAAGGACAATGCGGACAGAGCAGACAAAATAATGATTATTATCCGCAGGAAAATGGCACATTATTACTTCCTTGTCTCCAACTTCAAGAGTACTGAAATATTATTCGATTTTTTCAAAGCACATCTACCTTTTCATAAACGAATCTGTTTGTGGTGGCGTCGTATTTGACGCGCAGGTAATGGTGGTTGGCGACGGGATATTTGCTCGAATACGTTTTTGAGCCCTTGCCGCCGCCCGAGATTACCATTTGTACTTTATCTATTTCTGGGACGGTGAATGGGTAGTACGTGTGGACATGACCCATTAGCACGAGCTCAACCTTGCTGCTTGTCGAAAGCGTATCGATAAACCATTGCGTCGAATCGTTTTGGGTAGCCTCGCTGTGCCCGTGGACGAGCATCCATAGATCTCTGTAGTAATCTTTCAGTTTCTTCAGCGAAATGACGGGGTTTTTCTTCAGGCACGCTGTATATTCATTTTCGATAAAGGAATCCAGCATGCCCAGCAGAGGATCCTTGCGCGGCGGAACATGCGATGTCACAATAATATGATTGGCCTCAGTTTTCAGGAATTCAGGAAAATGGCTGTATTTCTTCGGGGCCGTTTTGGACAGGTGAATATATGCGTCAGGGAAATAAAACAGGTGCTTATCTTTTACCTTCGTCGCGCAGTTTTTGCCTTTTCCGATATCAGGCATTTTGATTTTTTTATATTTGCGTGGCATTGCATCGTTGAATGCGACGATCCTCAGGGTATCGCCCAACCCCTCCGCGGGGATATCAAGCGGAAAGTTGACGTCCCCCATAAAGCCTTTGTACGTTTCTATTTCCGTGTTTTTCGGCTTGACGCCGTAAAACTCATGATTTCCCATGGTCGGGATGATCGGGATCCCACACTTATCGGGGCTTGTCGTATCTTGATAGAATTGTTCGCAGCGTTCGATGAAGGCGGAATAATTCTCCTCGCTCCCGGCATCGATCATATCGCCCCCGATAAGGACAAAGAGCGTTTCTGTTTTTTCCTGCTTTTGGATCTGCGAGAGAACTTTATCAAATCCGTCGTTTTTCCCGCCCTTTTGATAATGGACGTCCGCAAAGTAGATGAACTGCGGAAATGCGTGACTTGCTTCGTCAATCCTGTGGTAAAGTCTGTCTACCATCACATCTAGTAAAGCCATGAACGTACCTCCTATGAGCCGACAGCGGTGGACGCGTCCAGGTTGATGACGGTTTTTCCGATTGAAAAGAGCGTGCTGCCGTCGCCACCCGGCGCGAAAACATACTCGCTCTCAAGCTTTAAGAGCTTGTGCCGCAGCATTTTGATCCTCCCGGCGAAAATAAAGCCGCCCAGAGTCGAGACCGCGACGACCTGATGTGCTTCGATGAGCTTGCCGATCAGGGTGGTTGTGTCGCAGACGGGCTCGCAGCACTCCGAAGACATTTCGGAAGCCGCCGAGCTTTCCTGTGGGGGAACGTCTTCATCTTCATCGTTGGGAATTACAAAGGGGTCGGCTGTAATGTCATAACCGAAAGCTATGACCCGGCACAGCTCGATACTGACCGTGTTCAAAACGGCCGCGACCTCCGCGGGGTTCTGGATCTCGACGAGACCCGTGGATGACAGGGATGCGGGGAGGAGCGTCGCGATGTTGTTGGCGTCGATTTCCTGTAAAAGACCGTAATAGGACATACCGTCGAGCCCGAACAGGAGGACGTCCTGTCCGATATACTCTGTAAGTTTATCAATGAAATACGCGTTATCTATATCTAGAACAGTCATAGTCGGATACTCCTTTCTCTAATAACCTTCTTCTTTGATTTCATTGGCGATGGAACTGATCTCTGGGAACAGCTGCGCATTTGTAAGCCCGTATTTACGAAGCTGCTCTGTCAGCGATTTCCTGGCATCCTTATTGATGATGATATTGGTCAGGTATTGACCGCTGTCCGGCAGCTGATCAAATTTAACCATAGGCTTCGTGTACGGGAATATCGTGAATACGCCCTTCTGCGCCACGATCCTCGTGTTGTTGAGAGGACCATATACAGCGCATGGTTTTTTATTATTGAAGCCGTTGTTGTCCGGCCCGAATAACTCATAGACTTCGTCTTCCTCTACATTCGGGATATAACCCTTCGGATAGATGTCATTAAAAACAAAGGCCTCATTGAGTTTGACAGGGTTCAGGCACCAGACAACGGGATCTTTCGCAAGTTCGGCAGGCGTCGCATTGACGTCAATTGCAAACAGCAGCGCGACGAGCGCGTCCTCGGACCAATCCATGAGCCTCGTCGGAACGCCGTAATGCTGCATTAAAAAGAGCCAGCTCCAATAACTTTGAAGGCCTTCTGAAAAAGGGTAGGCCGGTAAAAAGCCCAGGTAGGGGATGGCTTTCGATTTGAATTTTGACAGGTAGATCGTCTCGTAATCCACGTTCAGCGGAGACCTGCCGAGCGAGGGGAGCATTTGATAATCCTTGTCCTTGAGCCCCCTAAACCAGACCTTGGAGCTGTATTTGAGTGTGTCGGCGGCCTGATTGCCACCCCAGAATTTGTCATAAACCTTGTCAATTTCTGCGAGGTACTGCTCCACGGTATCGACTTTGACCGCAGGTTGTTTTAAGGGCGAGTCTGCTTCGTCGGCAGGCTGATATATCAAGTCTCTGATATTGATGTTATTCATTCGAACCTCCTTAAGGCGTCGGCATATAATTGTTCGTCAGTACATTATCAGTACATTATATGTACATAACAGAATACTGTGAAAGAACCCGGGCCGAAGCGGGCTTTTTTTATGTCAAAAAGGAGCGACGATGATGCCATATTATGAAAAAGAGCAGATAGCGCGAGCCTGTGAAATAGATCTGCTGACCTACCTCCAGCGATATGAACCCTATGAGCTTCCGGCCCGGCCCTGCATTAATATACTATTTCCAGTGGCTTGGAGGCTCTCCCGCTCGGCTGTTGATCAGCTGTCTTACCTCTTTTTAGTTGCGCCAGCGCAATAATTGGGATGTTCAATTCACTGGCAAGATTTTTTAGTTCCCGAGAAAGTGCGCCGACCTCTAAATTGCGATTTTCGTATTTTTTGCTGCTTTCATCAGGGTCATGAAATCAACAATGACAAGTTTCAGATCGGGATTATAGTGATTGATTCATAAACGTAAAACAATATTTGATTATGTGTAACTGTTTGATATGAACGGGAATAAGGTAAAATATTGTTTAGCTAATTAAAATTGCATATTATAAAGAGAGGTAGTTTTAATGTCAGAAATACTAGATAAAGCTAAATCAATTGAGAATTATATCATAAGTTTCAGGAGAAGTTTGCATGAAGATCCTGAGCTTAGCGGGCATGAATTTAAAACCCAAGAAAAAGTTATGAAGGAATTGGACAAACTTGGAATATCGTACAAGAAAGTAGGCACCACTTCTTTAATAGCATCAATAAAGGGTATAAAAAGCGGAAAAACTATAGCTTTAAGAGGAGACATAGATGCTCTTCCGATAAACGAAGAAACAGATGTTGAATATAAATCTAAGAATCTGGGAGTCATGCATGCCTGCGGTCATGATGCCCACGCTGCCATGCTTCTTGGGGCTGCTAAAATCCTGTCAGAAATGAAAGATAACATAGCCGGCGAGATTAGATTCTTCTTCCAGGAAGCGGAGGAAACATTCTCGGGTGCAAAAAAAATATTAGAAGCAGGCGGAATGGATGGCGTTGATGCTTGTTTTGGAATGCACGGGTTAGCAGTCCTTGAAACAGGAAATGTAAATATTGCTCCAGGATACAGGCTTTCAGGTTGTGATACTATTTATGTAAAGTTTGAGGGAGTATCAGGCCACGGTTCAGCTCCATATCTTGCAAAGGATACTATTCATCCTGCATGTACTTTTGTTACAGATATCCAGGGAATTATAACCAAGAATGTTAATCCGCAAGAACCAATAGTGCTTTCTGTTGGAAAGTTCACTGCAGGTACGAAGGCAAATATAGTTTCTAAATATGTGGAAATTGAAATTTCAATGAGATACTTTGATATCAAGGTCAGGGAAACTGTTCATGAAGCAATAAAAAGGCATGCAAAAGCCATTGCAGACGCTTATGAAATTAAAGCTAAAGTAATCATAGAGGAAAGCACACTCAGCCTTTATAACGATTAAGGCTTAGCTGAACTTGCTGATAAGTCTGCAGCAAAAGTTTTTGGAGAGGGACATAATTTGCCGATAGATAAGCAAATGGCATCTGAAGATATGTCTTTATATTTTCAAAAGGCTAAAGGGGTATATGCTATAATGGGATATAAAAATGAAAATAAGGGTTGCATATATCCACCGCATCATGAAAAATTCAAAATTGATGAAGATTATATGAAATATGGCACTGCATTGCATGTGCAATTTGCTCTTGATTTTTTGAATAAATAGTAGTACAACGTAAGCATATTTGTATAAATGCAAATATGCTTACGTTGTATAAAACAATAAAAGGGCTAAAAAAATGACTTTACTAAATTTTTTTGTTATAATAGGGACCATTGCCTTCGCTATTTCAGGCTCCTTAATCGGAATTGAAAAAAGGCTGGATTTATTCGGAATTATCTTTTTGGCAATTACAACAGCCGTAGGCGGTGGAATATTTAGGGATATCATTATAGGAAGTATTCCCCCAGCTGCTTTTGTTGACCCTTCATTTTGTATTATCAGCATTATTATAGCAATTGCAGTATTTATCCTTTATGAAAAAACACACAAATTTGAAAAAATAATCATGATATCAGACGCATTAGGACTTGGGGTTTTCACGGCAATCGGCTGCAGAACTGCAATTATACATGGTGCGAATAATGCTTTTTTCGTGATCACAATGGGTCTGATAACAGGGGTTGGAGGAGGTATACTAAGAGATGTCTTTGTGAAGGATGTCCCGTATGTTTTTAAAAAAGAAATTTATGCTTTAGCATCCATAATTGGCGCCCTGTTTTACTATTTTATATATAAATATCTTCCAGATATCATTTCTCTTTATATCTGCTGCGCAGTCGTACTTGTGGTAAGAGTTATTGCAATATTATTTAAAATAAATTTGCCAGTGCGTAAATAGAGGATTCTCGTAAAAATCTTTTGCAAGCCATTAAGTCCTGCGGATACAGCAAAAGTCTGACCAAAGAACTAAACGATGTAGAGAACCAAATAGAACGATGTAAAGCAAAAACGGAAGAAGTCAATCAGAAAATGTGCGATTTTCCACAGTTCTCCGAAGAACAGATTTTGACTCAAATCCCAAACTTCAAGGAGTTCACAAAACAGGCTGACCTAGAAGAGATTGTTGTGGTGAAGCATTATTGTAACATTATGACCTAAAGTTTTGAAGTTTTACTTCAAAAAGGGTAACAAAGCTGATAAATGCCTGTTTTACGTGGTGTGGAGAATGTAGCTTGAGCATATATTGTATTACTATTATCTGGCAATTGAACATTATGAGAAATTGATTTAATAATTTTTTTGTATAGGTACCTTTAATGAAAAATTCTGTGAAATATCCTGTGTAGAAAGTTAATCTTTTTCGGTTATTTGCCTTTACTATTAGTAAGTCCCTTTGCATAGCATAATACTATCTCTTGATTATCAGAATACCGGCTATCTGCTGCTAGTTCTGCAAGCTTGTTTATCGTCACTACTACTTGTTCTGCTGTTTGTTTATTGGCTAGGTTAATAAGCCCATTTGCGTATTCTATTACAATTTTCTGATTATCAGAATATCGACTATCTGCTGTAAGTTTTGCAAGCTTGCTTATTGTCACTTCTGCTTGTTCTGCAGTTTGCTTAACTTTCTGATACATATCTAGTGCACGTTCTTTTAAATTTTTAAACATATTAAAATATCAATCCTTAATTTTTATTCTTTTTAAAGTCTGTTGTCTTTTATAAACATCATACGGATTATACTAAATATTTCATTGGTAATACTTGCAACAATATATAGTATACTTTGGAAATTTACGCTTCTAAATAAATTAAACAAAAATTCTATATAATAAACCAAAATAATAAGAAAAAACTAGAAAGAATAAGGGATACAGAGGCAAGTCTCCAACATGTTCAGAATTGGTCGAAAAACAATACTTACTTAAAACGTTATTGAAATTTAAAATATTTAGATTTTATCCATTTAATCCAATCTGTAATAGACCTAATATACAAAAAAGTAATAATTGATATTGGGAAAATCAAATCCGAAAGTGCTGGATCTTTTGAAAATCATGTAAAATAATATAATTTAATTTTTATTGTATCATAATTCTACAGTATATGCAAACATAATTAACTAATTTAATTACATATTTAAAAAATATCTACACTTATGATTATCCTTTTTCTTTAGCTGGCGAATTTCAAACTGCTGTTTATTTTCTTCTGATTTTGTTTTTCTTTCAGATTTGCATTCTGATAACTTTTCATGAAAGTTTAAAGCTTGAACTGATAAAATATCCGTGCGAACGCTCTATAAAACCCGTCGAAAAAACTGGCCTTTTTGCAACATATTGAAGAGGGTGCGGACGTTTTTCCCCTTAAGGGGTCAATTTTATTATAGCATTCACAATTACAATAGCTAAAATAATAAATTCCATTCACATTAATTATGTGAGAAGAAAACTCATCATTTTTAAATATAGAGATTATTTAAAAAATCTGTAAGGGTACGGTAAGGGTACATGTTAATATATTACCATCATTTATATAAATCGAGTAGGAGGCTAGCCATTATTTGACTAGCCGACCTCTCACAGCACCGTACGTACCGTTCGGTATACGGCGCTTCTTTAGTTTACACGAACTTTCAGATAATAGCTAGTCATGGACATATATCCAAGGCTGGCTATTTCTTTATTGGTAAGTACACAATTGAGCATCATGGATGCTCTCCATGTGCCTTTACGACAACATGCCATTTCATGCACTTTCCATTTTGGAATACCATATTTGTTTATCATCTTAAATCGAGTTTTGACTTTCTTCCATTGT
>OCTV010000869.1_pt1 | contig 11432 bp, 11 predicted proteins | sample 1539101 | NCBI WGS metagenome assembly OCTV01 (sample SAMEA3991422, study PRJEB22521) | metagenome | biome: anthropogenic terrestrial biome; feature: sewage plant; material: sludge | place: Sweden | collected 2012-09-26 | reverse complement strand
AGTTTCCTTACAGATTATCGCTGAAGCTCAGAAGCGTGGCGGCGACGTTGCATTCATCGACGTTGAGCATGCTCTTGACCCTGCTTATGCAAAAAATCTTGGCGTTGATATTGACAGTCTTCTTGTTTCGCAACCAGACTCTGGTGAGCAGGCACTTGAAATTGCAGAAGCTCTTGTACGTTCAGGCGCTATTGATATAATAGTTCTTGACTCTGTAGCTGCTATGACAACAAAAGCTGAAATTGATGGCGAAATGGGTGACAATCATGTAGGTCAGCTTGCAAGACTTATGTCACAGGCTTTGAGAAAGCTTACATCTTCAATTTCAAAATCAAACTGCGTAGCAATCTTTATCAATCAGGTTCGTGAAAAAATCGGAGTTATTTATGGTAACCCTGAAACCACACCAGGTGGTCGTGCTTTGAAATTCTATGCTTCCGTAAGATTGGAAGTAAGACGTGGTGAGGCTTTAAAGAACGGAACTGAAATTATTGGTAACAGAACAAGATGTAAAGTTGTAAAAAATAAAGTTGCACCTCCATTCAAGGAGTGTGAATTTGATATTATGTACGGTATGGGCATTTCTCACGAGGGTGAACTTGTTGACGTTGGTGTTGACCTCGGTATCGTTCAAAAGGGCGGAGCCTGGTACAGCTATAATGATATGAAGCTTGGTCAGGGTCGTGACAATTCAAAGAAATTCTTAAAGGATAATCCTGATATTGCTGAAGAAATTGAAGCAAAAATCCGTGCTGGTTTAGCTGGCACAAAGGAAGAGCCTGAAGAAGAAAAGATAACAAAAAAAACACCTGAAAAGAAATCAGCAAAGCAGGTAAGCATACAGGTTGACGCTGAAGACGATTTTGAAGAATTTGCACCAGCTGACGAAGTAGAATAATGTCAGAGCTGAAGAAAATATTAAGTATTGAAAAATATAAAGGGAATACTTATTGTGTAGAAATTGAGGACGAAGAAAATATATATCTTCATTCTTCAATTATTTCTGAATTTCATCTTAAAGCTGAAATGACAATCCCACAATCTGCCCTTGAAGAAGTTATTTTTCAGAATGATTACAGGAAAGCGAAAGAGCGCGCATTGTATCTGCTCGATTATCGCGATCATTCATATAAGGAGCTTTACGACAAGCTCAGGAAGAATTACACGCCTGAAATATGCAAGTCTGTAATGGACAAATTATGTGAAATCGGAGTAATTGACGACAGAAAATACGCTGAGCGCTATGCAAGGTATCTTTTTGAGGTCAAAAAATCAGGGAAGTACAAAGCAAGGGCAGAAATGCTCAAAAAAGGCATTGATAAGGATATTGTCAATGAGTTCCTTGATGAATATGATGAAGATACTACTGACAGACTCAAAGAATTGATTGAGAAAAAATATGCACGATATCTTGTTGACCAGAAGGGCGTGCAGAAGGTTTTTAATGCTCTTGTCAGATATGGATATTCATATTCTGATGTTAAAGCAGTTATAAAAGAATTTATGGATGAGGTTGAGTTTAATGGCGATTAAAGTTGGAATGGTATCACTTGGATGCCCAAAAAATCAGGTCGATGCCGAGCAGATTTTGTACAAGCTCAGAGAAGACGGCTTTGAAATAAAAGCTGATGCTGCTCTTGCTGATGTTGTATTGATAAATACCTGTGGATTCATTGAATCTGCAAAGCAGGAATCTATCGACACAATTCTTGAATTCTGCACGCTTAAAAATGAGGGTAGAATAAAAAGTGTTATTATAACAGGTTGTCTAGCTGAAAGATACAAGGAAGAAATTCTAAAAGAAATTCCTGAAGCAAGTGCTGTTGTTGGTATTGGCTGTAATGCTGATATCACAGAAGTAATAAAATCAACACTTGAGGGACAACATATAGAAAAGTACGGTGAAAAGTGCAATCTTGATATTGATGCTAAAAGAATTGTATCAACAACACCATTCTATGCTTATTTGAAAATTGCTGAAGGGTGCGACAACTGCTGTACTTATTGTGCTATTCCTTCAATAAGAGGAAGATTCAGGAGCCGTACAAAAGAGCATATTATTGATGAAGCAAAATGGCTTGCTAAAAACGGAGTTAAGGAAATAATCCTTGTTGCACAGGACACAACCCGTTATGGTGAGGATTTATACGGAAAATCTGAATTACCTTCACTTTTAAAAGAACTTGCTCAGATTGACGGAATCAAGTGGATAAGGACATTATATTGCTATCCTGAGCGTATCACAGATGAGCTTATCGATGTTATCGCAAGTGAAGAAAAGATAGTAAAATATCTTGATATTCCTATTCAGCATTGCAATGCTGAAATACTCAGGAGAATGAACAGAAAAGGCGATGAGGAAAGCCTCAGAGCATTAATGAAAAAGCTTCGTGAAAGAATTGACGGAATGATTATCCGTACAACATTGATCACAGGCTTCCCTGGTGAAACTGATGAGCAGTTTGAACAGCTTTGCAACTTTGTTTCTGAAATGAAATTTGACAGACTTGGCTGCTTTGCATATTCAGCAGAAGAAGGTACACCAGCAGCAACCTTCCCTGATCAGATTGAACTTAAAGTCCGTGAACATCGTTCAGATATCATTATGGATGAGCAGATGAGAATTTCAGATGAGAATAACGAAAAGCTGATTGGCAAAACTATTGAAGTCGTTGTTGAAGGTTTTGACAGATACGCTGAATGCTTCTTCGGAAGAAGCTATGCTGAAGCACCTGAAATCGACGGAAAGATATTCTTTACAAGTGAAAAGAAGCTGACAATAGGTGATTTTGTTAAAGTGAGCATTGATAGTACAATGGATTATGATTTGATTGGAGCAGTGACAGATGAATTTACCAAATAAGTTGACAATATTGAGAGTTGTTTTAATACCTTTGTTTTTAGTTTTTCTTTTTATAGAAAAAATCCCGGGAAACTATTTTCTTGCCCTTGCAGTATTCGCAATAGCATCAATTACTGACGCTCTTGATGGACATATAGCAAGAAAAAACAATCTTGTAACAAACTTCGGCAAGTTTTTAGACCCTCTTGCTGATAAAGTTCTTGTAATGTCAGCACTTGTTGCTTTCATTGAAATTGGACTTGCACCAAGCATTGCTGTTATCATTATCCTTGCACGAGAATTTATGGTTACTTCTCTTCGCCTTGTTGCAAACAAAGAAGGCGGAAAGGTCATTGCCGCTGGTATGATGGGCAAGATTAAAACAGCCTTCACAATGGTTGCTATCGTTGCAATACTCTTCATACACGGACTTGATAATGTTATTGATATTTCATTTAATGTTATTCTTGTTGGAAATATTCTTATATGGACTGCAACAGCTCTTACTGCAATTTCAGGAATTCAGTATCTGTGGCAATACAGAACAGAAATTGATCCTACCAAGTAATACTTGATTTTTGTAAATGTTTATGGTAGTATATCATATAATGAATAAAATGCGTAACAGGTAGAGTAATATAATCAACTTCATTTCAGAGAGTGCCAGTCAGGTGAAAGTGGCATATGAAGAATTATACGAAGTGCGCCTGCCAGCACAGATGGGGAATATTATTATTAAGTATCTGTCTGCGGATGCTCACGTTAAGAGCCTTGAGTTACAAATCGGAGTGGAACCGTAGTTATGAGCTAACTGCCTCCTTGAGTTTATTCTCAAGGGGGATTTTTCATTTTAAGGGGGGCAAAATATGTTTGATATTATTAAAGAAGATATAGCATTGATTAAAGAACGTGACCCTGCAGCAAGAAGTTCATTTGAAATCGTCCTCACATATTCAGGACTTCACGCGGTAATGGCTTATAGATTATCTCATAAGCTTTATCAGAAGAAGTTATTTACTGTTGCAAGAATAGTTTCGCAGGTAGCAAGATTTTTTACTGGTATAGAAATTCATCCAGGTGCAAAAATAGGTAAAGGTCTGTTTATTGATCACGGAATGGGTGTAGTGATCGGCGAAACTACTGAAATCGGTGATAACTGCCTTATTTATCAGGGCGTAACGCTCGGTGGTACGGGTAAGGAACACGGAAAGCGTCACCCGACACTCGGCAACAATGTTATGGTTGGTGCTGGTGCAAAGGTTCTCGGACCTTTCAAGGTTGGTGATAATGCAAAAATTGCATCCAACGCAGTTGTTCTGACAGAAGTCCCACCAAATACAACAGCGGTCGGCGTTCCTGCAAGAGTTGTTAAGCGCGACGGTGTGAAAGTTTGTGACTGTGACCAGATCCATATTCCGGATCCAGTTTCACAGGAACTTTGCAAGCATCTTATGAGAATTGAAAAGCTTGAAAAACAAATAAATAATCTAAACAAATAATATATAAGGGCAGAGGATTCTGCCCATCTTATTTCAGGGGGAAAGTATGAAAATTTACAATACACTTACAAGAGAAAAGGAAGAGTTTGTTCCTCGCTTTGGCAATAAGGTTTCAATGTACACCTGCGGGCCAACAGTATATCATTATGCTCATATCGGCAACCTTCGAAGCTATATTATGGAGGACGTGCTTGAAAAGCATATGCGTTTTAGCGGATATGACGTAACAAGAGTAATGAATATTACTGATGTTGGTCATCTTTCAAGCGACGGTGATACTGGCGATGACAAGATGCTCAAGGGTGCAAAAAGAGAGCACAAATCTGTTATGGAAATTGCAAAACTCTATACAGACGCTTTCTTTGATGATTGCAGAAAGCTTAACATCAAAACACCTGATGTGGTTGAACCAGCGACTTCCTGCATTGATGAATTTATTAAAGTCATATCATCTCTCATAGAAAAAGACTATGCTTATGAAGCTGGCGGAAATATCTATTTTGATACATCAAAGCTTGATAATTATTATGCGTTCCATAATTTCAAGGAAGAAGACCTTGAAATCGGCGTAAGAGAAGGCGTTGAGGAAGACTCAAACAAGAGAAACAAGGCTGACTTTGTACTTTGGTTCACAAAATCAAAGTTTGATGATCAGGAACTTAAATGGGAAAGTCCTTGGGGTGTCGGATATCCAGGCTGGCATATTGAATGCTCTTGCATAAGTATGAAAAATCTTGGCGAATATCTTGATATACATTGTGGCGGAATTGATAATGCCTTCCCTCATCACACAAATGAAATCGCACAGAGCGAAGCTTATCTCGGCCATAAATGGTGCAACTATTGGTTCCACGTTTATCACCTTAACACAAACAGCGGTAAGATGAGCAAATCAAAAGGAGAATTCCTTACTGTTTCTCTCATTGAATCTAAGGGCTATAATCCACTTGTTTATCGTTTCTTCTGCCTGCAGTCACATTACAGAAAATCATTGGTATTCTCATATGAAAACCTTGATAATGCAGTAATTGCTTTCAATAAAATTATTTCAAAGATTTCTTCTATCCTTAAAGAAGAAAGTGGAGAAGTCAGCAAAGACGATTTTGATAACTACAGAGCACAATTTAAAGAATCTCTTGATAATGATTTAAATACATCACTTGCTATCACAGCACTTTATGATGTTTTAAAAGCAAATATAAACGCAAAAACAAAGCTCGCTCTTATTGATGAGTTTGATAAGGTACTTTCCCTGAGCCTTATTGAAACTGCTAAAAAACTGAATTCTGCTTCTGAAGGTGAGGAAATTCCTCAGGAAGTTATGAATATTGTGAACGAAAGAACACAGGCAAGAAAAAATAAGGACTTTGCCCTTGCAGATGAATTGAGAAATAAAATTGCTGATATGGGTTATGTTCTTGAGGAAACACGACAGGGAACAACAATAAAAAAGAAATAACGGAAGGTGAATTATGAAAAGTAAAGGATTTTCAAAGCTGCTGATTATTGGAGCTATACTGCTTGCTGTAGTATTCGGATTGTTCTTTTTTGCAAATAAGGGATATAAATTCCCTAAGGAAATAAACTCAAAGGATGTTGACCTTATTCAGCTTAATGCCCCAGAAAAAGGACAGAAAATTGCAACTGTTGACACAACAGAAGGCACATTCAAAATCGTTCTGTATGAAAAGGAAGCACCAGCGACTGTTGCTCATTTTATAAAGCTTGTAAATGACGGCTATTATGATGGCACATATGTATACAAAATTGCAAAAGACAATGACGGAAAGGGCAATTATTTCCACGCTGGTACAAAACGTGAAGACGGTATTGTCTTGAATAAAAAAGACAAGGATAAGGAAGGCTTTGACCAGAATTTATATGACCAGGAGCATAAAAGCATTGATGTTGAAAGAAGCAAAAATCTTTGGCCTATCAAGGGTGCTATTATTGCAACAGGAGTTGACTTAAAGGGTAGCGGAACATTTATTTTGGGTATAAATTCATTGAATTTTGATGATAAGCTAAAGTCTCAACTTAATGAAATGGTAGAAAAGAAAAAAGCAAATAAAGATATAGTTGATGCCTTTTTAGATAAAGGCGGTGTGCCAAATATACCATATAATATCACTATCTTTGCACAGGTATATGAGGGTATGGATTCATACGAAAAAATTTTTGATGTAGATACTGATAAAAAAAGCGGTGCTCCAAAAGAAGCAGTTAAGATAAACAAGATTACTCTCTCAACCTACGGTGAATAATATAAAAAGTTTAACAGTCTCTTAATATATAAAGAGGCTGTTTATTTTTTGGGTCTGATTAATTATCCAAATATTGCCAACAATAATTTAGACATATCTTTGCTATATTTTGTGATAATATCTAATTATTTTAATGCGAAAAAGCTTTTAATTTATAAAAAAGTGTGTTATAATAATAAAGATATTTAGTGGGAGAGTGAATTATTTGGAAAAATTATATATTCGCGGTGGTAAACCTCTCCATGGACAAGTTGAAATAAGCGGTGCTAAAAATGCAGCAGTAGCAATAGTTGCAGCTACAATTCTCGCCGATGGCCCATGTGTTCTTGAAAATGTTCCAGAGATTAGTGATATTTCCATCTGTATCCGTATTCTTTATGAAATGGGTGCAAGTGTTAAGATAATAAATAAAAATACAATTCAGATTGACACAAGGGGTATTATGGAGCCTACTGTTCCATACGACCTTGCTCGTCTAATGCGTGCATCAAGTTATTTTCTTGGCACATTACTTGGCAGATTTCACAAGGCAAAGGTTCCAATGCCTGGCGGATGTGATCTTGGTGACCGTCCGATTGATCAGCATCTTAAAGCATTTCGTTCACTTGGCGCAACTGATGTAATTGAACATGGAATGGTTGAAGTATCAGCAGACAGCCTTATCGGATCTCAGATTTATTTTGATTTTATTACTGTTGGTGGTACAATAAATGCAATGTTCGCGGCTGTTAAGGCTGAAGGTTTAACAATAATTGAAAACGCAGCAAAGGAACCTCACATTGTTGATTTAGCAAACTTTCTTAATTCAATGGGAGCAGATATTATGGGCGCTGGTACTGATGTTATCAAAATCCGTGGTGTAAGCTCATTGAAGGGTACTACTTATGCAGTAATTCCGGATCAGATTGAAGCCGGAACATATATGGTTGCAGCAGCAGCCACAAAAGGTGATGTCATTATAAGGAATGTTATTCCCAAACATCTTGAATCTATTACAGCAAAACTTCGCAAAATCGGCGTAACAGTAATAGAAAATGATGATAGCGTCAGAGTTATTTACACAGGCCCTCTTGAGAAAACAAGCTTAAAAACTATGCCTCACCCAGGTTTCCCGACAGATATGCAGCCACAGTTTTCTACACTGTTGTGTCTTGCAAGTGGGACAAGCATAGTAACAGATGATATATTTGATAACCGCTTTAGATTCGTAGCGGAGCTTCGCCGTATGGGAGCTGATATTTCTGTTGACGGCAAGGTCGCAATTATTCAGGGGATTGAATCCTTCACTGGTGCTCCGGTGAAAGCAACAGACCTTCGTGCTGGCGCAGCAATGATTATTGCAGGACTCGCAGCTCACGGGGTAACCGAAATTGATGATATCTTTCATATTGAAAGAGGATACGAAAACATTGATGACAAGCTAAAATTGCTTGGTGCTGATGTTGTCAGAAAGACCATACCAGGTTCATCAATGAGAAAAGCACTATAAATTAAGGAACGTGATTTAATGGCAAGAGTTTACCCTTTATTCAGTTCAAGCAAGGGTAATGCGACATTTATCGGCAGCCCAGCATCAGGTATACTGATTGATGCAGGTGTTAGCTGCAAACGACTATCAGAGGGACTTGAAATATGTGGAATCAATGCTGATGCGGTAAAAGCAATTTTCATTACGCATGAGCATTCAGATCATGTTTCAGGTCTGAATATTTTTACACAGAAATATAAGATTCCTGTTTATGCACAGGAAAAGACGCTTAATTCACTGATAAGATCAAACAAGATTTCTGCTTGCACTAATACTGAAGTAATAACATCTGACGGGCTTGGAATAAACGATATGTACATAAAATGCTTTTCCACACCACACGATACAGAACAAAGCTGTGGATACAGAATTAACACAAATGACGAAAGAGTCATTACAGTATGCACAGACCTTGGTAACATAACACCTGAGGTTGAAAGCAATCTCTTCGGCTCAGACTTTGTTCTTCTTGAATCAAATTATGATGAGCAAATGCTCAAAAGCGGAAGATATCCGTATTATCTGAAGAAAAGAATTCTTTCAGACCACGGACATCTTGCAAATAATATCTGTGCAGGAATGGTAAAAAGATTACTTCAAAACGGAACGACACGTGTAATTCTCGGGCATCTGAGTCAGGAAAATAACACCCCTTTTGTTGCTGAAAAAACTGTACTTAATGAGCTTAATGATTTTTGCAGGAATAAGGATTACATATTGTCAGTTGCTCCAGTAGCGACAAGTGGCGCATGTTGTGTTTTATAAGGTGAAATTATGCTAACAGTCAATATAATAACAGTCGGCAAGCTTAAGGAACAATACCTTCGTATGGCAATTGATGAATATTCAAAACGCCTTACTGCATTCTGCAAGTTCAATATTGTTGAACTCGCTGAACAGCGTTTGTCCGACAATCCTTCACTGAAGGAAATTGAATCGTCATTATCTGCCGAGGGCAAGCAGATACAGAGTTACCTCACAAAAGGCTCTTATACATTTGCAATGTGCATTGAGGGCAGACAGCTCCCGAGTGAAAAGCTTGGTGAAAAATTTAATGATATTTCATTATCAGGGAAAAGTACAATAAACTTTATTATTGGTAGTTCCTTTGGAATATGTGACGATATAAAAAAACAAGCAGATTTCAGATTATCAATGTCAGAAATGACTTTCCCTCATCAGCTTGCAAGAGTTATGCTTTCAGAACAGATTTACAGAGCATTCTCAATATTAAACAATTCAAAATATCATAAATAGCCGAAAGGCTATTTTTTATGTAATAAAAAAGCTCCCTGTAAAAAGGGAGCTTAATTTATTTATGCTTCTGAACTACTGCTTGTACTTTTCTGATTTTTCTGCATTTTCTTAATAACTTTTTCAGGTGTGTATCTGTCATAAGAGTCGTTGTTTTTCTCTATTTTAAGGTCGCTACCCCATGTTGATGACATCTTTTGAAAGTCAGCATTCTTCAGAGACTTAAGAGTACTGTTTCTGGCCTCTTTCATAAAATCATCACGTTGCGTTATATCAAGCTTAACATATACATAAATGTATGTTGTTGTTATTACCATGATAGGTTCGTTATATTTTGCACACTTGATCATATCTGTTACACCAACTGGATCAATGTACTGTACACCGTCATATACTATCTGTTCATTTTCGTACGGATCCTTTTCTTTATCAGTTTCTGATGAAGACTGTGGAATTCCTGTTGATTCATTATACCTGCTTTTATAATACTCATTAATAAGCTCATCGAAGTTTGCGCCTTCTTTGGCCTTCTTGAGATATTCATCAGCCTTTTTCTTAACTGCATCTTTGCCGGCATTGTCAAGTTCTGTACCGTCGTCTTTTTTAAGAATCAAAGGAAGAAGCTTAACTCTGGCATATTTACTGTTGATATTTTTGTTGATATCCTCCTGCTTGACTTCTTCAAGTCCGCCCTTTTCGTAATACTTATTGAATAATACTTCGAGCTTCTGGTTCATTGTAAAGATTTTTTCAATTGAATCCTTACTGATACCGTTCTTTTCATACTCGTCGCCTGTTGCTTCCCATGCATTGTCTGTTGCAAGCTTAATAGCTTTATTATCCTTTGATGAAAGCCCAAGACCAAGCTCCTTGAATTTATGATCGACACCTATCATCTGCTTGCATTTGTCTGTTGCGTATTCCTCGATATACTCAGGTACCTTTTTGCCGTCAATTTCCTTTGACATTATGTTCTTTTTAGTTACAGAACTATCATCTTTAAGTTTATCTGTAGCATCTTCATATCCTTGAATAGTATAGAAAATATAAACGCCGGCATTTATTTTGTTTCCATCAACCTTATTAGCCCAGGTTGTATCTGCATTAGTACACGCAGATAATGAAAAAGCCATAGTCAATGCAGAAATGCCAGCAAGTATTCTGGTTTTTATAGACATGCTGTAATATCCCCCTTATGAGTAAATATAATATTTAACTTTACTATTATAACTTAAAAAAGCCAAAAAGTCTATACTTATATTAACATTTTTTAATAGTCTTCAGCACGTCGCTGTTTTCTAAGGTTATGTCGCTTTATGCCAGCCTCCCATTCTGCTTTTTCCTCATCGGTTTCAATCAGAAGTGGCGGTACCTTTGCAGGATTATCATTTTCATCAAGTGCAACAAGCACAAGATATGCGTGGTTGATTACCTTTTGTGTTCCGTCAAGTGCTTCAACATAAGTATCAACCTTTATTTCCATAGAGCTTGTTCCAACGTGGGTTATTTTACCTTTTAAAACAAGTGTGTTGTTTGCATATGCAGGTGCCTTGAATTGAAGATTATCAATTGAAGCAGTGGTAACATTACAGCTTGAATGTCGTCTAGCGACAACAGCAGCAACAACGTCTATCCATTCCATAAGCTGTCCGCCGAATAATCTTTTATAACCGTTTATATGACCAGGCATAAGTATCTCAACGTGCTCGGTCATTGAATCGGAAACTCTTTTTGGCTTTAGTTCTTTCATAATAACTCCTTAAAATATAAGAATAAATTATATTAATAATATAACACAAGTGCATAGTGATTACAATTAAAACATTTGAATTAAAAAATATTCAGGAAAAATGCAATATTGAATAATAGTATTGCCTGTATTCAAAACTATTTATAAAGGCAGAAAGTGAATTCTATAAAAATAAAAGAAATATGGTTCAATTTGAGAAAATTAACATTAATATGGGAATGGTCTTGCAATTTATTTTTTATATGCTATAATTTGATAATTAACAATTAATATAAAAAAGAGGATAGATAAATTT
>OCTV010000866.1_pt1 | contig 11461 bp, 11 predicted proteins | sample 1539101 | NCBI WGS metagenome assembly OCTV01 (sample SAMEA3991422, study PRJEB22521) | metagenome | biome: anthropogenic terrestrial biome; feature: sewage plant; material: sludge | place: Sweden | collected 2012-09-26 | reverse complement strand
TGCTATAAGGTTAGGCATTTTGACAGATAATCCATGCAAAAACGTAATAATACCAAAAAATCTTGATGGTAAAAAAGAGAAAAAAGTATATTCCGTTGAAGAAACAATCACATTTCTTAAGCTTTTGGATCAATTTGCGCCATTAAAGTATGTGACATTTTTTAAGCTGCTTATTTATGGCGGATTAAGACGCAGCGAAGCTTTAGGTCTTGAGTGGAAAGATATTGATTTTGAAAACAAAATCATCAGTATACGCAGAACATCTAATTACACAGCCGAAAAAGGAGTTTACACCGATAAAACAAAAACTAAAAGTTCCGAAAGAACATTACAGTTGCCAGAGGATGTATTTTCTTCTCTGCTCAAATATAGGTATGAGCAAAAACAAACTCAAAAAGAACTGGGTTCAAAATGGATTGACTACGACAGGCTTTTTGTAAAATGGAACGGACTTCCTATGAATAACCAAACCCCATATGGATGGCTAAAAGAATTTTGCGGTGTTTATAAGTTCCCGTTTTATGGTCTTCATACATTCAGACACCTTAACGCAAGTCTGCTCATAAATGCAGGTGTAGATGTGGTTGCTGTGTCAAGTGCTTTAGGGCATAGCCAGGTGTCTACGACTCTTAATATTTACAGTCATGCATTTAGTGATATGAAGTCTAAAACATGCAAAGCAATTTCTGAATCTTTAAAGCTTAAATAACACTCAAGCTATCCGATAACTTCGGATAGCTTGTTTTATTTTTTCAGTACTAATGAGCAGATAATGAGCAAAGCCTAAATATAAACAAAATAAAAACTCACAAACCCCGTAAATACGTTGTTTGTGAGCCTATGTGTTGGTGACCCGTACGGGAATTGAACCCATGATTCCGCCGTGAAAGGGCGGTGTCTTAACCTCTTGACCAACGGGCCTTAATTGGTAGCGGCAGTGGGATTTGAACCTACGACCCTCCGGGTATGAACCGAATGCTCTAGCCAGCTGAGCTATACCGCCACTGATTAATCGTCGCCTCAACCAGCGACTTAATTATTATACGTTAAAGAGTGATAAATGTCAATACTTTTTCATGGATTTTTTAATCTACGTATATTATTACAAACAAAAGTTGAAAAATACGCTATTTTGTTGTTTATTATGCAATATCACTTTAGAAAATTTATGCTGTTCTGTTGTAAAAAGCCAATGGTGTCCGAATATGTCAGGAATCTGACTATATGTGATTTTGTTTTTTCTGCATTTGTGTAAATAACAAGTGTGCAGTTATCTGTCGGCTTTTGAGCTAAGCTCTGACGAATCTCAACCATAGTAATCTTGTCCACAGGAACAATAACAGTATGGAATTCAAAAAAATGGCAGTATTTAAGTGCAATAAAACCTTCAGCGTATCCTATACCAGTTGTATAAGTTGAAACAAATTTTACTATCAGTAGCCATATAAAAGGAATAATAGCGATAATACACACAAAAAAAATCATATTATCCCATGTTGGGAAGAAATTCAGCATTGTCAATCCGACGATAGCAATAACCAGAATAAATACAACCGGGAAAAAAATAAATCTTCTGAACTGAAATGTTGTCGGCTTCACTGTTGTTTTTATTGTTGGATAATCGGGCAACAGCATTTTTAAAGTCGTGAAAACTTCCTGCCTGTCTGTAAAAGGCACTAAAACAGCAATAGCATGTTTTACCTTCCCGTAGCCTGTACAATGAACGTGAACAGAGGATATGCGAAAAATTATTGACATAAGACTTTGCCTTAAATCCGCATAGTTTATTCTTTTTGAACTAAGATAGCTTGTACGCTTTGTAAGGAAGCCACTTCTCACAACAATTTTACTTCCCTTTCTTTCACAGCAGAAATTCCAGTGACGGAGAAGATTTATACAGAAGGAAATAAGCCAGCCACCGAGAATTACAAGCGAAACAGCAAGAGCTGTCGGGGAAATATTTTGGGTGAGCTTTCTTGTATATGAATTAAAGGTGTCGACAAAACGCTGTTCAAGTTCGTTACCGATAATTTTACCACCCTGAAAGATAAGAGTTGAAAGAAGAATAACACCCGAAAGTGTATTGGAAAAAATCAGTGAGAAGAAAACAAGGTGAGTTTTCTTTGGATAATAGCATAGTTTAAGCTTGTGGGAATGTTGAGTATAGCTGTAAACTTCAATAAAAACGTTAAGATCCTTTAGTTGTAAGGTAAGAGCAAGATCAGATTTCTTGCTTGAGCCTGAATTGGTGTCAATTCTTAATATAGCTGCTTTAAAAGGCCTGAGCCAGAATTTACGTTCAACTTCAACAGAAGAAAAGCTTCTGTATAAAACTTCTTTTTCTATCTTGCTGGCAACACCGGTTCTAACATAAAAGGCCTCGTTTGTGTATCTATAGAATTTTGTTCCCCATCTTATAAAAGCAAGAAGCAACATACAAAATACGATAAGTATATCAAACCACGCGCCAGCAACCCAGGCTTCAAAATCAAATCTCAAATAAATCAGACCACGGATAAGGGGAATAGATAAAAGCCAGAAATTTCGTGTAGCATAAGATAGTATTTTTATAGGATGCTGTCTTCTGTATTTCAACGTCTATTCTCCTTTCATAAAATTGAAAAGCTGATTATTCGTCGCGTGCCCTTATTGCTAATGCCAAAGTGTCGGCAATTTCGTTTGCGTCATCCTTGTTCAAAAACCACAACAGGATGCTTCCGCCAAGTGCGTTCATTTTTAAAAAATTAAAACCTGTGAATTTTGATAATGGGGTGAGCAGGCGGGTATAGTACTGGACCGATTTCACCTTCATTAATTGCTTTTTCTCAAAAAGAACACCAGATTGCTTTGAAATTTCAAAGTCAGAAATATAATAAACCGTCTTTGAAAAGTATAACGGAAGCCAGAATGCCCCGATAATAACAAACAAAGCACAGAATAATATTATTGCTGTGAACATAAGAATAGGATAAGCACTAAGATATACCTTCGCAAGGAAAGAAAAAACTATTGTAAGAAGCAATAAAATTACCTTAAGGATATATAATGAGTTTTTTGACGGATAGTATTTTTTCACAATGATTTTTTCCTTTCTTTAAAATAGGAGGTTATATGCAGAATATTTCAGGAATTATTGAAAAAATAAATAGTGAGATAAATAAGCTTGTTTGGGGAACACCAATGCTTGTTCTCTTGCTTGCTGTGGGAATATATTTCACAATCAGATTGAAGTTTTTTCAGATTATTAAAATCAGGCATATATATAATAACACAGTTAAAACGCTTTTTAAAGGGGAAAACAGTAAAGAGAAAACAGACAAAAAAGGGATATCACAGTTCCAGGCAATATCGACGGCACTTGCTGCTACAATAGGTACAGGAAGTATTGCCGGAGTTGCTACAGCAATCACTATCGGTGGTGCGGGAGCAGTTTTCTGGATGTGGGTCAGTGCCGTTGTCGGTATGATGACAATATATGCTGAAAATGTTCTCGGAATTTATTTTCGAAAGAAAAATGAAAAAGGCGAGTGGACTGGCGGTGCAATGTATTATATTCAGTACGGACTGAATAGCAAGTGGCTTGCTGTACTGTTTTCAATTTTCTGTGTATGTGCGTCATTCGGAATGGGAAATATGGTACAGGCTAATTCCGTTAGCACATCACTTTCACAAACATATTTATTGTCACCAAAGATTACTGGAATTATTATAGCTTTGATAATTGGATTGATTATTTTAGGCGGAATAAAAAGAATAGGCAAGGTTTCTCAGGTTCTTGTGCCTGTTATCTCCATACTATATATATTAGGAACACTTGTTGTTATTTTCGCAAATATAAAAATAATGCCAACAATTTTTTCAAATATTTTTAAAGAGGCGCTTGGGATCGGCGCTGTTGCTGGTGGAATTACAGGGACAGTTGTTAAAAATGCAATTTCAATGGGAGTAAAAAGAGGTGTATTCTCCAACGAAGCGGGTCTTGGTAGTTCGGTCGCAGTACATTCTGTTGCGGATGTGAAAGAACCCGTCATTCAGGGAATGTGGGGGATAGTTGAAGTTTTTGTTGATACGATAGTTGTTTGTACGTTAACGGCGCTTGTTATACTTTCGGGTGGAGCATTAGAAAATGCAAGTACAACAGGTCTTGACGGAGCACCACTTGTTATTGAATCCTTCAAGCAGGTTATGGGTGGATTTGCAAGTCATCTTGTAACATTTTTTATCGTAGTATTTGCATTTGCCACAATAATAGGGTGGGAGTATATTGGCGAAAAGGCAATGGAATACATATTCGGCACTAAATCAATTATCATATACAGAGTGTTATTTGCAGTACTTGTATACTTCGGCGCAAATATGCAAATGAAGCTTGTATGGGATATATCAGATACTTTTAACGGACTAATGGCAATACCTAATCTTATAGCACTTGCATTCCTTTCGCCAATTGTCATAAAAGTAACTAAAAATTATATGCAAAGAAAAAGCAAAAAGCAACGGGTTGCGCCAATGCTTTCTGCTCATAAGAACTCGAAATAACAAATTGTATAATTTCCGATATATATTACAATATGAATATTAATCGATAGGGATATTAAGGCGTCTTGCCATAATTTCAGGGTTTGTTGAGAATTCAACAGCAGTATTTGGAGTTATCTTACCCTCATTAACAAGGCGGATAATGTCACTGTCCATAGTCTGCATTCCCTCAGATGACTGAATAACAGTATCAATCTGATGAGTTTTACACTCACGGATCATAGTTTTTATCGCACTGTTGACGAGCATGATTTCAAAAGCAGGGATTAATGTTCCGTCGGTGCTTGGGAGAAGCTGTTGTGAAACTACAGCCTGAAGCACCATAGAAAGCTGAACTCTGATCTGGTGCTGTTGGTTTGGTGGGAAGACGTCGATAATTCTGTCAATCGTGTTGGCCGCACCTGTTGTGTGAAGGGTTGAAAGAATAAGCTGACCGGTTTCTGCAGCAGTCATCGCTGTTGTTATAGTTTCATAGTCACGCATTTCACCAAGTAGAATTACATTTGGTGATTGACGAAGAGCGGCACGAAGAGCGTTTATATAATTTTTTGTATCGATATTGATTTCACGCTGACTGATAAAGCTCTTTTTATGCTTGTGCAAAAATTCAATAGGGTCTTCAATAGTGATGATATGACAGCTTCGTGTTGAATTGATAGTGTCAATCATACAGGAAAGTGTTGTTGACTTACCACTTCCGGCAGCACCTGTTATAAGGACAATACCCTTTGAAAGATTGCTTAAGTTAATTACGCTTTCAGGAATATTAAGCTGTCTGTAATCAGGGAGGTCAAACATAACATAACGAAGAACAACAGCAAGAGAGCCACGCTGACGATAAACGTTTGCTCTGAATCGGCCGGTACCTGGTACAGAGAATGAAAAGTCAAGCTCACCACTGTTTCTGATTTCTTCAGAAGCATCAAAGCTTGCAAGTGAAAAAATATCATTAACATAGCTTTGGACAGTTATTGGGGAGAAGATTTCAGAATTTTGTGTAACGATTTGTCCTGCAATTCTATAACCAAGATGAGCACCTGATATAAAGAAAATGTCAGATGCTTTTTTATTTATTGCGTCAGTTAGTATTTCGTGTAGATCCATATAAATCTCCTTTAAATAATCAGAAAGTTCCGTCCCATATGTTGTCGCCGTCATCAAATTCCTTTTCGGTAGAGGATGTGTTCCACTTAACAATATTGTACCTGTAAGTGGAAGGGTTAGCCGGAACGCTTAGTTCAATATTCAGATATGTATCTTTTAAAACAGGAACAGAATAGCTTACATTATAGTTATTGCCATTAAATTTTACCTTTACACCGTCAATAGAAGAAAGTCCGCTTACTTCACTGCCATAATCGAAGTTTGTCTGAGCTTTTGCAAGCTTATCGTCGATTTTGGAAAGAGTCTGGTTAGCTTTAAACTCAGCATCACCGAAGGCGGTGTAATACTCCTTTGACTTGTTGGCAAGCCTCAGGCTTGATCTTGCAGAAGAGAATGAAAGAAGGGAAAATGTCGTCAGGCAAAGCACTACAAAAATCATTATGATAGATGAAGCCCCGACGCCAAAGTCGGTAATTTTTTTATTCATGTAACCCCGCCTCCCCTGAAAGATACTTTGAGGATGTGGTTGAGAAAAGAAGTTCGCTTTTATTATAAATTTCGATTTTTGCAGATTTTATAATACCAGAGTCAGTTTTTTCTGTTGCTGGAGTAATTATTACAGAATAAAAAATATCCTTGTCGGCAGATTCCCACTTTTTATTAAAGGTAGCAGTGTAAGCATTTGTGGTTTCTTCAATGGACTTCGTATCGCCGAAAACAGTAGAGAAAGTTCCCTTAACATCACCCTTTGATGAAAAAACTTCGCTCAGATTCTGTCCTTTAGTGATTGCAGAATTAATTTTATCTGCTTGGTTGTTGCTTGTATATGCCTTGCCGAAAATCTGTACAAGAATTGCGCAGGCTATTGAGAAGAAGAAGACAACCAGAATAATTTCAATAAAAAAACTGCTTATATGTTTTGCTGAGGATTTCTGTTTCATTTTAAGCATATCAGCGGACCTCCTCAGGCTTTGCGCATCGCAGATATACAACAGTAGAAATTTTTTCATTCCTTGCGTTGTCGGCGTGAAGTGCAATAGCATTATTATTTAAAATATCAAAGGAGAAGTTGTTGACTTTCATAAGTTTTTCACCGTTTCCAGGCTGGAAGTCAAAATCCTTTGAAGCATAAAGTTCATACAGATAGCCATTGTGATAATATATAAGTGTATTGTAAATTTCATTGTCAGATGACTGTGTTAATGAAATACATTTTACTCCGCTTATTGTTTTAACCTTAATTCCGTTTGTCATATCATAGGAGTGAAGCTTTGTTGAAACATATCTGAGGGAAGTATTAGCATTGAAGTTGTCATTATTGTCACCTAAAAGCCCTTTGTAGTTTGAAGCGGAAATGGAAATAAGGAGCAAAGAGCATATAGCAAACAGTAAAAACAGAGAGAGTGTACATAATATCTGGATTACTGTACGGCTTCTTTTGCTTTTCTGCATATTATCCATCCTTTCGGTGAAATGTTAGTTGCGGAGAAATACCTTTATATCAGGCATAATGTTTGAGGCAAAAATATCATAGTGGACAAGGTATTTGTCATCGTTTATTATCAGTCCATAATTGTCCTTAAGATATTGAATATCGGGAGGGAACTGTCCTTCGGTTGAATAACACAGGACAACACTTTTCTGTATTGAAGCTTTTGTCTGGCTAAGCTGTTCTTCGCTGTTTGCGGATTTTATATCACCAAAGGCAAATGAAAAACACACAAGGATAAGTATAAAGAAAAGCACCATTGAAAGAGCTTCAATTAAATTGAGTTTTTTTCTTTTTCGATAGACTAAATTTTTCATTAATAATCCACCCCTTTATCCGATTGAGGACATAATGCCCATCAAAGGAAGAAGAACTGAAATAAGGATAACACCGATAACAACAGTAAGTACTCCGACAAGTAATGGCTCAATGAAGGAAACAAGATTGTCGAGCGAGTCATTAACCTCGTTATCGTATTTGTCAGCAATCTGATTCCACACATCGTCAAGCATACCTGACTTGTATGAAATTCTTATCATCTGTGAATATATTGGTGGGAAAAGATCTGATTCTGTAATTGCTTTTGCAAAGGATTCATTCTTATCAAGCTTTTCCTCACAGGTTGTGATTTTTGCTTTTATGCGTGGATTTGTTACAACATTCTTACCGAGCGAAAGTGCTTCGTTGTTGTCAAAGCCACTTGAGAGCATAAGGCTCATTGCTGAGCTGAAGCGTGCGATTGAAATTTTTTCTGAAAGTCCTCTAAAGTAAAAAACTCTTGAGAAAAGCTTTATCAGCAGAGCTTTTCCTTTTATTGAAAAAGACATAACGAACATTGCAAGAATGAGAAGTAAAATTGCGCCGATTATTATAAGAACTATAACACCAGCCTGTGTTGCAAACTGAATTGCGGTTGAGGATGCATTGTTGAGCTGTGAGCTTATCTGAACAAAAACATCCTTGAATATAGGAAGTATTTTTATCAGAAGTACAGAAACAACAGCTGACATCAGCAATAAAAGCAACAGCGGGTGCATAATAGCGTTCTTGATAGATGTTCTTAGATTAGCTTCCTGCATATAATGAGCGGATAAGCCTTCAAGAACACTTTCAAGATGTCCGCTTGCCTCACCGATTTTTATCATGGAAACAAGATAATCAGGGAAAGCGTGAGTTTCCTCAAGAGAAACATAAAGCTGCTTCTGGTCATTGATTGACGCAGATATCTTTGAGATAAGCGCAGCAGAAAGAGGATCTTTTGTATCGTCCATCATCATAACAAGACCATCATTCAGATTAATGCCCGACTTCATAATAAGGGTAAGCTGTGTGCAGAAATACGCAAGCTCTTCTTTGCTGAGCGGTTTGAATGTCTCATTCTTTTTCATATGTATGCTCCTTTAAAAAACTTGATAAACCTTATAGTAACTTGTGTTTGTGAAATTAGCTGTAACAGAACTCTTGTTTGAGGCACCCGAATAGAATGTAGCATCAAGAGTGTTAAAGCCTGTTCTTGCTTTGTATTCTACAGTAATCCAACCGACATTTTTAAGGTAAACCTGATTCCATGCGTGATATAATCCGTTTGACCCTACATAGCCTTTTACAAGCTTTGTTGGAATTCCCTGTGCACGGCACATTGCCGCAAAAAGCGAAGCATAGTCATAGCAGATGCCTTTTTTTGTGCTTAAAACCTCATCAGGGTTTGGGCAATAGTTTTTTACTGAACCGCTGATGATTGCATTGGCTTCCGCAGTGTCATATCTGATATTCGAGGTGACATATTTGAAGATTGCGCTGACTTTCTGGACATCAGTGCTTTTCCCCGCACAGAGCTGTGCTGATTTATAAACACAGGATGAACCCTGTGAGAAATTGACCTGCTGATTCGGATACAGGAACGGAGAAAGTGAGTTTGAAACACTTGCGCTGACGCTTTTCTGCAAGGCTAAAGAATATGATGTTCCAGAAATATTTTCATAAATTCCGATTGTATATGTACCACTTCCGAGTGTAAGCGGGAGAACTACAGTTGTTCCTTTTGTTTTAATTGCATACTGATATTTTTCGCCGTCCTTCTGGACAAGAACCATTACCAATGATTTTCCGCCGTAATATTTAACAGTAATATAGCCTTGTGATTTGTTTGAAGCATCTACAGTAGCAACTGAACAGGTGTAAACCTCACGTCCTGGGCTTGTCGCAACATAAACATTTGGAATAACAACACGGGGAGGAGCTGTCGTGGTTGCTGGTTTTGTTGTACCAGATGGTTCTCTTGTAGTAGTAGGATCGTTATCGTTTCCGTTGTTTGTGGTGGTTGTTGAACCTGACGAGGAACCTTCGTCGCTTGAGGCGGTTGTATCGGTTGTATCTGACGGGTTGTCTGTTACTGTTGTGCCTGAAGCTTTATTGCCAGTTGTGGTTGTGGTTGTGTTTTCTGTCGAAGCGCCTGATGAAGGGGATGCGGTTGTGACAGAAGAAGAGTCAAGCGTTCCGCTGCAGCTTGACATAATACAGACTGAAATTATTAATATTATTATATATAAGCGATTTTTCAAAAAATCACCACCATTCATATGATATACTATTATTATAGCAAAATATAGTAAATAGTCAATGAATTTAGTAATTTTTGTCATGCCAAGAGCATAAAAATATAAAAGAAATATTTACATATTCCTTTTTATATAGTATAATAACAAAAAAGAAAGGCGGAATGATTATGGAAAAAGATATCGTTGAAACAAGAGAGTCTGAAAAGAAGTCTGCCCTTAAGGTAATTGCGGCTCTTGTTCTGGTTGTTGCATCAGCCGGATACATTGTATATAGAATTGTGAGCGAAAGAGCGCACAACCAGAAATGGAAAGACTACGACGAGTGCGGACTTGCATAAACATAAATAAGGCGGTTGCTTAATTGCAACCGCTTTTTTATTAATTGATTAGTATTTGTCGTGAAGAGGTGTGGTGTGCTTCTTTTATTAGTTTTATATGCGAAGGGGTGTGGGGGGCGACCGCAAAGCCACCATTGATATTGCTTCTTTGTATTACTTAATTATGTGTCTTAACCCCAGTAACTTCTTTTCTCCAGTGAAAAGAAGTTACCAAGAAGAACGGCTCTGCCGAGAGCTTCTGACGTTGTTTCACCGCATAACAAATTTTTCTCTTTTAGAAAAATTCAGTATGCTGAATAGAAAATTTTTTATTTAGTTATTCTTTTAAGCTGTGTTTCGGTACTTTGCGACTTTTGAGTGACGGGCTTCAGCAAAAGTTATGGTTTGTTTAAGCCGCTCACGTATGAGTTCTTCATCTGTTTATGCTTCCGCCCTATTTCGAGTTTGATTTTCTCTTTTAGTATTTTTTCGGTGGCTTTGCGGTCGCCCCCGAGCCCCTTCGCGTACAAAACTTGAAAATAGATAAAGAGGGTACTCTACACATGGCACACAAAAGGTGAAAAAATTATAAAAGATATTCGGTGGCTTTACGGTCGCCCCCGAACCCTTCGCACAAATAGACTAAAAAAGAAAAATAACGAACTTTAAAAAGGTCGGAGCACGAAATCAACTACGTACAAAGTAATAATAGAAATGCAAACTTTACTGGTTGATTGAGCGACCGTCACTCAAAATCGGCGTCAGAGTGCATAATGACAAATCCGAGTCGCGAGAGCGTCAGCGGTTCGCATGTCTGAGGATTTGTCTTGATTTTCTTTCGTCATTTCTTGTATCAAGACAAGAAATGACATAATGAAACAAAGCTACATATTATCATCGGGGGCTTTGCGGTCGCCCCCGCACCCCTTCGCACACACAGACTAAAAAGAAATGACATATAGTAAAGTGTAAAGTGGTATGAATAACGTAAGTGAATGCTACTGACGTTCCTCTCTTATTTATCAGTGCTTTTCGGGGGCTTTGCGGTCGCCCCCGAGCCCCTTCGCACACATAGACAAAAAAATGACACAGAGCAAAATGGTCTTATTATATTAATGAATTGATATCTTCAATTGTCATAGAAGGCTGGAATGCTTTGTTTATTGCCATAGCAATTAGTTTTGCTGAACGCTCAATGAGTTTATCCACACAACGTGGTGTAACCATAACATCGTTGTATTCATCGTTTTCAGCTTCCTTGCCTGTAATCTGCTCAGCGATGGTTTTCATATCAACAACCGTCGGAACACCAAGAGCTATTACTGGAGCATTTAAGGTTTCCTTAGAAAGCTCCTGCCTGCTGTTTTTAACACCTGAACCAGGTGAAATACCTGTGTTCGTTATCTGAATGGTATTTCCAAGGCGTGAAATTTCAGCACAGGCAAGTGCATCAA